>Ga0256405_10001139_pt1 | contig 77013 bp, 57 predicted proteins | sample RumenRJG_02DNA_FD_189096 | JGI IMG/M metagenome (GOLD analysis project Ga0256405, IMG submission 189096) | Bovine rumen microbial communities from Lethbridge, Alberta, Canada - RJG_02 | ecosystem: Host-associated > Mammals > Digestive system > Stomach > Rumen | place: Canada: Alberta... | reverse complement strand
CTTCCCATTCCGAACAGAGCAGTTAAGCCCGCCTGCGCCGATGGTACTGCGCGACAATGCGGGAGAGTAGGTGGATGCCCCTTTTTTTTACGAGGAGCCTGCGTCATACGACGCGGGCTCTCTTTTTTTGTGGGGGATGGAGTAAGGAGTTGGGGAATAAGACAAATCATCGTCGAATTCACGTTAATTTACAAATCCAATTCTTTTAGAATTTCTGATTATTTCATTTTGACAATAAGATCTAACGCTTGAAATATCTTGATGGTGTCCATAGAGGATACTGTCAACAATCTGTTTTCGTGCGATATTCTCAATCTGACCGCCACTGAAATCGTAGCTCTCTGCAAGACTACTCGCTTCTTCACAACTTAGGGAAGGTAACATGGCGTTCCATATTTGTTTTCTGGTAGTCACAGTTGGTTTATCAAAACAAATTTTATAAAGGAAACGACGTTCGAATGCAGAATCCAGATTATTTGTGAGGTTGGTTGTGGCAATCATGATTCCAGAGAGATTCTCCATAGCCTGAAGAATGATGTTCTGACACGCATTCTCCATCTTGTCAACAGCCGCATCGGTATTGTTTGAGCGTTTGTTGATAATCGCATCTGCCTCGTTGAAAAGTAGGATCGGACAAATGTCATACTTCTTGACCATTGCCTCGTACTTACTGAAAATTCCCTGTATCCTTTTCTCGCTCTCACCAACCCACTTTGATTTCAACTCGGATATATTTACTTGAAAGATTGGACGTCCAGTCTTACGACTCAGTTGTAGCACAGTTTCGGTCTTTCCTGTGCCTGGGGAACCATAGAATAGGCAAGTGAAGCCAGTACGCATATTTGCTTCTTTAAGACGCTGCTGAATATCCTTGAACCTATCTATCGATAGTAGTTTTGCCAAGCGTTCTATCTCTTTTAATTCACGTTCATTGTAATACATTCGCTTTTCTACGATTCCATCAGGCAAAAGCAATAAGTTACTGATGGTTCCATCCTTTGTATCTATGTATTCCTCAAGTTCTACAAGGGTCGTTTCTAAAATCTTATCTGTAAGACAGAATTTGTCTGGTTCAACCATGCCATTGACGGTGTAGTTTTCCATCCACCCTTTTTTCATCAATATACAAGTGTTGGCATTTAGAACGAAGATGAAAGGCTTGATGCCCGTTTCTTCAGGGAGAATTCGTAAAATCTCTGAAGATGAGATATACTCAGAATTGTTTTCTATCTTATCCATCACTGTGATAAGAACTACCATCACGGCAAGGTTGTTCAGTTCTGAGGTCAGCAAGTCTTTTGAGAATGTCAGATGCCTTGTTGCCTCCAAAAGTTGTCTGACATTTCTAACGATGTCTTCATAGAGCCCTTTGTCGCGTTTTAGCATCTCTATCCATTTGGAAATTTTTGTATAGACATCGTATGCTGTGTAGTCTTCATATTTCTTGGGGTTATATGGTATATTATCTATGATAGCCTCCATAAACTCTTCACGAATGCGGTATTCTAATGAGTATCTTGACATACTCCATTGCACAAAATGCCTGTAATGTAAATCATCCAGTTCTTTTTTGTGAATACGAAATTTGATGGGTGAACATTTCGTATAACTTGACATGTCGTTTAGAGATTGAGATACGTCGCTATTTGCGAGTATGGCAAGCATAATCGATTGAAAATGGGTAACATTTAATTTCTTGCTGACAAAATTGATAGCGTCATCGCACTTGTTGTAAAACTCTGGTGAGAGTTTACTGTCGCAAGACTCTTCATATATCATCTCAAATGCTGATGCCAGAGTAAAATTCTCAAGTTTCTTTTTTGTCATTTTCCTTTCTTTCTTTACCATAGTCATTGTTTAATTGAAAAAAATTATCTAAAATCTCAATAGCCCTCCATATATATGTATTTTTTTACGACAAAAAGGCACAAAAAACGGTGTTTTTGTTACTTGATATGCAAAAACACCGCAGAAGGGGGGCAAAAAAAGAATTTTTCGTCGAATATTTGACACCGCCAGGCTATTGCCCGCCAAGATGATAGGTAGCCACCAGATTCTTGTTGGCATCAAAAGTTTGTATCTCGAATGGCGACAAGTCTTCTTCTTCCTCTATCTCGTAGCCAATAAGTGCTGCGGGTCTGTATAACGTATGCCACAAAGCAAACTTCGAATCCTCGATAGTCTTGAAATTACCGATGAACCTAACATCAAGGTCATCAGTATCTTCCAAATCTTCCATGCTTACATGCACAGTTCCATTTTCAAGTACCTTGGCACAGTATATCCTTGCACTACAGGCATCTGCTTTTGATGTAGATATTGGAGAAATGGATTGTCCATCATTGAGGGTGATAATGGGCCATTCATCGCAGAACAGTTTTGCAAACTGGTCAGGACTGTCCGTATGAATAGGGATAATGGCCTTTGGCTGAAGATGACGGAAGAGCTCGCGCATACTCTTCATATCGCAATGTCCGCTGGTGTGCAGATACTGGTAATCGTTTCCTAACGACTGAGCAAGTCTCGGATTGTATGCATCTGTGCCTTCTTTCAGATAACCTATCCACATGGACAGGTATTTCTGGGTGTCGCCAGGAAGACGCTCTATCAGGTGGTCGAAGCGGTCGTTTGCCTGAGCTATCATGACGCAACCCTTCTGCTCCAACAGGTATTGAAACTTGTCCGATACCCGGAATCCTCCATCCTCGTCGTATTGCAGCACCAAGGGATCGTACTGTTCGCTGTATTTGTACATCCTGGATTTACCCCAAATCGGATCCCGGCCGATGACCTTGTCCATAATCTTTTTCTGATATGGGCTTACGATAAACGGACGTCCGGCCCTTGCTGCTGCATGATAGAGAGCAAACAGACGGTCGATATTAGTGGAGGAGAGATAGATGATGTTGTTCTTATGCTCACGGAATTCGTCTTCAAACTCACTTTGCAATTCGTGTTCTGATTTGCTGGTAGCATCCGGGCGGGCAATGTTAGTGCCCTCGCAAACCACATAATCAACCTTTCCTATAAACTTCTCAATCACCTCTGGCAGTTTTTTACTCCTGAAACCATGTGTTCTGAAATCGCCTGTATGGAAGACACTTACGCCATCTGCTGTAATCTTGAAAGCAGAAGCATCAAAAGCCGAATGATCTACAACAATTGGCATGATGATGAAGGGACCGAACGAGAACTCTTTGCCTGGAATAAAGGTGTTCGCCTGTTTCAGTCGTTCATCCATCTGTTTATGTTTCTCATTGACAGACGACAAGTGTTCAGATGCATATTGCTGTATATCCCTTCCGATTGCACTCATGTAAATGGGCAGAGATTCAGGCAACTTCGTGATGCACCCTATGTGGTCGCCATGATAATGGGTGATGAGCAATGCGCTTTTCGACAAATCGCCATGGGTTAAGCCTTCGACTTGTAAATCACCTGTTTTTGGACTACCTGGCAGTTCTTCGCCATAATCGACAAACAGCCGCCAACCGTTATGCTCGTATTCTGTGACACAACCGCCTATCTGGTCTGTGCCACGATGAATGGTAATCTTCATTCCCACCCCCCTTTTGAAAGGTTGTGACACTACTTGTCGCTCATCGGAGTTCGAATAAATTTTGCTCCGTCTTCGGGTCTTTTTATCGTCGCTCATAATCTCTATAATTATTTAAAGTTCGTTATTTGGTTATAGTATGCCTCTATTATATAATATACGAGAGGAAATAGTGTTTTGTTGTATAAAGTTACAATACTATGCAAAAATACCGCATAATAGGACGTAAAAAGGTCTTTTTTCTGCTTTGAATTTGAAAAGCCCGACCTTCATGCTCATATTCTGTAACACAACCGCCTATCTGGTCTGTGCCACGATGGATTGTAATTTTCATAATCGTTCTTTTATGTCAACTTATTGCTCTTTACTAGCGTTCCATCAGATTCGCATGTGTATGCTTTCATATTAGGAAGGAATAGCTTTTTGACATCACGAAATCGATTGCATATGGTAGGTGACAAACCATTTTCTTCTCCCACAATTACATAAGTTTCAATCTTCCCAGATATTTTTAGAGGTATGGATTTTTTTTCTGGAATATTAATGATACCTAAATCAACTTTTTGTTTTATCATCTTTATAATATTGTCTGATACTTCTTTGTTTTCTTTTAGGAGTTTATGGAATTGATCGTTATAGAACCTAACTTGAATGGGGGATAAAGACGTTTTCTGAGGGTCATTTTGTTTCAGTTCCATAATGATGATATCGCCATTCCATGTCATTGCCAAGAAATCGAACTCTCCGTACTTGGAAGAAATGTCTTTTGGCAGCCTTCCTTTATAATCCCTCCTTAAATTCCTAATCAATGCCTCTATGTTCGATATGATATCTTTGTTCCAAGCAGTCTTAGTAACCTCATCTTTGAATCCAACGACCATTTCTTTATCAATGATAATGAAATCATCACCAATCTTTGTGTTAAAGGTGTATCTACGTCCGATAAGATTTTGATAAAAACCTTCCTTTTTTCCTTCGTCTGATTCGTAATAGCGATTTAAATTAGGAGTCTTTTTTATGTTGCTCAGATACTCTACAAAACTTTTCTCTGTTGGACGTTCAAAAAAATCTGTTGGGGCGATTTTCTTATAAGCATCAGCAGCATCTATTTTATAGCCGTTCCGACGAGAAGCAAAAGTTAAGACTCTGCCTGTTCCTCTATATACAGAGAACCAAGACCTTCCTTGTTTGGGATCATGTCCTGTCTGTAAGTCGAGTTCAGAAGTATTCTTCACAAAATGGATGAGCCAAGGATAATCATTAAGAACTTTTGAAATGAATGAGTCATCCATCGTTCTGTCATAATAAGTGGTAAAATCAGTTTCTTTCATATTGTTATTTATAACAGTTAAACATATTTTTAATCCTCTCCTTCATCTTTCCTCTCAACTCCTCTGGCTCCAAAACCTCCACCTTTTCTCCCATTGCCAGCAATTGACTCACTAAGTCAGGTGTTATGCACAGTCTATAGGTGAATTCAGCGAACTCGCCATACTTTGAGCGACCTTCGGATTGGCTTTTGTGGAGCGGAGTAGAGCGAAGGTATTCTGCTTGCTCACCATAAGCACGGATTTTGACTTTCACAATGGGTAGGTTCTCGTTCACATAAATACCCAAAACGTTGGCAAAATATTTCCTCGCATCGAAATCCTTAGGCAACTTAAAACTCTTTTTAAGGACTTTCAAATCGAGTATGCGGTCGAGGGCAATAGTTCGCAACCCTTCTTGTTGCTTCAGATACCCCAACAGATACCAACGGCGATTGAAAACTTTCAAAGCATAGGGCTGCATGTGGAATTCTTGCCTTTGCTCAACTTTAAATTGCTGATAGCCAATCATCAATTCCAGATGATGCATCATTGCTTCCATAATGGGGGGCAGAAATGCTTGCCCCAAAGGTATTTCTTCAAGCAGAACCCTATCTTTCAATCCGTTGAAGGTAGCAAAGTCCTTGGGAATGCTGTACTTTTCCAATAGCCATTTGGACAGTTTGTTTTCATCTATCGCCTCAGGGTTCTTCACAAAATAGACATTCTTTGAGCGGTCGCATTCAATGTTTATTCCGAACATTTCCTTGATGCCTTTGCGATGTTCGTGAAAAGTACGAAGCGGTATCGGCCCGTCACTGGCAGGACAATCTTCCCATAACTTATTAATCTCTTCGAATGTTAAGGGAGCGCTGGTCAGCAACGTGTCGAGAAGCCAAATGTATCTATAATATGTTTTGCTGATCATTTGTTCGTTTTAAATAGATGCTTGCGTTAGCGAAACGCAAGCATCTATTGTTTTGATGAATCAATTTTTTACTTGATGTTCGGTTCTTCGAGACCAAGACCGCGCTTGCGATCGACCACCTTCAGCACGAGACCGAGAATCAATGCTGCCACGCCGAGGCAGGCGAGCATCACGAGCGGCCAAGTGTAGTCGAACTGCGTGGGGTCGCTGACGCCAGGATTGGTCTTGTCGAGTACCTTGCCGATGAGCAGCGGGAAGAGCCACAGACCGATGTTCTGAATCCAGAAAATCAGTGCGTAGGCCGAACCGATGACTTTCGCATCGACCAATTTCGGAACGCTGGGCCACAGCGATGCCGGCACAAGCGAGAACGATGAGCCAAGCACGAGAATCGTGACGTAGGCGATGATGATGCCGCCAACGGTGTTGCCTTTGAACATCGGGAGTACGAATGCGAAGGTCAGGTGGCAGGCAATCAGCAACAGCGAGCCCAGAACAAGCATCGAAGCAGCCTTACCCTTGTGATCGACATAGCTTCCCAAAATCGGCGTAATCAGCACGGCCAAAAGTGGGAAAACGGCGAAAATCGACTCTGCCGACTGGCGCATGTAGCCCATGAAGCAATAGGTGACGAGGGCGACGAACGACAGACCGAGCAGACCGTATTTCTTCGTCTTGTCTTTCATGAAATTCGACGAGAAACCAGCCGCAGCCACGATGAGCATGATGACATACTGGACAATGGTGACCTTGGGACTTGCCCAGAACGAATCGGCAGCAGGCTCGGTCAGCGTGAGGTTGCACTGGAGCATGTTCACGGCGTATTTCTGGAACGGGAAAATGGCCGAATAATAGAGCACGCAAAGCAATGCGACGAGCCAAAAACCGCTGTCGGAAAGGATTTTACCGATGTCCGAAACCTTGAACGGGTCGTCTTTTTCTTCAGCCTCGCCCGTCTGTGAATCGAGTTTCTTGTCCATGAAGAAATAAACCACGAACATGATTAAAGCGATGCACATCAGCACAACACCGAAGGCGACGCTTCGCGTAACGCTGATTTGTCCGCCGAGTTTGGCGAAGAAAGGCGAGAAAATCATGCACGTGGCCACACCGAGACGTGCCAATGCCATTTCAGAACCCATTGCCAACGCCATTTCGCGACCTTTGAACCACTTGACGATACCACGCGACACGGTGATGCCCGCCATTTCACAACCACAACCGAAAATCATGAATCCGACGGCGGCAAACTTGGCCGACGCAGGCATTCCTTCGTAGAACGGCGACACGCCGAGTTCGTCGAACAGCGGAATGTAGTTCAAGTTGTTTGTGAACCACGTTTCCAGTCCGCTTCCAGCGAACGATTCAGCCACGGCATACCACTTAATCACGGCACCGACGAGCATCACGGCACCCGAGAGCACCGCCGTGAAGCGCACGCCCATTTTGTCGAGGATGATACCTGCGAAAATCAGGAAGAATACGAAGACATTGAGGAACACCTCAGAGCCTTGCATCGTGCCGAAGGCCGTAGAATCCCATCCGCGAGTTTCCTGCATGAGGTCTTTGATGGGTGAGAGTATATCCATGAAGATATACGAACAGAACATGGCGAGTGCCAACAGCAACAGGGCAGTCCAACGCATGCCTGCCGAGTCGCGAAGAGTTTTTTGAATTGCTTGTGTCATATTAATTTACAATTTACAATTAACGATTTTCAGTTATTTTTTCAGCCAGCGGTCGAGCCAGTTGAAGAAGGTGCGCTGCCAGAGAACGCCGTTTTGGGGCTTGAGAACCCAGTGGTTTTCGTCGGGGAAGATGAGCAGTTGTGCCTCGATGCCCTTCATGCGTGCGGCGTTGAAGGCCGACATGCCCTGCGTGGCGTTGATGCGATAGTCGAGTTCGCCATGGATGCAGAGAATGGGCGTGTCCCACTTATCGACGAAGCGATGGGGCGAATTTTCGTAGGTTTTCTTGGCATTTTCGCTTCTGTCTTTATTCCAATAAGCATCATCGTATTCCCAGTTCGAGAACCAGTTTTCTTCCGTTTCTGTGTACATGGCTTCGAGGTTGAAGGCACCGTCGTGGGCGATGAAGCATTTGAAGCGCTTGTCGTGGTGGCCGGCGAGGTAATAGACCGAGAATCCGCCGAAAGAAGCACCGACCGCACCCATACGGTCCTTATCGACATAGGGCAGGTTGGCAGCTGCATCGTCGATGGCGGCGAGATAGTCTTTCATGCACTGACCCGTCCAGTCGCCACTGATTTGCTCAAGCCATTTCTGTCCGAAACCGGGCAGTCCGTGGCGGTTGGGCGCGATGACGACATAGCCCTGCGAGGCCATGATGTAGAAGTTCCAACGATAGCTCCAGAACTGGCTGACGGGACTTTGTGGTCCGCCTTCGCAGAAGAGCAGCGTAGGATATTTCTTTGTGGGGTCGAAATGAGGCGGTTTGATGACCCAGTAGTGCAAATCTTCGCCCGTGGTGGTTTTTGTCCAGCGCGGTTCGACAGATGGTTTGCTTAATTGATCTAAAATATGTTTGTTCTCAAAAGTTATTTGTTGTATTATCATACTTTTCGCCGTCCCAGAAGGAATGGTATTGACAACACTTTTGAAATTTGACCTGATTCCAGGTTGGATTATGTATAGATCTGCAGGTTCTGTGTAACTGTGTCGTTCAGCAATGATTTTGTTTGTATTGCCAAGCATTTGTATGGAGCCAAAATCGGCTTGAAAATTAGAGTGTCGCGTTACAATTCCTTTCAGGTTTGTCGAGTACAGATTTTCTGTACCATGCCATACACCGATGAAATAGAGCGTCTTGGAGTCGGGAGCCCAGCAGAAGTCATCGACGTTGGAATCGAAACTCTCCGTGATGTATTTCTTTTCGCCCGTTGCCAGATTATAAATGCAAAGGCGTTGGCGGTCGGCTTCGTAGCCGTCGCGCTCCATCGAAATCCATGCCACATACTTGCCGTCGGGCGAGAATTTCGGATTTTGGTCGTAACCGACGTTGTTTTTCAGATTTTCGGGAGCGTTGACCGACTGATATTTCATCGTCTTCGTCGGGTCGATTTTCGGGGCTTTGTAATCAGCAGGTTTGCAGAGATTTTCAGCCCTTCCCGTCGTTGTGTCGTAGAGGAAGATGTCGCTGTCGGTCGAAATGCTGTATTCCAAGCCTTTCTTTGCGCGGCAAGTATAGGCGATTTTCTTTGAATCGATGCTCCACGCGAGTTGTTCGATGCCGCCGAATGGCTCCATCGGGCACTCATACGGCTGACCCTCGAGAATGTCCTTCAGATTGGTGATTCCGTCGCTGGTCACGTCGCCCACGAAGGGATGCGGAATCGTCTCGACATAGTGATCCCAATGGCGATACATCAGGTCGTTGACCACGCGGCCCGTCGTTTTGGGCAGGTCGTCGGGCTTCTTCTCGATGATGTCGTGGAAGGGGATTGCCTTCACGATGATTACTTTTTTCTTGTCGGGCGAGAACAGGAAACCGTCCACCTCGCCGTTGGTTTGCGAAAGCTGTTTGCGGTCGCTGCCGTCGATGTTCATCGTCCAGATTTCGCCGCCCGTGATGAAGGCGATGCGGTCGTTGGAAAGCCATGCGGCATCGGTCTCGTTCTTCGCCGAGGTCGTCAGCTTTTTCTGGTTCTGACCGTCAGCATCCATCATGTAGAGAATGTGATAGCTCTTGTTTTCCTTCACGCTGTAGTAGCCCACCTGATAGACGATGTGCTTACCGTCGGGCGAGGCCGCGTAGCCGCCGATGCGTCCCATTGCCCAGAGTGCTTCGGGCGTCATGCGGTCGGATTGCAACTTGATGTTGTTTTTCTGAATCATGGTTTGTGCGTTGATGCTGTTCGCCACGAAAAGCAGGGCGAAGGTTAGAATTTGAAAAGTTTTTTTCATATTGCTTGGTTTTTAGTTAATAGTTATAGACTAATTCTGCGGATGATTTCTTCACGGGGTCGCAGGTCAGGCCGCAGCCCAGTTTCTTGAAGATTTTGCGATCGACTTCGCTGAGCATCACGGTGGTGTGCACCTGACAATCGCGCAGTTTCGGCAGTTGTTCCAATGCTTTGCGACAATTATCGTCGTGGGTGGAGAGCACGCTGAGCGCCACGAGCACCTCGTCCGTGTGCAGTCGCGGATTTCGGCCTCCGAGATATTCGATTTTGGTCTTTTGAATCGGCTCGATCATGCTTTGCGGGATGAGTTTTGCCTCGTGGTCGATGCCGCCGAGATGTTTCGTGACATTGAGCAACAGGGCGGCGCAACAGCCGAGCAACGGCGACGACTTGGCGGTGATGATGGTGCCGTCTTCGAGTTCGATGGCGGCGGCGTGGTTTCCGCTCTGGATTTTCCGTTCGTAGGCCGCAACGGTGACTTTTCGCGTGGCGGTCGAGATTTTCGCTTGGTTGAAAAGCAGTCGAATTTTATTGACTTCGTTTTCGTTGTCGGCTCCGTTGGCCATTTTGTTGGTCGCGTCGTAGAATCGGCGAATGATTTCGTCGTGACTGGCTTGACGGCAGATTTCGTCGTCGCTGATGCAGAAGCCAATCATGTTCACGCCCATGTCCGTCGGCGATTTATAGGGATTTTCGCCGTAGATGCTCTCGAAAAGGGCGTTGAGAACGGGGAAAATCTCGACGTCGCGGTTGTAATTGACGGCGGTTTTGCCATAGGCTTCCAGATGGAAGGGGTCGATCATGTTCACATCGTTCAGGTCGGCTGTGGCAGCCTCGTAGGCGATGTTCACGGGATGTTTCAGCGGCAGGCTCCACACGGGGAACGTCTCGAATTTCGCATATCCCGCGCGCGTGTTCCTTTTATTTTCGTGATAGAGTTGGCTCAGGCAAGTCGCCATTTTGCCGCTTCCAGGACCCGGCGCCGTGACGATGACGAGTGGTCGGGTGGTTTCCACGAAATCGTTTTTGCCGAAACCCTCGTCAGAAGCGATACGTTCGACGTTGTTCGGATAGCCGTCGATGGGGTAGTGGACGTAGGATTTGATGCCCAATCGCTCCAATCGGTGGCGGAACTGGTCGGCGGCATGCTGACCGTTGTAGTGAGTGATGACGACCGAGCCGACCATGAAGTCGCGCCGCATAAACTCGTCGCGCAGGCGCAGCACGTCTTCGTCGTAGGTGATGCCGAGGTCGGCGCGAACCTTGTTGCGTTCGATGTCTTCCGCGCTCACCACGATGATGATTTCGATGCTACTGCGCAGTTGGGCGAGCATTCGCAGTTTTGAGTCGGGCTTGAAACCGGGCAACACGCGGCTGGCATGGTGGTCGTCGAAAAGTTTTCCGCCGAGTTCCATATAGAGTTTCCCGTCGAACTGCGCGATGCGCTCGCGAATGTGCTCAGACTGAATTTTGAGATATTTCTCGTTGTCAAATCCTATTTTCATCGTTGAGAATCGTTATTTTCCGAGATTTTTCCGCCTGTTGGCCAGTTCTTCACGCTGTTTTTGCAGTCGCTGCTGCTCTTCCTGCATGGCTTGGAGCCGTCCGGCGAGTCCACCGAGTTTTTTCTGCGGATTTTTCTTGTTTTCCTCGTATTTTGCTTCGAGTTTGGCAAGCAGTTTCGCGTCGTTGGTCGTTTTGCGGAGCACGAACATAATCGCTGCCGAGAAGAAGAGCGACACGAAGTAGTAGAAATTCAGACCGCTCGAATAGTCGTTGAACATGAAGAAGAACATCAGCGGCATCAAGTACATCATCCACTGCATCATCTTCATTTGCTCGGCCTGAGCGCCCACCATCTGGTCCTTTTGCTGACGCATCGTCATATAAGAATAGAGGATGTTCGACACGCAGAACAGGATACAGGTCAGCGAGAGGTGGTCGCCGATGCCCCAGATGCTGTTTTTCCACTCGACGATGGGGTCGTAGGTCGAAAGGTCGTTGATCCAGAGGAACTTTTCGCCACGCAGTTGGATGGCGTTGGGCACGAAGTTGAACATCGCAATCCAAATCGGCATCTGAATCAGCATCGGCATACAGCCCGACAGCGGTGAAACGCCGTATTTGGCGTATTCCTGCATCATCGCCTGCTGCTTCTGCATTTGGTCTTCGGGGTTGTTGAATTGCTTGGTTGCTTCGTCGAGTTTCGGCTTCAGCACGCGCATTTTCGCCGACGACATATAACTTTTCTTCACCAGCGGATATGTAATCGCCTTCAACAGCAAGGTGATGAGAATGAGCACGATACCCATATTCAGACCGAGGCCAGTGAGGAAGTCGAAGACGTAAATCGTGAAGAATCGGTTGATCCAGCGCACGATGGGCCAGCCCAGATAGACGAGTTTCTTCATCTGAAGGTCTTTGCCGAAAGTACTCTCCGTCTCGACGGCCTGCAATTTGCGGAAGTCGTTCGGACCATAGTAGAATTCAAATTCCGAAGGCGTTTTACCCGTCGGATCGAAGAACGTCTTCATTTTTGCCTCGAACTGCTTCAGATAGCCCGAACCTTTCTCTTGCGGAATGCTCGTCATCAGCGAATTGGCGGCGAAATCGTTCTTCGCAATCATAATCGACGAGAAAAATTGGTCTTTGAAAGCCACCCAGTCGAGTGCCTCCTCGATGGGTTCGTCGCGCTTCTCCGACGTTTCGTTCAGGTAGTCGGTCGAACTGTCTTTTTCCTTGTAGGTCAGCGTGCAGTAGCGGTTTTCAAACATAAAACCCTTCTCCTGCTGCGGACAAAGTTCCTTCCAATTCACGTCCATCGTTTGCGTGTTCGGTGCGAAAAGTCCGTCCATACCCTCGACGCGCATCTGCATGTGAAGCATATAGTCGCGACCCAGTTGATAGTCGAGCGTGATGGTTTTGCCCTCGCCAGCCGTCGCCGTGAAAGTCACAGTGGTGTCGCTGACGTTGGTCGGCACGAAAAACAGGTCTTGCGTGGCGATGTTCGACTCCTTGGCCGACAGCGTGTAGTTCAACTGCTGTTCGTCGCCTTGAAACAGCGTCACGTCGGGGTTGTCGTTGCGGTCCTTAAAGCCTTTGACGACAGCCTTTTCGACGGTCGCACCCTTCGAGTTGAGCGTCAGTTCCACCTTGTCGTTTTTCAGGACGACGGTCTGCGCTGCGCCCTTCATCGCGCTGTGGAAGAGGGCAGTGGTGTCGGTTTCGGCTTGCAGTTTGGCAGCAGCCTCCTTAGCGGCTGCTTCGGCTTGCAGTTTTTTCTCTTGGTTCATTCGCTCGACTTGTGCGATGGAATCGCGCACGAAGGCGGCACGTTGCTCCTCGGCCGAGGGGCGGTTGAAATAGCTGAAGGCTATCAGAACGATAGCGATGAGGATGAATCCTGTGGTTGTGTTTTTATCCATTGTGATGATTTTGTTTTTTAATTTTAATTGCAAATTTTAATTTTAAGTTGCAAAGTTACGATTTTTTTGTCTAATGGCAAAAGTTTTGTGGAAAAAATACGATTTGTTTTGTCAAATCAGAATAAGTTCGTACTTTTGCATATAATTTGAAATTTTACATAAAAATCATGAAGAAAAAATTGACTTTTTTATCGCTGATGCTCGGAGTAGTTGTCAGCGTACAGGCGCAGAACGCAACGACCATCACCGCACCGCTGTTTCTGCCTTTCACCTATTATGAAAATGTGGCTCACGAGGCTCTTTCGCTCGACGAAAAGACCTCCGACGTGAACGCGACGTTGTTGAATTTCTATTTGAAGCGCCCCGACTTGGTGGCGACTTCGGAAAGTCAGTTGCGCGAACAGTACGACACACCCGAAATCACCGAGCCCGAGCAGGTGGTAGTGACGACGCCGACACCCGAAATCACGGCTCCCGAGGAACCCGAGGCACCGCAGGTCGATGTCGAGGTGAAAAAGCCGAATTTCTGGACCTACAAAGGCGACGGATTCCTGCAATTCCTGCAAAACTACGTGTCGGGCAACTGGTACAAAGGCGGCGAAAGCAACTATTCGATGCTCTCCGCGCTGACTTTGGAGGCCAACTACGACAACAAATCGAAGTGGAAATGGGATAACAAACTCGAACTGAAGCTTGGTTTCCAGACTTCGCCCTCCGACACGGTCAATAAATTCAAGACCAACGAAGACCTGATTCGTCTGACTTCGAAAGTGGGTCTGCAAGCCTCGAAACGTTGGTACTACACGCTCCAATTTATCGGCTACACGCAGTTTACACGCGGTTTGAAGGCTAACGACCACCGCACCTATTCCGACTTCATGTCGCCGTTCAACCTCAACCTCTCGCTCGGTATGGAATACAAGATGGAGTGGTTCAACAAGCGACTCACGGGAACAATCAACATTTCGCCTCTCGCCTTGAACTATCGCTATGTCGATCGCACGATTTTCATCAACAACGACGGCAGCGAAATCTGGTTCCCCACGCGCCACGGCATCGACCCCGACAAGCATCACCTGCTCGACTTCGGTTCGCAGTTCGTCATCGACTACACGTGGAAACTGGCCGAAAACATCACATGGAAATCGCGAATGTACGGTTTTACGAGCTACAAGCGCGTCGAATATGAATGGGAAAACACTTTCTCTTTTCAGTTCAACAAGTACATTTCCTCGAAACTCTTCCTCCATCCGCGCTTCGATGACAACCGCGCCCGCGACGACAAGCACGGCTACTGGATGTTCAAGGAATTCTTCTCGATTGGTTTTAACTACGGCTTTTGAATTTTCTTGACAAACAAGCATCTTCTTGAAAGGATGCGATAGATTTTCTTGACAAATGCGGCCAACCGACAGCATTTTTCAACGCGCTCCACTGCTCAGAATGGTCATCATGCTCATTCTGGGCATTTTTGTCGGCGATTTCGTCGGCCATTCGGTGCCGCTGTGGGTTGGACTGGGCATTTCGGGCGTTTTTCTTGCCATCTACTTGCTGCTGAGGAATTTACGGAATCGAAAAACGATTTTTCGCCGAATCCTCACCCGATTCTATGGCTTTCTGCTGATGACGGCCTGCTTCATGCTCGGTTTTTATCTGGTTTCGGCAGAAAAACGCGACCTCGTGCGGCATTTTCCCGACGGAAGAGTGGCATTCGAGGCCGTTTTGGTCAGCGAACCCGTCGTCAGGGGAAAAGTGATTCAGTGTGAATTGATGGCGACGCCGCAGGGAAAAAAGCCGTTCCGACTGCGTGCCTCGATTCTTCGCGACACGATTCACCGACGCTACGAACGACTGCATTTCGGAGATGGAATCCGCGTTTTTTCAAGCATTTCGCAACCCGAAACCGTTCAGCGGCTGTCGAGTCAGGGAAATTTCGATTTTCGCCGATGGTTACAGGTTCGCGGCGTGGTGGGGCAGACCTTTATTTCGCATACAGGATGGACGAAAACGCAGGTCAGTTTGCAGCCGCTGTCGTTGGCTGAACGGGCGAAAATCCGTCTGATGCGATTCCGACAGAAAGGCGTCGAAGCACTCCACAATGCTGGACTCAACGAAGAGGAATTGGCGGTGGTTTCGGCGATGGTTTTGGGTGACAAATCGTCGCTGACGAAGGAACTCCGCGAAACTTATTCCGTCAGCGGTGCGTCGCACGTTTTGGCGTTGTCGGGTCTGCATCTCGGTATCATCTATTTCCTTCTTTCGTTCATTTTCGTGCGAATGGGCTGGCGTGTCGCTGGTCAACTTTTCACGCTGCCCGTCATCTGGCTTTTCGCGCTGATGGTCGGCTTTTCGCCTTCGATTGTTCGTGCCGCTACAATGCTCACCGTCTATGGCATCGTGGCGTTGCTCGGTCGTTCCGCCTTTTCGCTCAACACCTTGTCATTGGCCGCCATCGTCATGCTCGTTTTCAATCCGTTAGCCCTCTGGGATGTCGGTTTTCAACTCTCGTTTATGGCCGTTTTAGGCATCATCGTGTTCTTTCCGCCCTTCAACCAAGTTTTTGACTATGTTTTAGGAAAAATATTGACAAAAGAAAGCCGAATCAAACGTGTTTTGCATCGAATTGTCAGTTGGATTTTTGGACTGGCAGCCGTCAGCATTGCCACACAAATGACCACTGCGCCCCTCGTCGGCTACTATTTCGGTCGATTCCCCGCCTATTTCCTCGTGACGAACTTCGTTGCCATTCCCCTCGTCACCATCATTCTTTACGTTGCTGCCGTGTTTTTCCTTACGATTGCCGTCGAATCGCTGTTTGGTATGTCGTTGATAACCATAAAAAGCACGCTCGGAAGCGTGCTTTACACCATTTCGTCTTTCTTGAACCAATGTTTGGAAACCATCGCGTCGTGGCCCGGCTCCAGCGTCGAAAACATTCGGCTCAGTAGTATTCAAACTTTCTTGCTTTACGTTCTTCTCATCGTGATTTGCGCAATGGTGGTTCGGGCGAAAAAGATCTATCGCGACTATCGGCTCACGCGAATGAGGTGATTTAGGTTTCCACCGAAAAATACTCTTCCAATTCCTTCTCTGCACTGCCATTTTCGTTCGGCAGGTCTTTGACGATGTGGCCGTTTTCCATCAGGGCGATGCGGGTCGAAATGTCGATGGTGTGTTGCAGGTTGTGGCTCGAAATCAGGATGGTGGCACCCGTTTGGCGATGGTAGTCGGTGACGAGGCGTTTCAGGATGATTTGCGCTGAGGGGTCGAGGAAGTTGAACGGCTCGTCGAGGATGACCAACTGCGGTTTCGCCAGTAGCGCCGCGATGATGCCGACTTTCTGCTTGTTGCCCGCGCTCAGGTCGCGAATCAACTTTTTCTGACCGAGAATTTCGCCCTGCATCAGCGTGGCGAACACCGCCAACCGCTCATCAACAGCCTCCTGCGTCATGTTGTTTGCCTTGCCGATGAACTGGAAATATTCCTCGGGCGTGAGGAAGTCGATGAGAAAGGCTTCGTCGATGTAGGCACCTGTGAAATCCTTCCATTCCTCGCTTTCGGCAGGAAAAATCTCGCCTTGCTCACTTTTCAGCGCCACCAGACCATCGTCGGCTTTCAAAAGGTCGAGAATCAGACGGAAAAGGGTTGTTTTACCTGCTCCATTGTTGCCGACGAGACCCAGCATTTCGCCATTTTTCACGCCGAAACGCTCGATATCGACCGCCGTTTTCTCGTCGAACTGTTTTTTGAGATTTTCGATTCTAATCATATCGTTTTGGGATTTTATTCTGATTGATTTTTCAGCGGATTCCAGCCCTGCGCCTTGATGTCGAACTCCTGATTGTCGCGACTGACGAGCACCGCACCGAGTTCGGGTCGGGTGATGTGGCCGATGAGTCGGATGCCGTCGATGCCCTCGATTTTCCCGTGGTCGCCGATGGGCACGGTGAAGAGCAGTTCGTAGTCTTCGCCGCCGTTCATCGCGCAGGTTGTCACGTTCATGTTCATTTCCTCGGCCATCACCGCCGTTTGGTAGTCGATGGGCAGATTTTTCTCGTAAATCCGACAGCCGACATTCGACTGCTGGCAGATGTGGAGCAGTTCCGACGAAAGACCGTCGCTGATGTCCATCATCGCGGTCGGACGGATGCCTGCTTCGCGCAGTTTCTCGATGATGTCGCCGCGTGCGTCGGGCTCGAGTTGGCGTTGCAGCAGGTATTCCTTGCCGGAGAAGTCGGGTTGGAAGGCCCCCTCCAAACCTCCCCCCGTAGGGGAGGCTTTTTGTTGTTCCTCTTTGAGCGTTTGGAAATAGACGCTTTTCTCGCGCTCGAGCAGTTGCAGTCCCATATAGGCGGCACCGAGGTCGCCCGACACGCAGATGAGGTCGGTGTCGTGGGCACCGTTGCGATAGACGATGTCGTCTTTTCGGGCTTCGCCGATGCAGGTGATGCTGATGGCGAGGCCGGTGTAGCTCGACGTGGTGTCGCCGCCGACGATATCGACTTTCCATTTCTCGCAGGCGGCACGCAGTCCGCGATAGAAATCTTCGAGGTCTTCGACGACGAACCGCTTGCTCAGCGCAATGCTGACGATGAGTTGGCGTGGTGTGCCGTTCATCGCGAAAATGTCGCTGATGTTCACCATCGCGGCCTTGTAGCCGAGGTGTTGCATCGACGTGTAAGTCAAATCGAAATGCACGCCCTCCATCAGCATGTCGGTGGTGACGAGCACTTCGCGGTCGGGATAGTGAAGTACGGCACAGTCGTCGCCTATGCCGTACTTCGTCGATTCGTTTTGTGGTTTGATGTCTTTCGTGAGATGGTCGATGAGGCCAAACTCACCCAGTTTTGCGATGTCCATTTTTTTAGGAGTTCAGGAGTTAAAATGTCCAATGGTCAAATTGTGAAATCGTCCAATGGAATCGTTCAATGGTCAAATCCTCTGCACCATTTCGCGAATGAGGCTGGTCATGATGGGCTGAGCCTTGTTGGCCGCCTCCTGCACTTCCTCGTGGCTGACCTGCACGGGCACGTCGAAGCCGCCGAGGTCGGTGATGACGCTGATGCCGAAGGTGCGGATGCCGCAGTGGTGCGCCACGATGACTTCGGGCACGGTGCTCATACCGATGGCGTGGCCGCCGAGCAGCGCATACATTCGATATTCGGTTGGTGTCTCGAAGGTCGGACCCTGCACACCCACGTAAACGCCATGGACGAGGCGAATTTTCTTCTTTTCGGCGATTTCGTCGGCCATTTTGATGAGTTCGGGGTCATAGACTTGGTGCATGTCGGGGAATCGCGGACCAGTCGGGTAGTTCGGGCCGTTGAGCGGATGCTCGGGGAACATGTTGATGTGGTCGGTGATGACCATCAGGTCGCCGATGCGGAACACAGGGTTCATACCGCCCGCTGCGTTCGACACGAAGAGCGTGTCGATGCCCAGTTCGTACATAACGCGAATCGGGAACGTCACGTGCTTCATGCCGTAGCCCTCGTAGAAGTGGAAGCGGCCTTTCATGGCCATGACATCCTTCTTGCCGAGTTTGCCGAAAATGAGTTTTCCACTGTGTCCTTCGACGGTTGAAATCGGGAAATTCGGGATTTCTCCGTAAGGAATTTCCACTGCGTCAGTTATCTCGGAAGCTAATTCTCCGAGTCCGCTCCCCAGAATGATGGCTGTCTTTGGGCTTGACGGCATCTTTGTCTTTAACCAAGATGCTGTTTCTTGAATTTTTTTGTACATAGCTTAAGATTTTTTGATTAAAATTGTCTTCTTGTTCGTTCATAAAACTGATGCGGATGGGCTGTACGAAGATGTTTCGGCGCACGTCGTCGGACAATCCTTCGGCGTGGCGAAGTCGAGCAGCGTCTTTCTCAGTTGTGATGATGATTCGTGGTGTTGGCATCGACTCGAAGGCCTCGTTGATGCGACGGATGTCCTTCGATTTGAAGGCGTGGTGGTCGCTGAAAGCCAACGGCGTGATGCTCTTAAAACGGTCTTGCAGGTCTTCTTCCATCTGCTTCGGCGACGCGATGCCCGTGAGCAACAACACGTTTTGCGACGCTTTCGGCTGTTCTTCGACCTCTTCGGGGAAGAGCGGCATGGGCTCGTCGTATTCGAGCGTCGTGAAGTAGAGCGCCTGATAGGGGAAGAGTTCTAGTGCCTTCGTCAATACGCGATATTCCATCGGTTTGAGGTCGCGTGGACATTTTGTGACGATGACCATATCGGCGCGTTGCTTGCCCTTCATCGACTCGCGCAGACGGCCAGCGGGCAGCATTTTGTCGTAGATGATGAGGCGGTGGTAATCGACGAGCAGGATGTTGATGCCTGGCTTCACGTAGCGATGCTGGAACGCGTCGTCGAGCAGAATGACGTCGGTGTCGTTCGATGCTTCGTCGGTGGTGAGCCGCTCGATGCCTCGCCGACGGTCTTTATCGACGGCGATGTAGGCATTCGGGTATTTCAGCATCATCTGATAGGGCTCGTCGCCGATGTCGGACACCTGCGTGTTACTGTCGGCGAGCACGTAGCCCTTCGACTTCCGTTTGTAGCCTCGCGAGAGCACGGCGACCTTGATTTTATCCTGCAAAAGACGCACGAGATGCTCCACGTGGGGCGTTTTTCCCGTTCCCCCGACGGTGATGTTGCCGACGGCGATGACGGGAATCTTGTAGGCACGACTTTTCAGAATACCGATGTCGAACAGTCGGTTTCGCAGGCCTGTCACCGAGCCATAAATCCAGCTCAGCGGCAACAGCCACTCGTTGATTCTAATCAGATCGCCTTCGTGTCGCATTCTATTTCAATTTACAATTTTCAATTAACAATTCACAAGGATGAAATTTTCATCGAATATTGAGATAGAACGGCATTCTTGCTTGAATCGTGCTCATATTGTTGGCCTCGCGCAAGAGCATAAACGGCTTGTAATATTCGCCGAGCGCCATTCGAAGTTGCTCGTCGAGGTAGTTGCCACTGCCCGAAGTCTTGTTGAGCAGTTGCTCCATCAGGTCGGGTGCAGCGGGGTAGGGCACGGTGTGGTATTCGTCGAGTTTCGCCAGTTTTGCAGCTTTCGCAACGGCCTTGTCGAGTCCACCGAGTTCATCGACGAGTTTGATTTTCAGCGCATCCTCACCCGTGAAAACGTGGCCTTGTGCGTTCTCTTCGATTTGTTCGATTGACATTTTACGACCATCGGCCACGCGCTTGCGGAACAATTCGTAGCCGCGATTGATGTAGCCTTGCAACAGCGCGAGTTCCTCGCCGTTTAACGGACGCGACGATGCACCGAAATTGGCGTGTTTGTTCGTCTTCACCTCGTCGAATTTCAGTCCGAGTTTCTTCGTCATCAGTTCCGAGCGGTCGGGGAACACGCCGAAAATACCGATGGAACCCGTCAGTGTCGTGGGTTCGGCGAAGATATAGTTGGCACCGCTACTGATGTAGTAACCGCCCGACGCTGCATAACCGCCCATCGAAATAACAACGGGTTTCTTGGCTTTCAACATTTCGATTTGGTGCCAAATCTGTTCCGAAGCGTAGGCACTGCCGCCCGGCGAGTTCACGCGAATGACAACGGCCTTCACATCCTCGTCTTCGGCCAGTTTTTCGAGGTCTTTGTTCATCACGTTGCCCACAATCTGAGGACCACCGCCCGTGAGCAAACCCTGCGACGGTGTATCGACGATGTCGCCGTAAGCGTAATAGACGGCCACTTGCTCGCCATTCTGCTTCTGCTTCACGTTCTGCATTGCGCCGATGCTCACTTGGTTAATCTTCTTGTCTTGGTCGATTTCGAGCAATTTCTTCACTTCGGCCTTCACTTCGTCGTGGTAGAGCAGTCCATCGACTAATTTTGCTTTCTTCACCGCCTCGGCACCCTCGAACATCACGACGCGGTCGGCATAAGCGTTGAGCGAGTCGGCACTGATTTTGCGGCTCTCGCTCACGGCTTTCACCATATTGTTCCAAATGCCCGTGATGAAAGCAGTCACCTGTTCGCGGTTGGCATCGCTCATACGGTCTTCGGTGTACATTTCGGTTGCGCTCTTGTATTTTCCAACCTTCACCACCTGCATTTTCATTCCGACCTTTTGCAACAAATCCTTCACAAACATCGGTTCGGAAGCAATGCCGTGCCAATCGACTTGGCCGTCGGGGTTCAGATAGACTTTATCAGCCACCGAACAGAGGTAGTAGGCGCCCTGCATGTATGCATCGCCGTAAGCCACAATCCACTTGCCTGACTTCTTGAAATCTTCGAGCGCATCGCGGATTTCCTGCAACTGTGCGTAGTCGGCGGCGAACATTCCAGCCTCGATGTAAATGCCTTTCACCTTGTCGTTTTCCTTCGCTTTCTTGATGGCGGAGAGCGTTTCTTGCAGTCCGAGGGCATCGATGCCGCTACCAGTCAGCATTCCGAGGTAGTCCTGCCCCGACTGCTCCTGCATCTGGCCTGAAAGGTTCATCACCAGCACGGTGTTGTCGCTCACGTTTTGCGTAGCACTGCCCGAGGCGACCATACCCACCAAACTCATCACTCCGAAAATGGCCATCAGCAGGCCAAACGCCAGCAGACCAACCATTGTCGCCAGCACATACTTGAAGAAATCTTTCATATTCAATTGTCGTTTTTTAAGGAATATTATCGGCAAAGTTACGGAAAAAATGCGAAATGCAATCATTTTTTATCTGAAAACTTTCATTTTTGTCGGGATTTTTTGTACTTTTGCAGGGAATTTGAACAATTTCGGTCTGTTTTCAGGCCTATTATTATAATAAGGAGAACGAAAATGTTACTGGACTACAAAAAAGTGAATGTGTATCAGGCGAATGTTCCTGTGCTGAAAGATGTGACGCTTCAGGTCGATGAGGGCGAGTTTGTCTATATCATCGGCGTGGTGGGCTCGGGCAAGAGTTCGCTGTTGAAGACGATGTATTGCGAAATCGACATCTGTGAAGACGATGCCGAGAAGGCAGAAGTGTTGGGACGCGACCTGAAACGGATTCGGCGCAAGGAAATTCCTGCGCTGCGACGCGAATTGGGTGTGATTTTCCAAGATTTCCAGTTGTTGCACGACCGCTCGGTGGAGAAAAACCTTCGATTTGTGCTGAAAGCGACGGGTTGGAAGGACAAACAAGCCATCTCCGAGCGCATCGACGAGGTGCTGGAAGCCGTGGAAATGAAAGACTGTCGCAAGAAAATGCCATCGGAGTTGTCGGGCGGCGAACAGCAGCGAATCGCCATTGCACGCGCCCTGCTCAACCATCCGAAAATGATTGTGGCAGACGAGCCGACGGGCAACCTCGATAGCCAAACGATTGACAATATCGTGGCATTGCTGAAACGAGTCTCGGAGTCGGGCACAGCCGTTGTGATGTCCACCCACAACTATTCGATGTTCGACAAGTATCCTGGGAAAGTCTATGAATGTGTCGATGGTGAATTGAGAATTAAGAATTAAGAATTGTCCCCTTTAACTCCCCTTTAACTTCCCCTTAACTCCCTAAAAAAAAGAAATATGAAAGTAATGAAATTTGGCGGCACCTCGGTGGGTTCGCCGCAACGAATGAAAGAAGTGGCCGCGCTGGTCACCGAGTCGGGTGAACCGACGTTTATCGTGCTCTCGGCGATGAGTGGAACGACCAATTCGCTCGTCGAAATCTCGGACTATCTCTACAAAAAGAATCCCGAAGGAGCCAACGAGGTCATCAACCAGTTGGAAAAGAAATATATGGCGCACGTCGAGGAACTCTATTCGACCGAGCCCTACAAACAGAAAACACGCGAATTCCTCAGTGCCGAATTCGACTATCTACGCTCGTTTACGAAGGATATTTTCACATCGTTCGAGGAGAAAAGCATCGTGGCGCAAGGCGAAATGATGTCCACGAATATGGTCGTGAACTACCTGCAAGAACAGGGCGTGAAGGCCGTGCTGCTCTCGGCGCTCGATTTTATGCGCACCGACAAAAATGGCGAGCCCGACCCGCAATACATCAAGGAGAAACTCGCCGCCGTGATGAGCCAGAACGAAGGTTGTCAAATCTATATCACGCAGGGTTTCGTCTGTCGGAATGCCTACGGCGAGGTCGATAACCTGCAACGTGGTGGCTCTGACTACACCGCCTCGCTCATCGGTGCTGCGCTGCCTGCCGATGAAATCCAAATCTGGACCGACATCGACGGAATGCACAACAACGACCCGCGTGTCGTCGAAAAAACGGAGGCCGTGCGCCAGTTGAACTTCGAGGAGGCCGCTGAATTGGCCTATTTCGGCGCGAAAATTCTGCATCCGACCTGCGTGCAGCCTGCGAAATACGCTGGAATTCGCGTTCGACTGAAGAACACGATGGACCCGAAGGCCGACGGCACGATCATCGACAACGTGATTATGCGCGGAAAAATCAAGGCAGTGGCAGCGAAGGACAACATCACGGCGATTAAAATCAAGTCGAGCCGAATGTTGCTTGCGACAGGCTTTTTGCGCAAGGTTTTCGAGATTTTCGAGTCGTATCAGACCCCGATTGATATGATTGCGACGTCGGAAGTGGGCGTTTCGATGAGTATCGACAACCCGACCCACCTGAACGACATCGTCAACGAACTGAAAAAATACGGCACCGTCACCGTCGATACCGATATGACGATTGTTTGCGTCGTTGGCGACCTCGACTGGAGCAACCTCGGTTTCGAAACTCTGGCGATGGAGGCGATGAAGAACATCCCCGTAAGAATGATTTCCTACGGCGGTTCGAACTACAACATTTCCTTCCTCATCAAAGGCTGCGACAAGAAGCGTGCATTGCAAAACCTCAGCGAAAAATTGTTCGGATGATCAAAGGAAAATTCCCCATCGAGTCGTTCGCGAAAAGGCAGACACCTTTCTATTATTATGACACTGCCTTGCTGCGCGAAACGCTTGCGACGATTACGCGAGAGGCCAGTAAACACGCGAATTTCCACGTGCACTACGCCATCAAGGCCAACGCCAATCCGAAGGTGCTCGGCATCATCAGCCAGGCTGGTTTCGGAGCCGACTGCGTGAGCGGTGGCGAGGTTCGGTCGGCACTCGCGGCAGGTTTCCCTGCGTCGAAAATCGTGTATGCTGGCGTCGGTAAAAGCGATTGGGAAATCAATTTCGGACTCGACAACGATATTTTCTGCTTCAACGTCGAAAGTCTGGCTGAATTGTTGATTATCAACGAGTTGGCCGAGGAGAAAAACAAGGTGGCGCGAGTTTGTCTGCGCATCAATCCGAATGTCGGTGCCCACACCCACGCAAACATCACGACGGGGTTGGCAGAAAACAAGTTCGGCATTGCGATGAGCGATATGGACAGCGTCATCGAGGCGGCGCAGGCGATGAAAAACATCCAATTTCTCGGCCTGCACTTCCATATCGGTTCGCAGATTCTCGATATGGGCGATTTCGAGGCGCTTTGCAACCGTATCAACGACTTGCAAAACCGCTTGGAACAGCAGAAAATTCGGCTTGAGCACATCAATGTCGGAGGTGGTCTCGGCATCAGTTACGACCATCCGAACCACCTGCCGATAGCCGATTTCAAGGACTTTTTCGACACCTACGCCCGAAAGTTGAAACTGCGCAACGGTCAGCACCTGCATTTCGAACTCGGAAGGGCGATTGTGGCACAATGCGGTACGCTCGTCACCCGCGTTTTGTACGTGAAACAAGGCACCGCGAAGCAGTTTGCCATCGTCGATGCCGGTATGACCGACCTCATTCGCCCCGCGCTCTACAACGCTTTCCACCGCATCGAAAACATCACGAGCGACGAAGTGGCGGAAACCTACGATGTGGTGGGTCCGATTTGCGAGTCGAGCGACGTTTTCGTGAAGGCATACGACCTGAACCGCTGTCGGCGCGGCGATTTGCTTGCCATCCGCTCAGCCGGAGCCTACGGCGAAGTGATGGCCAGCCACTACAACAGCCGTCCGTTGCCCGCGAGTTACACGAGCGAGGAAATGATTTGAAAATTAGGTCTTTTTCGGTCTGCCGCCGCGCTTAAAACCATCGTTTCGTTTGAAACCGTCGCGTTTGAAGCCGGAATCGCTTTTCTTGAAACCATCGCGCTTGAAACTGCCTTCTCCGCGTTTAAAGCCACCTTCCGAACGCTTGAAACTGCCTTCTCCGCGCTTAAAACCGCGACCTTCGTCACGTTTTCCGAAGCCTTCGCCATTTCGTTTGAAGCCTTCGCTGCGCTTTCCAAAGCCTTCACCGCCACGTTTGAATCCTTCGCCACGCTGGAAACCTTCGCGACGCGGTTTGAAACCGCCTGATTCGCGGTCGCGACGGAACTGCTCGAAGCGACGGGCACGCTCGGCTCGACGCTCTTCGCGCTCCTTTTCCTTCGCCTCTTTCGCCTCGCGACGCGCCAATGCCTCGCGCTGCCGTTCCAACGAGTGGAACGTGAACGAGCGGATGTCGCCCTCGGCGTTTTCTTCCTGTTCGTCGAGGCGTTTTTTGAATTCGCGATGCGCCTTGAAACGGCGTTTTTCGGCCATCACAGCCTTTTCTTCCTCGGTTTTCACGATGCCGCCTTCTTGTCGGAAGTCTTTCATCTTGCCCTCAAACAGCGAGTAGCGGCGGAATTCACATTCCAAAGAGCCGTTGAAAACAGGAATTTTGATGGATGGTTTCAAGCCGATTTGGTCGAAACATTCCTCGCGATAGGAAAGAATCCACGCGTCGTTGCCCGAAAATTCGTGCTTCAGCCGCTCGCCAATCATTTTGTAGGTTTCAAGCAGATTGGCGGTCGAAATTCGTTCGCCGTAGGGCGGATTCGTCACCATCAATGCCTTTTCAGCAGGTTTTTCAAAGTCTTGGAAGTCTTGCAAGGCGACGCTGATGTCTTTCGATAGTCCAGCGGCCCGCACGTTTTTGATGGCTTTGGCAACGGCTTTCGGGTTGTTGTCATAGCCATAGATATGATGCTCAAAATCAACTTCTTGCGAATCGTCGTTATAGATTTCGTCGAACAAATCTGGGTCGAAATCTTGCCACTTTTCAAAGGCAAATTCCTTGCGGAACAATCCGGGACTCATATTCCGCGCGATGAGTGCCGCCTCGATGAGCAGCGTGCCAGAGCCACACATCGGGTCGATGAAGTCCGACTCGCCGCGCCAGCCCGTCATCATAATCAGTCCGGCGGCCAACACCTCGTTCAGCGGAGCCTCGGTGTGCTCTTGCCGATAGCCGCGCCGATGGAGCGACTCGCCCGAAGAATCGAGGCTGAGCGTGGCATCAAAATCGGCGATGTGGATGTGGAGTTGCAGGTCGGGATTCGCCACCGACACGTTCGGACGGTCGCCCGTTTTCTCGCGAAACCAGTCCACGATGGCGTCCTTCACTTTGTAGGTGACGAACTGCGAGTTGCGAAATTCCTCGCTAAAGACGACGGCATCGACCGAAAACGTGTTCCCTTTCAGAATGTATTGGTCCCACTCGATTTTCTTCACCGCCTCGTACATGTCCTCGGCCGAACGAGCCTTGAATCGGGCGATGGGCTTGAGGATTCTAATGGCCGTATGTAGCTGGAAATTAGCACGATACATCATTTCCTTGTCGCCTGTGAATGACACCATGCGCCGTCCGATTTGCACGTCGTTGGCACCCAGTTCCGTCAGTTCCTTTGCCAAAATCGGTTCGAGTCCCATGAACGTTTTGGCAATCATTTCAAATTGATTTTGCATAAAAATTGATTCAGCGCTTAAAAAACGCTGCAAAATTAGGCAAAATTTTCCGAAAAATCGCTCATTTAACCAGAATTTTCCGTCCGCCGACGATGTAAATGCCTTTTTTCGTCGGATTTTTGGGTTGTTTTCGTCCGTCTAATGAATAACGATGGCTGTTTTTCGATGTATTTTCAATGACGGAAACCGTTGTTGTTTCATCGCTGCCAGCGTATTCCACGCTCGTTCCTGCGTTGTTGTCGAACACGGTCCAACCTTTCCTTTTTGCCACGTTCACTTGCAAACTCGTGCAGACGTTTTCTTCGTCGTTGCGTTGGGTGTCGATGATGGTGAAATTGCCGGAAGCCACCGTCGGCAAGCTATTGACGAGTGCGTCCATCGCCGTGCCACTGATGCGGTTTCCGTCGCACCAAAGTTGTGTGAGCGAGGTGTTGCGCGACACATCGAGTGCCGTCAGGCGATTGTTTGAGCAGAAGAGTTTTGTGAGCATGGCATTCGCCGACAGGTCGAGCGACGAAAGTAGATTGTTGTCGCACAAAAGTTGCGTCAGTTGCGGATTTTCCGAGGTGTCGAGCGCGGTCAGAAGATTGTCAAAACAATTCAGAATGCTCAAATTGGCATTTTGTGAGATGTCGAGTGAAGTCAGTTGGTTTTTGTAGCAGTCGATACTGGTGAGTAGCGTGTTTTTCGACAGGTCGAGCGACGAAAGTTGATTATTGTCGCACCAAAGTTGCGTCAGTTGCAGGTTGTTCGATGTTTCGAGCTCCATCAGCCGATTCTCATAGCAATACAATTCTTCCAATTGCGCGTTTTTCGAGAGATTGAGCGATGCGAGTTGGTTGCCGTAGCATGAAAGTTCCTTCAATTGCTGATTCTGGGCGAGGTTGAGCGCAGTCAGTTGGTTCCCGCCGCAATAGAGATTTTCCAAGGCCGTGTTGTGCGACACATTGAGCGTGGCAATTTGGTTGTTGTAGCACACGAGTTTCTTCAATGCGGTGTTGTGCGTGACATCAAGGGTGGTGAGGCTGTTGTCGCCGCAATATAATTCTTGCAGCGAGGGGGTTTTCGATACATCAAGTGTGCTTAGCAGATTGCCGTAGCATACAAACTTGGTCAGTTCTGTATTTTTCGTAACATCAAGCGCATTCAGCCGATTTTCGTAGCAATACAGGCGCGACAAAACGCTGTTTTTTGAAAGATTGAGTGAATTCAGTGAATTGTCGTAGCAACTCACGACTTCCAATGCTGTGTTTTGCGTGAGATCGAGCGCAGTCAGTTGGTTTTCATGGCAATACAATTCGGTCAGTGCCGTGAAATGTTCGATTCCTTTTAGGTCGGCAATCGCGTTCCCACTGACATCGAGTTTTTTTGTCGCAGCGATTTTTTCTGCGCTGACCAAACTTCCTTCGGCGACAGACAACGACGCTGCCAATGCCTTTCTAAAATTGGCATCGGGGAAGTTCGTCGCGTTCAGCGTTGTTTGAGCCCAACTGCTCGCCGCCATTGGGAAAATGGCGACGAGCAGGGCAAAAAATCTTCCTTTCATAGCGTTTCGTTTGAACTTTAGAAGTTAGGCGTGGAGCCGTCGGCGCGGATGTAGAGCTTGACATCTTTCTGACCGCGTTTCTCGAGTTCGAGAACATAATATTCGTCGGTCGGAGTCTGAATCAAGTCGGCATCGTCGATGGTCCAGCCGGCGTAGTTCGTGGCGAGATACTGTTGCACGGCCTGTGGAAGTTTTGTTGTCCGCAGATTGAGTTCGATTTCGCTGCGAACCCAAGTGCCATCCGACTGGAAGAACACTTCGTATTCAGAGCCGTTCAAGTCGAACTCCGCCTTATACAAATGCTTTTCGCGCTCCCATTCGACGCGCTGCGCAGTGGGGTAGAGTGATTTAAACGCATTCATCACAACATTCGGAATGCCATTCGGGTTCAAATCGTCGTCGCCACTGTGGTTTCCGCCATTTCCGCCGTTGTTCACAGAACTAATCAGCGTTCCGTCGGCACGAATCAGCAGCGTAACATCCTGTTGTCCGCGCTTTTCCAGTTCCAATTTGTAATATTCATCGGTCGGCGTTTGAATCAGGTCGGCATCGTCAATGGTCCAGCCAGCATAGTTTGCGGCGAGATACTGCTGCACGGCCTCTGGAAGCGTCGTTTTCCGTGCGTTGAATTCAATTTGGGTGCGAACCCACGTTCCATCGGTTTGGAAATAGGCCTCGTACTTCACGTTATCCATGATGAATTCTGCCTCGTAGAGCTGTCCTTCGCGCTCCCACTTCGTGCGCAAAGCCTTTGGATAGCGCGTGTTGAAAGCATTTTGGACGGCAGTGGGAATCGAACCGGCGTTCACGTTTTCGCCACCGTTGCCCGTGTTTTCGACAAACGAGTTGATGAGCGAGCCATCGGCGCGGATGAAAATGGTGATGTCGGGCTCGCCGCGTTTCTCAAGTTCGATTTCGTAATACTGGTCAGTCGGCGTGCGAATCAGGTCGATGTCGTCGATGACCCAGCCCGGATAGTTCGCCGCGATGTAGTCGAGGATGGCCTGCGACAGTCCGTTGGTCTTCGGGCCAAGATTCTTTCCGACGCGTGTCATTTTCCATGTGCCGTCGTTTTCAAACCAAGCGTTGTGAGCCTGAGATTCCACCGAGAAAGCCACCTGCAACATATCGTTTTTCTGTTGCCAAGTCGCATTCTGGGCGGTCGGGAAGTTCTCCTTGAACAACTTCTGTACCGGCTCGGGCACATCAACCGTCGTTTGTTCTTGAACCACGATGTCGCCATCGTCAGTGGTGCAACTTTGCAGCCCGAATCCCATCAGGACGAACATGGCTGCGGTTAAAATTTTCGCTTTCATAATCTTTCTTTTTTAGGTGAAACTTGATTGTCTGATTCAATTTTTATGCAAATTTCTCTTCCAATTCTGAATTAAATCTGAAAAAGACACTCGTTTCAGGTTTTTTAACACATAAAACGAACATTTTGAGGACAAAATTTCAGAAAAACCGTAACTTTGTAGCCGAGAAAAATTTTGATAGAAAATTGTCGCATGAAAATATTGGTAGTTGAAGACGAAAAAGAATTGCGCGAAGTCATTGTGAAATCGCTGCGACAGGCGCGTTTCGTGGTGGAATCGGCGGCGACGCTGCTCGATGCCCGCACGAAAGTGGCTGCCTACGAATACGACTGCATTCTGCTTGACATCATGCTGCCCGACGGTAGCGGACTCGATTTGCTTCGCGAACGAAAACAGCTCGGCAACGTGATTATTCTTTCGGCGAAAGACTCCGTCGATGACAAGGTGGCGGGGCTGAACCTCGGAGCCGACGACTACCTGCCCAAACCCTTCCATTTGGCCGAATTGCACGCACGAATCCGAAGCGTGATGCGCCGTCGGAACAATGGCGAGGAAGCCCTGAGCGCAGGCAATGTCGTGCTGTTTCCGTCGCGGCTGAGCGTGGAAGTCGGCGGTCAGCCCATCGAACTGAGCCGCAAGGAGTACGACATTCTTTTCTACCTGCTGAACCGCGTGGGTCGGCTTGTCGAGAAACCTGCGCTGGCCGAGGCTGTTTGGGGCGACGACATCGACATTGTCGATAATTACGATTTCATCTACGCCCACATCAAAAACCTGCGACATCGCTTGAAAGACGCAGGTGCAACCATCGAAATCAAGACCGTTTACGGTTTTGGCTACAAACTCATCGAAACATGAAACTGCTCCACACCATATCGCTCCGACTGCTGGCCCTTACGACCGTCGTTTTGGCCTTTTGGTCGCTGTTTTTCTACTTCGAGATGATGAACGAAATCAACGACGAAGTCGATGACACGCTCGAAGACTACGCCGAAGCCATCATCATTCGGTCGTTGGCTGGCGAGGAGATTCCGACGACCTCCATCGGCTCGAACAACCAGTTTTATCAGCGACCCGTGAGCACCGACTACGCCCTCCAAACCGAGCATATCCGATACGCCGACCGCGACGTTTTCATCCACGAAAAACAGGAATTTGAGCCTGCTCGCGTGCTCACGTACATTTATCAAAACGATGCCGGACAATATTATGAACTGGAAGTATCCACGCCTCACATCGAGAAAGACGACCTGCGAGGCACCATTTTCTATTCGATTCTCTCGCTTTTCGTCGCGCTGTTGTTGAGCATTCTTGCCATCAATGTTTTCTCCATCCATCGCACCATGCGCCCTTTGCGACGATTGCTGAAATGGGTGGAAAATTTTCAGATAGGAAAGAAAAACCAAGCCCTTGACAACCCGACGCGCATCCAGGAATTTGCGCAGTTGAACAAAACCGTCGAGGAGAGCATGATGCGCAGCCAAAAACTGTTTGAAAGGCAGAAAAATTTCCTCGGAATGGCCTCGCACGAACTCCAAACGCCCATCGCCGCCACGATGAACCGGCTGGAAAGCATTCTCGATGAAGAAACACTCAGCGAAAAACAGACTGGCGACCTGCTCAAAGCCATTCATTCGCTCGAAAATATGTCGCAACTAAACCGTTCGCTGCTGATGTTCAGCAAGATTGAAAACGGCCAGTTCAACGACACGCAAGGCATTGACTTCATGAAACTGACCGAAGAAATCCTGCCCGAATTGCAAATCGTCTATCGCAGTCGGAAAATCAAGGTCGAAATCCACTCCGAAGCGCCTTTTGTGCGCCTCATCGACCCGACTTTGGCGCGAATGATGCTCACCAATTTGCTGAAAAACGCATTTCTTCACAACAAAATTGGTGGAAACCTCGTCGTCACGAGTCGTTCCAACGATTTCACCATCAGCAATGACGGACAGCAGCCACTCGATGCCAACCGAATTTTCGAGCCTTTCTATCGCGAGCAAAGCGACAAAAATCATGACAACCAAGAATGGACATCGACAGGCATCGGGCTGGCGCTCGTGCACACTATTTGCAAACAAAGTAATCTGCAAATCAACTATAGCTTCGAAGAAGGGCGCCACAAGCTTCAAATTTGTTAATATAATTTAAAAATTAGAATTTCCACAATTTTTACAGATTTTTTTCAGAATTTTTCCCGACTTTTGCCTTCGATAACAAATGTTTCACCCTTAAAAACAAGAAAATGACAATGAAAACGAAAATTTTATTCCTGTTCTGCGCTTTGTTTGTGCAAACCGCAGTCTTCGCCGACATCGAAAAGCCGGTGACGTTAGAGCAACTGCCAGCTGCTGCGCAGCAAACCATCAAACAACACTTCCCGAATCGCCAAATTGCCTTGGCGAAAATGGAAGTCGAGTTGCTCGGAAAGAAGTACGACGTGATTTTCACGAATGGCGAGAAAATCGAGTTCGACAGCAAAGGACAATGGACCGACATCGAGTGCAAGCAGTCGCAAGTGCCCGCCGCGCTCGTTCCGGCAGCCATCGCCGCCTTTGTCAAGAAAAACTATCCGCAGACAACCATTCTGAAACTCGAGCGCGACAGAAGATCCTACGAAGTGGAACTTTCGAACCGTCTGGAACTGAAGTTCGACAAATCGTTCCGACTGATTGACATCGACGATTGACACGTCAATAAAACAGTAACCAATGGCACGCTTTCGGCACAGAAAAGCGTGCCATTTTTGATGAATGATAGTTTGTTGCACAAAAAAATATCCCGATTGTCAATTTTTTACGGAAAAAATGATTACCTTTGCACTCTGAAACTGAAAAGGCCGCTTTCCGGCGACGTGAAAAGTCAGGATTTCAAGTTATAACGTTATAAATTTTTTATGAACTACACTTTATTAATTACCGTTTTTCTGACGGCTGTGGTCTTGGTGCTCGGCGCTTATGTCGTGGCCAAGCTCATCGGTCCGCGCTCGTACAATCCGGTAAAAGGTGAACCGTTTGAGTGTGGTATTCCCACGCGAGGAAGCTCGTGGCTGCCCGTGTCGGTGGGATTCTACCTGTTTGCGATTCTCTTCCTGATGTTCGACATCGAGACCGTGTTCCTCTATCCGTGGGCAGTCGTCGTGAAGCAGTTTGGGTCGATGGCACTCGTCAGTATCGGCTTTTTCCTGCTGGTCTTGGTTCTGGGTCTTGCTTACGCCTGGAGGAAAGGAGATTTGGAATGGAAGTAAGGAAACCGAAAATCAAGAACATTCCTTATGGCGAGTTTAAGGATAACGCCTCGTTGGAGAAGCTCGTCGATGAGCTTCACGAGGGTGGTGTGAACGTGGTGGTGGGTTCGCTCGACCAAGTGATCAACTGGGGTCGTTCGAATTCGCTGTGGTCGCTGACTTTTGCCACGTCGTGCTGCGGCATCGAGTTTATGGCTGTGGGCTGTGCGCGTTACGACTTCGCCCGTTTCGGCTTCGAGGTGACGCGAAATTCGCCCCGTCAGGCCGATTTGATTATGTGTGCCGGCACGATTACACACAAGATGGCGCCTGCGCTGAAGCGTCTGTACGACGAGATGGCCGAGCCGAAATACGTGATTGCCGTGGGTGGATGCGCCATTTCGGGCGGTCCATTCAAGTCGAGTTACCACGTGGTGAAGGGCATCGAGGAAATCGTGCCCGTCGATGTGTTTGTGCCAGGCTGTCCGCCGCGTCCCGAAGCCATTTTGTATGGTATGATGCAGTTGCAGCGCAAGGTGAAAGTCGAGAAATTCTTCGGTGGCGTCAATCACAAGCAGACGAAGGAAGAGCGCGAACTCGGCGTGTCGAATTCCGAACTGATTTACGGCAAGAAACCGATGGTCATCACCGAGGTTCCCGAGGAATTTGTTGAAGAAATGAAGGCTAACACCCAAAATTCAACACCTAACACCGAAACCCCATCACCAAACACCCAAAAAGAGGAGGCAAACGTATGAAATTAGACCCAAAAGTATTCAGTTTCGAGGCGTTTCTTCCTGAAATGACGAAACTCAAAGAAAACCAGCATTTCGACTACCTCGTCACCATCATCGGTGAGGATTTCGGTGAAGAAGGTCTGGGTTGTATCTATATCCTTGAGAATACCGAATCGCACGAGCGTTGCTCGGTGAAAATGTTGGCAAAGATAATCGATGAATCGTTTGTGATTCCGTCGGTTTTGAACCTTTGGAAGGCCGCCAACCTGCTCGAACGCGAAGTCTTTGACTTCTACGGCATCAAGTTCCTCGGTCATCCCGATATGCGCCGCCTCTATCTGCGTAGCGATTTCAAGGGCTATCCGTTCCGCAAGGATTTCAAGGCCGACGACAAATACACGCTCGAAGACGACAACGAACCCGACTATGGTTTTGAGTATTCGATTGACAAAAATGGAAGACTCGTCGAGAAGAAAAATCCGCTGTTCACCGACGACGAATACGTCATCAACATCGGTCCGCAGCATCCATCGACACACGGCGTTCTGCGCCTGCAGACGGTTCTCGACGGCGAAACCGTGAAGCGAATCTATCCGCATCTGGGCTACATCCATCGCGGCATCGAAAAAATGTGCGAGGAACTGACCTATCCGCAGACCCTCGCGCTGACCGACCGACTGAACTATCTCTCGGCGATGATGCATCGCCACGCGCTCGTCGGCGTCATCGAGGAGGCGTTGGAAGTGGAACTGACCGACCGCATCAAGACCGTCCGCACGATTATGGACGAGTTGCAGCGACTCGACTCGCACCTGCTGTTCTGCGGTTGCTGCGCTCAGGACTTGGGCGCCCTCACGGCGTTCCTCTATTGTATGCGCGACCGCGAGCACGTGCTCAACGTGATGGAAGAAACGACGGGTGGCCGACTGATTCAGAACTACTATCGAATCGGCGGACTGCAGGACGACATCGACCCGAATTTCGTGAAAAACGTGAAAGATTTGTGCGCTTACCTGCGTCCGATGATTCAAGAGTATATGGACGTGTTCGGCGACAACGTCATCACGCACAACCGCTTGGAAAAAGTCGGTCCGATGAGCCTCGACGACTGCATCAACTACGCAGTGACAGGCCCTGCCGGACGTGCTTCGGGCTGGAAAAACGACGTTCGCAAAAACCATCCCTACGATATGTACGACAAAGTGGAGTGGAAGCAAATCACGCTGACAGGCTGCGACTCGATGGACCGCTACCTCGTCCACATTCAGGAGATGTATCAGAGCCTCGACATCATCGAGCAACTCATCGACAACATCCCCGAAGGCGACTATTACGTGAAGCAGAAGCCCATCATCAAACTGCCCGAAGGACAGTGGTATTTCTCGGTGGAAGGCTCGGCTGGTGAGTTTGGTGTCTATCTCGATTCGCGTGGCGACAAGAGTCCGTATCGACTGAAGTTGCGCCCGATGGGATTGACCCTCGTGGGTGCGCTCGACCCGATGTTGCGTGGTCAGAAGATTGCCGACCTCGTGACGACGGGTGCCGCCATCGACATCGTGATTCCAGATATTGACAGATAAATGGTTGTAAGGTTGATAGGTTGTCAGGTCGCTTCGCTTTCAGACGATGCTTCCTCAAAACCTCAAAACCTCAAAATCTTAAAACCCAAATAGATTATGTTTGATTTCAGTATAATAACACAATGGTTCGACAGTCTTCTTCGGGAAACTCTGGGTCTCGGCGATTTCTGGACGATATTGATTGAGTGCGTAGTGGTGGGCGTCATCATTCTGACGGCTTACGCCCTGCTCGCCATTGCGCTGATTTTTATGGAACGAAAGGTCTGCGCCTATTTCCAGTGCCGTCTGGGCCCGATGCGCGTAGGTCCTTGGGGAATCTTTCAGGTGTTTGCCGACGTGCTGAAAATGCTCATCAAAGAGATTTTCTTCGTCGATAAAGCCGACAAATTCCTCTATGCGCTGGCACCGTTCCTCGTTTTGGTTGCCTCGGTGGGCACATTCTCGTTCCTGCCTTGGAACAAGGGCGCGGGCGTGCTCGACTTCAACGTCGGCCTGTTCCTGATTACGGCCATCTCGTCGATTGGCGTGGTGGGCGTGTTCCTTGCCGGATGGGGCTCTAACAACAAGTATTCCGTCGTGTCGGCAATGCGCGCCGCCGTGCAGATGATTTCCTACGAGATGTCGCTCTGCCTCTGCCTCATCACCGCCGTGATTATGATTGGCTCGATGCAGGTCAGCGAGATTGTCGATTACCAGACCGGCCCGTGGAATTGGCTCATCGTGCGCGGTCACGTTCCGGCCATCATCGCCTTCATCGTGTTCCTCATCGCAGGCAATGCCGAGGCCAACCGCGGTCCGTTCGATATGGCTGAGGCCGAGAGCGAACTGACTGCCGGCCACCACACCGAATATTCGGGTATGGGCTTCGGATTCTTCTATCTGGCCGAGTTCCTCAACCTTTTCATCATCGCAGGCATCGCCACGACGGTCTTCCTCGGCGGTTGGGCACCTGTGAACATCGGTGTTGAGGCTTTCGACACGGTGATGAACTACATTCCGGGCATCGTTTGGTTCCTCGGAAAGGCTTTCGCCGTCGTCTGGCTGCTGATGTGGGTGAAATGGACGTTCCCGCGCCTGCGTATCGACCAGATTCTGAAACTCGAGTGGAAATATCTGATGCCGCTGTCGCTCATCAACCTTGTGCTGATGACGGTTGTCGTGGCGTTGGGTCTTTATATTAAATAAGGTATAGAAACAATGGAACAGAATAAATCATATTTCGGCGAACTCGGACACGCTATCAAGACCCTCGCGACGGGTATGAAAGTGACGCTGAAGGAATATTTCACGGCGAAATCGACCGAACAATATCCCGAAAACCGCAAGACGACGCTGCACGTGGCCAGTCGCCATCGCGGACGCTTGGTTTTCAAGCGCAACGACGACGGCACCTACAAATGCACCGCTTGTACCTTGTGTGAAAAGGCCTGTCCGAACGGAACCATCAAAATCACGGCTCACATGGCCGAAGACCCAGAGACGGGCAAGAAAAAGAAGGTGCTCGACGACTATCAGTACGACCTTGGCGACTGTATGTTCTGCCAACTTTGCACCAATTCGTGCAACTTCGACGCCATCGAGTTCACCAACGACTTCGAGAACGCTACGTTCGACCGCGAGTCGCTCGTGCTGCATCTCGACAAGGAAGTCTATCAAGGCGGTTCGCTGCCCAACCTCATTGACGGCGGCGCAGCGATGACCATCGGAAAGTTTAACACCAAAACAAAGTAAAGGAATATGGCAAGATTAGTAATGTTTTGCATTTTGGCCGCAGTCATTCTCGGTTCGGCCATTATGTGCGTAACGACCAAGAGGATTATGAGAGCCGCGACGTTCCTGCTCTTTGTTCTCTTCGGTGTGGCGGGAATCTATTTCCTGCTCGACTACACGTTCCTCGGAGCGGCGCAAATCAGCATCTATGCCGGAGGTATCACGATGATGTATATCTTCGCAATTCAGTTGGTGTCGAAGCGCACGCTGCAAGGTCTTGAGGAGCACGTCAAAGGCAGTCGCGTCCTTGTGGGTGCGCTGGCGGCTCTGATTGGCTTCGGAACGGTGATGATTGTATTTTTCAAAAACCAGTTGTTCGACGTGATGGCAACGATGACCGAGGGCGCGGAAGTGCCGATGGAACAGGTCGGAACGGCGCTCGTCGGTGCCGACAAGTACGGATGGGTGCTTCCCTTCGAGTTCATCTCGATTTTCCTGCTTGCCTGCATCATCGGCGGCATTATGATTGCCCGAAATCACAATGAGAACACGCAAAAAGAAGGAAAGGAGGGCCAGCAATGATACCTGTTGAGTGCTATTTCGCGCTGAGTGCCATTTTGTTTTTCATTGGCTTCTTCGGCTTCGTGACTCGTCGCAACCTCATTGCGATGCTCATCTCTGTTGAACTCGTGCTGAACGCGGTCGATATCAATTTCGCCGTGTTCAACCGCATCCTCTATCCCGGACAGCTCGAAGGCTTCTTCTTCACACTGTTTTCCATCGGTGTGAGCGCTGCCGAATCGGCTGTTGCTATCGCAATTATCATCAACGTTTACCGCAACTTCAAGAGTGATCAGGTGAACAGTATTGAAAATATGAAATGGTAAGAAATTAGGTCATAAGAAATCAAGGTTGTCAGGTCGCTTCGCTTTCAGGCAATGCACCTAAAGACCTTAGAACCTCAAAACCTCAAAACCAATAAATTATGTACGAATATTCATTTTTGATACTTCTGCTTCCCCTGCTCTCATTCATTGTCTTGGGACTTGCGGGAATGAAAATGTCGCACAAGACGGCTGGACTCATCGGCACTTGCTCGTTGGGCTTGGTGACGATTCTGTCGTACCTCACGGCCTTCCAGTATTTCACTGCCGACCGCGTCAATGGCGTCTTCCAGACCATTGTGCCGTATAATTTCACGTGGCTGCCGTTGGGCAATCTTCACTTCGATATGGGCATTATGCTCGACCCGATTTCGGTGATGATGCTGATTGTCATTTCGACGGTGTCGCTGATGGTCCACATCTATTCGTTCGGCTATATGCACGGCGAAAAGGGTTTCCAACGCTACTATGCCTTCCTGAGCCTTTTCACGATGTCGATGCTCGGACTGGTTTTGGCGACGAACATCTTCCAAATGTATATGTTCTGGGAACTCGTCGGCGTGTCGTCGTACCTGCTCATCGGCTTCTACTATCCGCTGAAAGCCGCTGTGGCCGCCTCGAAAAAGGCGTTCATCGTGACGCGCTTCGCCGATATGTTCTTCCTCATCGGTATCTTGATTTTCGGCTACTACACGGGTTCTTTCTCGTTCTCGTTCATCGAGAATGTGCAATATCTCGGCGGTGCCGTTGAAATGATGCCGGGTAGTGCCGAGAAAGCCGTTGCCGCAGGTGCAATGATTCTGCCGACGGCCCTCGTGCTGATGTTCATCGGTGGTGCTGGTAAGTCGGCGATGTTCCCGCTGCACATCTGGCTGCCCGACGCGATGGAAGGCCCGACTCCCGTCTCGGCGTTGATTCACGCCGCCACGATGGTGGTCGCTGGTGTGTTCCAGTTGGCAAGAATGTTCCCGTTGTGGATTGAATATGCGCCCGAAGCGATGTCGATTGTCGTCTGGGTGGGCGTTTTCACGGCGTTCTACGCTGCTGCGGTGGCGATGGCACAGACCGACATCAAGCGCGTGCTGGCCTTCTCGACCATTTCGCAAATCGCCTTTATGATGGTGGCGCTCGGCGTTTCGCTGCCCGGCCATCACGGAGCCGTACTCGACGACCACGCGCAGTTGGGTTATATGGCAGGAATGTTCCACCTGTTCACCCACGCGATGTTCAAAGCCTGCCTGTTCCTCGGTGCAGGTTGCATCATCCACGCCGTTCACTCGAATGAAATGGCGCTGATGGGTGGACTTCGCAAGTATATGCCCGTGACGCACATCACGTTCCTGGTTTCTTGCTTGGCCATCGCTGGAATCCCGTTCTTCTCGGGCTTTAGTTCGAAAGACGAGATTATCACCGCCTGCTTCGCCTACAGTCCTGTCGTGGGTTGGATAATGACAGGCATTGCTGCGATGACCGCGTTCTATATGTTCCGCCTCTATTACGGAATCTTCTGGGGCACTGAGAACAAAGAGGCTCACGCCCATCACACGCCGCACGAAGCACCGCTGACGATGACAATTCCGCTGATTGTGCTCTGTCTGATTACGGTGGGTGTCGGTGTCTATACGACTTTGGCAGGTTTCCTCGGTTGGGGAGGCTCGTTTGGTTCGTTTGTCAGTGCAAGCGGTCAGGACTACACCATCCATTTCGACCATCAAATCGCCCTGACTTCGACGGTTATCGCCCTTGTGAGCATTGCTTTGGCAACCTTTATCTACAAAGGTGAGCGTCAGCCCGTCGCCGACAAGCTCTACAAGACTTTCCCGAACCTCTGGCAGGCCGCTTATAAGCGTTTCTATCAGGACGAAATCTGGCAATTTGTCACCCACAAGGTCATTTTCCGCTGCGTTTCCACGCCCATCGCTTGGTTCGACCGCCACGTCATCGACGGCACGTTCAACTTTATGGCTTGGGGTGCCAACGAGGCCGGCGAATCGATTCGTCCGTGGCAGAGCGGCGACGTGCGGCAGTATGTCGTTTGGTTCCTCACGGGTGCAGTGGCGCTGACACTGATTTTGCTTGCTTTATAAATTGTACATTGTCAATTGTCAAATTGTAAATTAGATTTATGAATATACTCAGTTTATTTGTCCTCATTCCCGTCCTGATGCTTTTAGGATTGTGGATTGCCCGCAACCTCAATCAGGTGCGTGGCGTGATGGTGGTCGGTTCGACGGCCTTGCTGGCGTTGTCAGTCTGGCTGACGGTCTATTTCGTGCAACAGCGAGCCGCAGGAAACAGCGAAATTATGCTGCTGACCGACACGATTCCTTGGTTTAAGCCGCTGAACATCGCCTACGCCGTCGGTGTCGATGGCATTTCGGTCGTTATGTTGCTGCTGTCGAGCATCATCGTGTTTACTGGAACATTCGCCTCGTGGCAGTTGAAACCGCTCACGAAAGAATATTTCCTGTGGTTCACGCTGCTTTCGACGGGCGTTTTCGGCTTCTTCATTTCCATCGACCTTTTCACGATGTTTATGTTCTACGAAGTCGCCCTCATTCCGATGTATCTGCTCATCGGCGTGTGGGGTAGTGGAGAGAAGGAATATTCGGCGATGAAACTCACGCTGATGCTGATGGGCGGCTCGGCCCTGCTGATTATCGGCATTCTCGGCATCTATTTCTTCTCGGGCGCCACGACGATGAACGTCGTCGAGATTGCCCAGTTGCACAACATCCCCACGGCCATCCAGAAAGTGTTCTTCCCCTTCATTTTCATCGGATTTGGCGTACTTGGCGCGATTTTCCCGTTCCACACGTGGTCGCCCGACGGTCACGCATCGGCACCGACAGCCGTTTCGATGCTGCACGCTGGTGTGCTGATGAAACTTGGTGGTTACGGCTGCTTCCGCGTGGCAATGTATCTGCTGCCAGAGGCCGCACAGGAACTCGCGTGGATTTTCCTGATTCTGACGACCATTTCGGTGGTTTATGGTGCTCTCTCGGCCTGCGTACAGACCGATTTGAAGTACATCAACGCCTATTCGTCGGTGAGCCACTGCGGACTGGTGCTTTTCGCCCTGCTGATGATGACGCAAACGGCCTGCTCGGGTGCGATTCTTCAGATGCTCTCTCACGGTTTGATGACGGCGTTGTTCTTCGCCCTCATCGGTATGATTTATGGTCGCACACACACGCGCGACGTGCGTAAACTCGGTGGATTGATGAAAATTATGCCGTTCCTCGCCGTTGGTTACCTCATTGCAGGTCTGGCCAACCTCGGACTGCCTGGTTTCTCGGGTTTCACGGCTGAAATGACCATTTTCGTGGGTTCGTTTATGAACAACGACACGTTCCACCGCGTCTGCACGATTATCGCCTGTTCGTCGATTGTTGTCACCGCTGTCTATATTCTGCGCGTGGCAGGCAAGATTCTGATGGGCAGTGTTGCCGACCCGCACTACGAGCAACTCACCGATGCCACTTGGGACGAGCGCATCGCCGTTGCCTGCCTCATTTTCTGTGTGGCCGGCCTCGGACTCACGCCGTTCTTCTTCAAGCCCATCATCGACGATGCCCTTGTGCCGATTCTCACGGTAATCAATCCGGCTATGGCCACTATATAATTGTCAAATAGTAAATTGTCAAATAGTAAATATTGTTATGAATTACGGACAATTCCTAAATATGGTACCCGAGGCAAGCCTCGTCGCCATTCTGATTATTCTGTTTTTTGCCGATTTCGCCTTGTCGAAAAGCGAGAAGAAACACCCCGTGTTGCGCTGCCTCACCGTCGCGTTGCTGCTTTTGCAACTCGTGCCCTGCGTGCTGGCAGAGCCGACGGAGGTTTTCGGCGGACTCTATGTTTCCACCGCCGCTGCCAACGCGATGAAACTCATTCTTACGGGGGGAACGCTCATCGTGGCGATGATGGCCGACACTTGGCTGAAAGGCGATGGAAACAATGGAAAATTGACAGGTGAATTTGATATGCTGCTCGTTTCGACGCTGCTCGGTATGTATGTGATGACCTCGTCGGGTCACTTCCTGATGTTCTTCCTCGGACTGGAAATGGCTTCCGTGCCGATGGCCTGCCTCGTGGCGATGGACAAGTGGAAAAAAGACTCGGCTGAGGCTGGTGCGAAGTACATTCTGACCGCCACGTTCTCGTCGGCTATTATGCTCTACGGCATTTCCTTCATCTACGGAGCCTGCGGAACGCTTTATTTCGATGACATTGCCGCAAAACTCAGTGTGACGCCGCTCACCATCGCCGGACTCGTGTTCTTCTTTGCCGGACTCGGTTTCAAACTATCGCTCGTGCCGTTCCATTTCTGGACAGCCGACACCTATCAAGGTGCTCCGACGACGGTCACGGCCTATCTTTCCGTCGTGTCGAAAGGTGCTGCGGCCTTCGCGCTCTGCACCATTCTGATGAAAGTGTTCGTGACGATGACGGCGCAGTGGGAAATGATGCTTTATATCGTGATTGTGTTGTCAATCACCATCGCCAACCTCTTCGCGATGCGTCAGTCGGAACTCAAGCGATTTATGGCTTTCTCGTCGATTTCGCAGGCAGGCTACATCATGCTCGCCGTCATTGGCAACTCGACGATGGGCATTGCCTCTCTGATGTTCTACACGCTCGTCTATGTGGCGGCCAACCTCGCCGTTTTCGCCGTCATCAACGTGGTAGAGCAGAACAACGGCACCACCGAGCGGTCGGCACTCGCAGGTTTCTACGAGACCAATCCCAAACTCTCGTTCCTGATGACGCTCGCCCTGTTCTCGCTCGCAGGCATTCCGCCCTTCGCAGGAATGTTCTCGAAGTTCTTCGTGTTCATGGCAGCCGCCGAGCAAGGTTCGGTTTGGGCTTACGCAGTGGTGTTCATCGCCTTGATTAACACCGTTCCGAGTCTCTACTACTACCTGCTCATCGTCAAGGAAATGTACATCAAGAAAACCGCCACGCCGTTGCCCGCTTTCCGCAGCGACAACGCCACGAAACTCGCCCTCGCCCTCTGCACCGCAGGCATCGTGCTCTTTGGTGTGTGGTCGGGCATCTACGAGTGGCTCAACAGCGTTGCTGCGATGTAAAAAGTAAATAGAACAAAAAAAAAATGCAGGAAGATCAATCATCTTCCTGCATTTTTTCGATTACTTCGTTTCAATCTCTTCTTTCATGTCGATGAACTGCTTCTTGGAATCGTAGAATTCGTATTGCAAGAAAGCGAGTTTCTGAGAAGAAACGATGTGCACTCCAGCCCCATATTTCAGCTGCCATCGCCGTTTTTGCGAGATAAAGCCCTGATTGATGTAGGCAGCAACGTAAGGATGGACGTGCAGATAGAATTTCTTGACGCCGATTTTGTTGACGAGGGTGTCAATTTTGCTCTCTAATTGCTCGGTGAAAAGGAGACTCGACTTGATGGTTCCTTTTCCAAAACAGGTCGGACAGGTTTCTTCGACATTGACATCGATGGCGGGACGAACGCGCTGGCGCGTGATCTGCATCAGTCCGAATTTCGACAGCGGCAGAATGTTGTGGCGGGCGCGGTCCTGCTCCATGTTCTTGCACATCCGCTCGTAGAGCATCTGGCGGTCTTCGGGCAGGTTCATGTCGATGAAATCGACGACGATGATGCCACCCATGTCGCGCAGTCGCAGTTGGCGGGCCAGTTCGTCGGCGGCTCCGAGGTTCACCTCGAGCGCGTTGGCTTCTTGGCCTTCTGCCGAGCGCGTACGCACTCCGCTGTTCACATCCACGACGTGCAGTGCCTCCGTGTGTTCGATGACGAGGTAGGCTCCATGCTTGAAACTCACGATTTTGCCGAATCCCGATTTCAGTTGCTTGGTGACATTGTAATTGTCGAAAATGGGCACCTTTCCCGTGTAGAGCTTCACAATGTTGGCCTTTTCGGGCGCGATGAGTGAAACGTAGCTCTTCACTTCGTTGAAAACGTCCTCGTCGTTGACGTGGATGCTTTCATACGTCTGGTTGAAGAGGTCGCGCAGCAGGGCTACTGCTCGTCCGGTCTCTTCATAGACCAGTTGGGGGCGTTGCTGAATTTCCTGCACTTTCTGGATGGTTTCCTCCCATCGCTTGTTGAGGATTTTCAGTTCGGCATCGAGTTCGGCAACTCTCCGCCCCTCGGCCACTGTGCGCACGATGACGCCGCAGTTTCGGGGCTTGATGCTGTGGATGAGTTGTTTCAGTCGGGCGCGTTCTTCGCCGCTTTTGATTTTCGAGGAAACGGTCACTTTGTCGTTGAACGGGATGAGTACCAAGTAGCGTCCTGCGAATGAGATTTCGCCTGTGAGTCGCGGTCCTTTGGTCGAGATGGGTTCTTTGACAATCTGTACCAACACCTCCTGTCCGAGTCCGAGCGTGGTCTGCACGCTGCCGTCCTTGGGAAGGTCGGGCAGGCGGCTGGCTTTGCTGAACGGGAAGGAGCGTTTCCTGTCGCTTTGTACCTGTTTGAGGTATTTTTCGTAAGAGCTGAATTGATTACCCAAGTCAAGGTAGTGCAGAAAGGCGTCGCGTTCGTGTCCGACATCGACAAAGCAAGCGTTGAGCCCTGGCATGAGCTTTCTGACTTTTGCCATGTAGATGTTTCCAACAGCGAAAGATGCTGAACGTGGCTCGTACTGGTATTCGACGAGCTTTTGATCTTCCAGCAGGGCAATCGAAATCTGTTTCTGTTGGACGTCAATTACTAATTCGCTGGTCATTTTCCTTACTCCTTGTTGTTTGGATAATTAGTCAACAGGCTTATTTGCTCTTGTGCCTGTTCTTGCGCAGTCTTTTTTTGCGCTTGTGCGTGGCCATTTTGTGGCCTTTTTTCTTTTTACCGTTTGGCATAGTTGTTAATGTTTTTAATTTGTAATGGTTATAAATGTGATTTTCTTTTCCTTCACTTTACTTGCCCGACTTCATCTGCTCGAGGAAGCTCTTGGCGGGCTTGTAGCACGGGATGTCGTGCGCATCGACCTTGATGGTCGTGTTCTTCTGGATGTTGCGGGCGGTCTTGGCGGCGCGATGCTTCACGACAAAACTGCCGAAGCCTCTCAGATAGACGTTCTCACGCTTTTCGAGCAGGCTGTCCTTCACTGTCTCCATGAAACTCTCGATGACGACGGCCACGTCGCGTTTCTGCAAACCCGTCGTGAGAGTTATTTGGTTAATGATGTCTGCTTTGGTCATTTTTTCAATTGTTTTTATAGGGTTATTGTATCTCTATTTCATTTTGGGCTTGCAAAGATACGAAAGTTTCGCGTCATACGAAAATTTTATTTGATTTTTTTGCGAAAAAATGTGGCGAAGTAGTTAATTTTCAGTGAATTATGGTAAAAAAAGAAGGAAATACACGATTTGTGCACCTCCTTCTTTCGTTTTTCAGCCAGTCGATCAATACTCCATCATCGGCGGCAATTCCTTGGCCTGCTCAATCATTTTTTCAACCTCTGAAAGGCTCGGTACGCGACCCACGAGGTGCTTCTCGTTGTTGATTTCCTCGAGTTTCGGCTGCAAATTGCCGGGAACGCGGTTGCGGAATTCCTTCACCGTATCGACTCCAGCGGCCTCCAACAGTTCCGAGAACTGCGGTCCGACGCCATTGATGCGCATCAGGTCGGCATGGTTGGCCCATGTCAGAATGAGTTTCGGGGAAATTTCCGTTGCCTCGGCCAGTTCGTTGCGTCCAGCGGGCTTGCAGCATTTCTCCAGCAGTTCATCGACGGTGTTGATGCCTGCTTCGACCAGTTTCTTTGAATACACTTCGCCGATTCCCTCGACGTCCATAATTTTGTATGCCATAATAAATAATAATTAAGGTGTTAATAAATGATAGATTTTTTTGATTGATTTGCAAATGTAGCGATTTTTTGCGACTTCCACAAATTTTTGTTGTATTTTTTGCGATTGTGGATAAAAAATCGGGAAAAATTTGGCTGCCATGAAAAAAAATAGTAATTTTACCGCTTGAAGTCAATGAAAATGCAGAAAATGGTGACGATACTGGGGCCGACGGCCAGCGGGAAAACGCAGTTGGCAGCGGCGTTGGCGGCTCGGATGCATCGGGATGGCCACGAGGCCGAAATCCTGAGCGGCGACTCGCGGCAGGTCTATCGCGGCATGACGATTGGAACGGGGAAGGACCTCGACGACTATGTGGTCGATGGCTATCGCGTGCCGTATCATTTGATTGACATCTGCGACGCAGGCACGAAATACAACCTTTTCCAGTATCAGCAGGATTTTCTGGCGGCCTACGACGACGTGCGGAGTAGGGGAGCACTGCCGATTCTCTGCGGTGGCACGGGACTTTACATCGAGTCGGTGTTGAAAGGCTATCGGCTGTCGCCCGTGCCGCAGAATCAGGCGCTGCGCAATGAGTTGGAGGGACGGTCGTTGGAGGAACTGACGGCGATGCTTGTGGAACTGAAACGACAGACGGGCTCGACGATGCACAACCAGACTGACGTCGATACGGCGCAGCGAGCCATCCGCGCCATCGAAATCGAGACTTACAACCTCGCGAATCCCATGCCGAAGCGCGAATTTCCGGCGATCGAGTCGGTGATTTTCGGCGTGAATATCGACCGCGAGGCTCGACGCGAGAAAATCAGTCGCCGACTGCGCCAAAGACTCGACGAGGGGATGATTGACGAAGTGAAAGGTCTGCTCGACCGCGGAATCGCCGCCGCCGACCTGATTTACTACGGTCTGGAATATAAATTCGTGACGGAATACGTCATCGGTCGCACGACTTTCGACGAGATGTTTCGTCAGTTGGAAATCGCCATCCACCAGTTTGCCAAGCGGCAGATGACGTGGTTTCGGGGCATGGAGCGGCGCGGCTTTACGATTCATTGGATCGATGCGGCGTTGCCGATGGAGGAGAAAATTCAGAAGATTATCAAAGGCCTCACCCCCTAACCCCCTCTCCAAAGGGCGAGGGGGAACCTTCGGAAAGTGTAAAAAATGTAATCAAAACTATAAACTATGAACTCTGAACTAAATAAAAAATGGGGCATTCTCTACTGCCCGAAATCAGGAGTTTGGAACTCCCCCACGAAGCGATGGGAGAAAATCGAGAAATGCCTCAAGGCCGAGGGCATCGACTACGACTATGTGCAGAGCGAAAACGCCGGCAGTGTCGATCGCCTCGTGAAAATGCTGATTGCCAATGGCTATAAAACCATCGTCATTGTCGGCGGCGACTCGGCGTTGAACGATGCGGTGAACTGCCTGATGCAAATCGACAGCCAGAAGCGCAACGAAATTTCGCTCGGCGTGATTCCAAACGGCATTATGAACGATTTTGCCCTGTTTTGGGACCAGAAAGAGGACGAAATTGAGCAAAACATCAAGTGGCTCAAGGCGCATCGCGTCAGGAAAATCGACCTCGGCTGCATCCGCTACACGAACAACAAAGGCGAAAAGTGCCGTCGCTATTTCCTGAACTGCATCAACATCGGCCTCATCGCCACGATTATGAACCTGCGCCGCCAGACGCGCCACTATTTCGGGTCGCGCACGCTGTCGTTCTTCTCGTCGTTTATGCTGATGATTTTCCAACGGCTCGACTATCGGATGCACCTGAAAATCAACACCGACGAAATCAACCGCAAAGTGATGACCGTCTGCATCGGCAACGCCCGAGGCTACGGCCAGACGCCGAATGCCGTGCCTTACAACGGCTGGTTGGACGTGTCGGTGGTCTATCATCCGCAAATGACGCAACTGTTCGAGGGCATCTACCTCTTCCTGCGCGGAAAATTCCTCAACCATCGTTCCGTGCATCCCTATCGCACGCGCAAAGTTGAAGTCCTTCGGGCCGACCATGCGATGGTGGGCATCGATGGCCGCATGATGAACACACCTGTCGGCGATTTTTCGGTCGTCGTAGAGCCTGAAGTCATCAACTTTTTGGCTCCGTCATAAGCGTCAGACGTACTTTTTTGTCGAAAAATTTGGCGCAAACGTAAAAAATGCTTACCTTTGGGTGCTTATTAAAAAACTAAATATCATTGCTTATGAGTTATCTGCGATTTGAAAAAGCCTTGATGACAAATTTGCAGGATTCACTGCCAAAGGAACTGCTGCGGACGAACCGCTCGGGCGCGTATTCGTGTTCGACGATTGTCGATTGCAACATCCGAAAATACCACGGTTTGCTGGTGGTTCCCGTGCCCGAACTCGACGACGAAAACCACGTTTTGCTCTCGTCGTTGGACTGCACGGTGGTGCAACACGGGGCAGAATTCAATCTGGGCCTGCACAAGTATCAGGGCAACAACTACAGCCCGAAAGGGCACAAATACATTCGCGAATTCGACTGCGACAAGGTTCCGACGACGATTTACCGCGTCGGCGGCGTGATTCTGAAGAAGGAATTTTTCTTCCAGAATTACGAAGACCGCATTCTAATTCGCTACACGCTCGAAGACGCTCACTCGGCCACAACGCTGCGATTCCGCCCGTTTTTGGCCTTCCGCAGCGTCCGCCAATTCACCCACGAAAATTCGGTGGCGTCGCGTGAGTATCACGCTGTCGATAACGGCATCAAGACCTGTATGTACGCCGGTTATCCCGACCTCTATATGCAGTTTTCGAAGAAAAACGACTTCATTTTCCAGCCCGATTGGTATCGCGGTGTCGAATATCCGAAAGAGCAGGAGCGCGGCTATGCCTCGAACGAGGATTTGTACGTTCCCGGCTACTTCGAAATGCCGATTAAGAAAGGCGAAAGCATCGTTTTCTCGGCCTCGACGAGCGAAATCAAGTCGTCGAAACTGAAAAAACTCTTCGAGGAGGAATTGGGCTATCGGCTGCCGCGCGACAATTTCTATCATTGCCTCGTGAATGCCGCCCACCAGTTCCACATGCGCGTGAAGCGCGAGGAGGGCGAAAAAGAGGTCTGGTCGTCGTCGCAAGACCCGAAAAAGGTCTATTATTCGCTTGACGACCGCTATCTCTTGGCTGGCTATCCTTGGTTCAAGGCACGCGCCCGCGACACGTTCATCGCGCTGCCCGGACTGACGCTGAGCATTCAGGAAGACGAGTATTTCGAACTTGTGATGAAAACGGCGGAGCGCGGACTGCGCGAATTTATGGCAGGAAAGCCGCTGACGGTGAAACTCTACGAAATTGAGAAGCCCGACGTGTTGTTGTGGGCGGTTTGGGCGATTCAGCAATACGCGAAAAAACTCGGAAAAGCCCGTTGCAAGGAACTTTACCGCGATTTGTTGCGCGAAATCGTCACGTTCATCGAGAAAAACAAGCATCCGAATCTCACGCTTGAGGAAAATGGACTGCTGCACACGGAAGGTCGCGAAGTGGCGGTGACGTGGATGAATTCGACGGCCAATGGAAAGCCGGTCGTGCCGCGCACGGGCTATATTGTCGAGTTCAATGCACTGTGGTATAACGCCCTGCGGTTTATGGCTTCACTCGCCCGCGACGACGAGAGTCTTGCCACGAAAGAAACCGACAGGAAACGCTTCGCGAAAGATGCCGAACACCTCGAAACGATGGCCGAGAAGTGCAAGCAATCGTTCCTCGATATTTTCTTGAACGAATACGGCTATCTGCTTGATTATGTGGATGGTAATATGATGGACTGGAGCGTTCGACCGAATATGATTTTCGCTGTTGCGCTCGACTATTCACCACTGAATCAACAGCAAATGAAGGGCGTACTCGACGTTTGCACACGCGAACTGCTCACCCCGAAGGGACTGCGTTCGCTTTCGCCTAAAAGCGGCGGCTACAACCCGATTTACGTCGGTCCGCAGACCCAGCGCGACTACGCCTATCATCAAGGAACGGCGTGGCCTTGGCTCGGCGGTTTCTACATGGAAGCCTGCCTGAAACTCTACAAACGCTCGCGTCTGAGTTTCATCGAACGGCAACTCGTCGGCTACGAAGACGAAATGTCCTACCACTGCTTGGGTTCCATCTCTGAACTTTTCGACGGCAATCCGCCATTCCACGGGCGCGGTGCCATGTCGTTTGCGATGAACGTAGCGGAAATTCTGCGAACGCTTGAACTGCTTGAACGCTATAAATATTAAGAAAGGAGGAAGACGACGATGAAAATTTTAATGTTTGGATGGGAGTATCCTCCTCACGTTTTCGGCGGACTGGCAACGGCCAACTACGGCATTTCGCAGGGACTGCACGCGCAGGGCGACATCGAAACGGTGCTCTGTCTGCCGCATCCCTTTGGCGACGAAGACCAGTCGGCTTGCAAGATTGTGGCGATGAATGCCGTGCCCATCGCGTGGCGCGACGTCAGCCGTGAGCACGTGGAAGGGCGCGTCGGCAACATCATGTCGCCCGACGATTATTTCCGCTATCGCGACCATATCTACGCCGATTTCAACTATATGCACGTCAATGACCTCGGCGCGATGGAGTTTGCAGGCGGTTATCCGGGCAATCTGCACGAGGAAATCAACAATTACTCGATTATCGCAGGTGTGGTGGCACGAGCCGAGCAGTTCGACATCATCCACGCCCACGATTGGCTGACCTATCCTGCCGGCATCCACGCCAAGCAAGTCAGCGGAAAACCACTCTGCATCCACGTTCACGCCACGGATTTCGACCGCTCGCGTGGAAAAGTGAATCCGACGGTTTATTCCATCGAGAAAAACGGTATGGACCACGCCGATTGCATCATGTGTGTGTCGGAACTGACGCGCCAGACCGTCATCCACCAGTATCATCAGGATCCGCGCAAGTGCTTCACGGTTCACAACGCCGTTTATCCGCTTGCACAGGAGTTGCAGGACATTCCCCGTCCCGACCACACGGGCAAGGAGAAAGTCGTGACTTTCCTCGGAAGAATCACGATGCAGAAAGGTCCTGAATATTTCGTCGAGGCCGCCAATATGGTGCTTCACCGCACGCGCAACGTCCGTTTCTGTTTCGCAGGTTCGGGCGATATGATGGAGCAGATGATTTACCTCGCTGCCGAGCGTGGCATCGCCGACCGCTTCCATTTCCCCGGTTTTATGCGCGGAAAGCAGGTTTATGAGTGCCTGAAAGACTCCGATGTCTATGTGATGCCGTCGGTGAGTGAGCCGTTTGGCATTTCGCCGCTCGAGGCGATGCAGTGTGGTACGCCGACGATTATCTCGAAGCAGTCGGGATGCGCCGAAATCCTGCACAACTGCATCAAGGTCGATTATTGGGACATCCACGCGATGGCCGACGCGATTTACTCGATTTGCGTCAATGAGTCGCTGTTCAAATTCCTGCAGGAAGAGGGCAAGCGCGAGGTCGATGAAATCACGTGGGAGAAGGTCGGCAAGTGGATTCACACGCTGTATAAGAGAACCCTCGGGTGGGTTGAATAAATTGCAAAATCAATTGTAAATAGTAAATTGTCAAATTGTAAATTATGAGAACGATTTGTTTATATTTCGAGATTCATCAGATTATCCATCTGAAACGCTACCGTTTCTTCGACATCGGTAGAGACCATTATTACTACGACGACTACGAAAACGAGCGTAGCATCAGCGACATCGCCGAGCGGTCGTATATGCCGGCGCTGAACACGCTCCACGAGATGATCAAGGAAAACGGCAAGTATTTCAAAGTGGCGTTTTCGCTCTCGGGCGTTGGCATCGAGCAACTCGAACTACACGCGCCGCAGGTGCTTGAGAAGTTGCAGGAGATGAACGAGACGGGTTGCGTCGAATTTCTCGCCGAGCCTTACAGCCACGGCCTTTCGTCGCTCATCAACGAAGAGTGTTTCAAGGCCGACGTGAAGAAGCAGATGGCAAAAATGAAGGAATATTTCGGTCAGACGCCGAAAGTCCTGCGCAATTCGTCGCTGATTTACTCCGACGACATCGGCCTCATCGCCTCGCAGATGGGCTTCAAGGGAATGCTCACCGAGGGCGCGAAGCACGTGCTCGGCTGGAAGTCGCCGCACTACATCTATCACTGCGCCCTTGCGCCGAATTTAAAGCTGCTGTTGCGCGACGTGAAGCTGTCGGACGACATTTCGCTGCGCTTCAACAACCCCGAATGGGAAGGCTATCCGCTTTTCGCCGACAACTACGTGAACGAAATCGCGTCGCACCCCGAAGCCAGCCAGATTATCAATATTTTTATGGAACTGTCGGCACTCGGCATCGCGCAACCGCTTTCGTCGAACATTCTCGAGTTCCTACGGGCGATTCCTGCCTGTGCCAAGGCGAAAAACATCACGTTCTCGACCCCGACCGAGATTTGTATGAAAACGAAGAGCGTCGGCGCGCTCGATGTGCCTGATACGTTGTCGTGGGTCGATGAAGAGCGCGACGTGAGCTGTTGGTTGGGTAATCCGATGCAGCGCGAGGCGTTCCAGAAACTCTATGGCGTGGCCGACCGCGTGCGCATCGCCAACGACTCGAAAATCAACCTCGACTGGGACTATCTGCAGGCCGCCGACAACTTCCGATTCATGACGACGAAGCCGTCGAATGTCGGGCTCGACCGAGGCATCTATTCCTCGCCCTTCGATGCGTTCACGAACTATATGAACATCCTCGGCGACTTCCTCAACCGCGTCAATCGGCTCTATCCCGAGGAAATCGACAACGAGCAACTTGAGTCGCTGCTGACCACGATTCGCAACCAAAGTGACGAAATCGAGCGCAAGGACAAGGAAATCGTCCGTCTGCGTGCGATGCTCGATAAGGTTGAGTCGAAAATCGAGGAAAATCCAGCGAAAAAGGCTGAAATTTCGACGAAAAAAGCCGAAAAACCAGTCAAAAAGACCACGAAAACCGCCAAAAAAGCCGCACCGAAAAAATAATCGTGTGCGGCCTTTAAGGAGTTGATAATGATTGATTTATCTCCTCGATGTAGGCGAGAACTTCTTCGCGTCCGATTCGTTTTTCGGAACTTGTAATGAAGTGGGGGGGCAGTTCCTCCCACTCTTCTTTGAGCTTTTCCATCCACGCACCGACATTGGCTTGCGCACGCACGGGACCAACTTTATCGGCTTTCGTGAAAACGATGCTGAAGGGGATGCCCGACTCGCCGAGCCACGTGATAAATTCGCGGTCGATGGCTTGTTGTTCGTGGCGAATGTCAATCAAGACAAAGACATTGACGAGTTGTTCACGCTGGAGAATGTAGCCGCGAATCATATTTTCGAGTTTTTTCCGCTCGTTTTTCGAGCGTTTTGCGAAGCCGTAGCCCGGCAAATCGACGATGTACCACTCGTTGTTGATGATGAAATGGTTGATGAGCAGCGTTTTACCGGGTGTCGCCGACGTTTTGGCCAGTCCCTTGTGGTTGCAAAGCATATTGATGAGGCTCGACTTTCCGACATTCGAGCGACCAATGAAGGCATATTCGGGTTTGTTGTCTTTCGGGCAGAGGCTCACTTGAGGTGCCGAAAGGGTAAAAGCGGCTTTCTTGATTTCCATAAAAAAAGAGGTGCGTAGCGGAGTCGAACCGCTCTATTTGGTTTTGCAGACCAACACATAACCGCTTTGTTAACGCACCATAATTTTGATTTTGCGGCTGCAAAGGTAATAACTTTTTGGTTAGAAACCAAATTTTTTGTTTAATTTTTACAGCAATCCGCTTTTTTCGGGGTGAAACAGTCGTGTTTTTCGCCATTTTCGGTCTTTTTCCGGCTCATTTGCTTGCGCTGGGAGCATCCTTCGCAGCCGAAGCAAGGGTCGCCGGCACTCTCTGCCGTTTTACGAACGCGATAGACGACGTAGGCGACAGAGAGTGCGACGACGATGGCTATGATGATGTATTGAATCATCGTTTAGTAGGCGAAGAGCGGATAGTTCTTCATCGTTTCATTCACGCGAGCGCGAACCGATGCGATGACCTGCTCGTCTTCGGGCGCGTTGAGCACCGTTTCGATGAGTTCGGCGATGAGCACCATCAAGTCTTCTTTCGCACCACGCGTCGTGATGGCGGGCGTTCCGAGGCGCAGACCGCTGGTCTGGAAAGCCGAGCGCGAGTCGAACGGCACCATGTTCTTGTTCACCGTGATGTCGGCAGCGACGAGGGCGTTTTCTGCCACTTTACCCGTCAGTTCGGGATATTTCGTGCGCAAATCGACGAGCATCGAGTGGTTGTCAGTGCCACCGCTGACGATGTGGAAGCCGCGCTTCACGAGTTCGTCGGCCAACACTGCAGCGTTTTTCTTCACCTGCTCGGCCCACTGCTTGAATTCGGGCTTCAGCGCCTCGCCGAATGCCACTGCCTTCGCTGCGATGACGTGCTCGAGCGGACCGCCCTGCTGTCCGGGGAAGACGGCGGAGTTGAGCAGTTGCGACATCATCTTCACTTGACCCTTCGGCGTGGTCAGACCCCACGGATTCTCGAAGTCTTTACCCATCAGAATGATGCCACCACGCGGACCGCGCAGAGTCTTGTGGGTCGTCGAAGTGACGATGTGGGCATATTTCACGGGATTTTTAAGCAGTCCAGCGGCAATCAGACCAGCCGGATGTGCCATATCGACCATGAAAATCGCGCCAACCTCATCGGCAATATTGCGCATACGCTCGTAATCCCACTCACGCGAGTAGGCCGAACCGCCGCCGATGATGAGTTTCGGCTTGTGTTCGCGGGCGAGTTGCTCCATTTCGTCGTAATCGACTCGACCCGTCTCGCGGTTGAGGTTGTAGCCGACGGGCTTGTAGAGGATACCGCTCGAATTGACGGGTGAACCGTGCGAGAGGTGGCCGCCGTGGTCGAGGTTCAGACCCATGAACACGTCGCCGGGTTTCAGAATCGTCGAAAGCACGGCTGCGTTGGCCTGCGCGCCCGAGTGGGGCTGTACGTTGGCATACTCGGCACCGAAGAGTTCGCAGACGCGGTCGATGGCAATCTGCTCCACCTGATCGACCACCTGACAACCGCCGTAATAGCGCTTGCCGGGATAGCCCTCGGCATACTTGTTGGTCAGCCACGAACCCATGGCCTGCATGACCTCGTCGCTCACGAAATTCTCACTGGCAATCAACTCCATGCCTTTCAGTTGGCGCTGGTGTTCTTGCTCGATTAACTCAAAGATTTGCTTGTCTTTTTCCATTGTTTTTGTATAAAAATTGTGTTTGTTTTGCGGTTAGTGCTGCAAAGGTACTATATTTAATTAAAAATTAGAAATTAAAAATTAAAAATTTTTGCAGTCGTGCGATTTTTTTGTACTTTTGCGGTCGTAACAAGGATGTTGCCCTCGTATGAAGAAGTTTTTGAAGTGGGCGGGCGTGGCCGTTTTGGTGCCCGTTTTGCTTTTTTCGTCGTTAGCAGCGTTGTTTTACTTCCCGCCATTTCAGCGGTGGGCGGTGAAGCAAGCTTCGGCGTATGCGTCGGAAAAAACCGATATGGACATTTCGGTGGGCAACGTGCGGCTGAAATTCCCCTTGGACTTGCAGTTGAACGATGTGGTGGCGGTGACGCGGGGCGAGCCTCGCGACACGATTGCCGACATCGGCAGCATCGTGGCCGACGTGCAGTTGAAACCGTTGTTCGACAAGCAAGTTGTCGTCGACGAACTGACGTTTGAAGATGCGAAAATCAACACGAATGGTTTTATTGATGCGGCGCGTGTGAAGGGTGACATCGGGAAACTTCGCGTGACGAATTCCGACGTTCTTCTGAATGGAAAAGACGACCCGACGGTGAGCGATGTGAATCTTTCTGACGTGCTTCTGGCGGATGCGAAACTCGACATTGTTTTGCCCGACAGCGTGCCCGAGGACACGACTTCGAGCGAAACGCCGTGGCGAATTTTCGCCCAAAAAGCGAGGATTGAAAATTCGCAGGTGGAAATCAGGAATGAAGGAGTTCAGTTGGGGAGTGATGACGTTACTGCTGTGAAAATTGGCGACGCGACGATTGAAAACGGCTTTTTTGACTTGAAAAACGGCGTTTATGAGGTCGGAAAAGTCGATATTTCGAAGAGTGGCGGGGCTTTTGGCGACTATCAATTCGACGAAGTGGCACTGCGGGCCGACTCGATTTCATTGGCCGACAACCGACTGAAACTGCGGAATGCGAAGATAGAAACACCGTCGTCGTCGATTTCGGGCGAGGTCGATATGGCGCTGGATGCGTTCAGTCCGCAGAATGTCGAGAGCGTCGGCAACAATGGCACGATGAAGGCCACCCTCAAGGCATCGCTCGGAAAAGATGATTTGAAGAAGTTTTTGAAAGATATGCCGTCAGATTTTCTGAAGAAATGGCCCGATAAACCGCTGGAAATCGACGGAACGGTGCGCGGAAATCTGCAAAATATGAGTTTCAGCGACCTGAATGTGGCGCAGTCGGGGTCGTTTCGCGTGAAAGCGTCGGGGTCGATGGAAAATCTCGACAATATCGACCGTTTGAAAGCCGATGTCGATTTCGATGCGACAGGCACGAATCTTTCGTTCGCAAAGGAATTGTTGCCAAAGGACGTTCGCAAAGATGTGAACATCCCGAAAAATATCGCGTTGAAAGGCAATCTGAAAGCCAATCGACAGCAATATTCCACCCAATTCACGGCTCGCGAGGGCAACGGAACGCTCTCGGGAATGGCGAAATTCGACGCGAACAATTCCGCCTACGAAGCCAATTTGAAGGCCAACAAACTGAATTTGCGGCATTTCGCACCCAATTACGACCTCGGAACGCTCACTGGAAATGTCGATTTGAAAGGGAAAGGCACCGATTTCGCCTCGCCTCGCACGACGCTGACCGCCAAGGCCGACATTCAGCAGTTCAAATACGGCGACTACGACCTTTCGGGTCTCAAAGCCGACGCCAACATCAAGAACGGACGGGCGCAGGCGCAGGCCGATTTGCCCCATTTCGTAATGGGCGACAGCACGATGATGGTGCAGGGTAGGGCGCAACTCGACATCGACAGCGACCTGAAAAACGACCACCAGATTCAAGGAACGATGACCGATTTGACCATCAAGATGAAAGACGGCGAAAAAACGACCGTCTATCACCCCGATGATATGAATTTCAATGCCCTCGCGACCGCCACGCAGACCCGCGCCACCGTTTCGAGCGGCGATTTTCATCTCGACCTCGACGCGAAAGGCAACTACGAGCGGCTGCTCAACGCTGGCGAACGCCTCACAGCCGAGGTTCAACGGCAATACAAAGAGCGCGTGATTGACGAAAGTCGTTTGCGTCGCCTGCTGCCCGACGCCCAACTAAATATCAACAGCGGTCGCAACAATTTCATAGTCGAAATGCTCAACCACAAAGGCTACGACATCGGCCACCTCAGCGGAACGGTCGATTCGTCGCCCACGAAGGGTCTTAACGGACGGCTGCACTTGGAGTCGCTCATGGTCGATAGCATCTTGCTCGACACGCTGAATTTCGCCATCCAGAGCGATTCCGTGCGCACGATTTATCAGGCACAGGTTCGCAACAACGACAAAAATCCCCAATACACTTTCAACGCCCTCGTCGATGGCATTCTGCAAGACCGAGGCACCACTTTCGGCACCCGACTCTACGATGCCAACGGCGAACTCGGCCTGCGAATGGGCGTGAAGGCGACGATGGAAAATGACGGTCTGATGTTCCGCGCCCAACTGAAAGAACCCATTTTGGGCTATCGGAAATTCCGCGTGAACGATGATAATTTCGTGTTTCTGGGACGCGACAACCGCGTTTCTGCCGACCTCGTGCTGAAAGCCGACGACGGCACGGGTGTCCAAATCTACACCAACGACGACAACCTCGATGCCAAGCAAGACATCACCGCCTCGCTCCACCATTTCGACCTCGAAAGAATCCTCTCCGTCATTCCCTACACGCCCGACATCAAGGGAATGATGAACGGCGACTTCCACTTCGTGCAGACCGACAATGTCGTGACCGTTTCTTCCGACCTCGACATTCGCCAGTTTGTCTATGAAAACACGCCGATGGGCGACCTCGGCACCGAGTTCGTCTATATGCCGAAAAACGACGGTTCGCACTATGTCGATGGCATTCTGAAACTCAACGACGAGGAATTTGCCACGCTCACGGGTACCTATTTTAATAAAAAAGGAAACACGAAAGGCTACCTCGATGCCACGCTCGACTTGGCACGAATGCCGTTGGCACTTTTGAACGGTTTTGCACCCAACCAAATCATCGGTTTCGAGGGCTACGGCGAGGGTGCGCTCTCGGTTCGCGGACCGCTTTCCAAGCCCGTGGTCGATGGTGAAATCTACCTCGATTCGGCCTATATGGTGAGCCAGCCCTACGGTGTTCGCCTGCGCTTCGACAACGACCCCGTGATCATCAAGGGAAGTCGCCTGCTCTTCGAGAATTTTGAACTTTACGCCAACAATTCACAGCCGCTGACGACCTACGGCGCACTCGATTTCACCGACCTCGACCACATTCGCCTCGACCTGCGGATGCGTGCGCAGAACTTCCTGCTCATCGACGCGAAGGAAAATCCACGTTCCGAGGCTTACGGCAAAGCTTATGTGAACTATTTCGGCAACATTAACGGCGAACTTTCCAACCTGAAAATGCGCGGAAAACTCGATGTTTTGGGCTCGACCGATATTGTTTATATCCTGCGCGACTCGCCGCTGAGTACCGACAACCAACTCGATGAACTCGTGCGATTCGTCGATTTCGCCGACACGACCCAAACCATTGTCCATCGCCCCGATTTGACAGGTTTTTCGATGGATATGACCGTTGATGTGTCGAACGGTGCCCACGTGATGGCCTATCTGAACTCCGAAAAGAGCAATTTCATCGACCTGATGGGCGGTGGAACGCTGCGAATGAACTACAGCGTGGCCGACAAACTCCGTCTGACGGGAAGATACACGCTGGCCAACGGCGAAATGAAATATTCGCTGCCGATTATTCCGCTGAAGACCTTTACGATTGCCGACGGCAGCTACCTCGAATTCACGGGCGACCCGATGAACCCGACACTCAACATCACTGCCACCGAGCGGATGAAAGCCCCAGTTTCAGCCGAAAATGGGGTGGGGCGCAGTGTCGAATTCGACTGTGGCGTCATCATCACGAAGACGCTCAACGATATGGGCTTGGAATTCACGCTCGACGCGCCCGAGGATATGCAACTCCATTCCGAATTGCAGGCGATGAGCAAGGAACAGCGCGGAAAACTCGCCGTGACGATGCTCACGACGGGAATGTATCTCGCCGACGGCAACACCCACGGTTTTTCAATGAACAACGCGCTCAACACGTTTCTCCAGAGCGAAATCAACAACATCACGGGCAACGCCTTGCGCACGCTCGACCTCAGTGTCGGACTCGACAACACGACCGATGCCGCTGGCCACACGGCGACGAACTACTCCTTCAAATTTGCGAAGCGATTCTGGAACAATCGCCTGAAAATCAGCATCGGCGGCAAGGTTTCGACAGGTGCCGAGATTCAGAACCAAAACCAGTCGTTCTTCGACAATGTCGCCTTGGAATATCGTCTCGACGACACTGCCAATAAATATGTCACGCTGTTCTACGAAAACAACGTCTATGATTGGCTCGACGGCTACACGCAGGAATACGGCGTGGGCTTCATTTGGCGGCGTTCCTTGCAAGATTTCAAGGATATTTTCAACTTTAAAAGCGATGAAAAACAGCCGTTGATGCCGCCGATGATTCGACGGGATTCGCCCGCTGAAAATCCGACTGATTCGACGATGAAAGTTCAAGAAGACTCGATGATGATTCTTCCTGATTCGACATTGGAACAATCGACCGAAAATCGTCGTGAAATCCCCTTAAAATGAAATGAAAATGAAGAAAAATATCGTCAAAATACCTCTGATTCTGCTGGTGGCGACGCTTTTCGTGGCCTGTTCGACGACGGAAAACATTCCCGACGGCGACCAACTTTTCGTCGGACTGACGAAAATCGGTTTCGAGCGCACCGACAGCATCAACACGGCTGCCGCCAAAAAGAATTTCATCACCGCACAAGAGGAAATCGAGGCTGCACTCGCCACCGCGCCCAACGGGGCACTTTTCGGCAGCAGTTACCATCGTTCGCCGTTTCCCATCCGACTTTGGATTTGGAACGAATTTGCCGACAAAGACGATAAATTTTCGCAATGGATGACGCGCTCGTTCGGCAAAAAGCCCGTGCTGATGAGTTGGGTGAATCCCGCGTTGAGGGCGCAAGTGGCGCAGTCGGTGCTTCGCAATCACGGCTATTTCCACGGCACGGTCGATTACAACGTCATCACCCGAAGCAATCCGAAAAAGGCGAAAATCGGCTATCAAGTCACGACCGGCCCGCTGCTCACCATCGATTCCGTGAGTTATGTCGGTTTTTCGCCGAGGGCCGACAGCCTGATTCGCCAAACTGCCGACCAGAGCCTGCTGAAATCGGGCAACGCCTTCACGGTGGCCTCGCTCGACGGTGAGCGAAACCGCATTTCCACGCTTTTCCGCAACAGCGGTTATTTCCACTATCAACCCAATTACACGACCTATCTCGCCGACACGACGACCGTCCCCGGACGAGCGCAGTTGCGGATGCAGATGGCCGACAACATCCCTGCCGAGGCCCATCGGCCATACGGCATCGGAAACATCACGGTGAACTTGCGGAAAACCTTTATGCAACAACTGACCGACAGCGTCAGCCGTCGCTCGTTCAAGTTGAAATTCAACGGGTCGAAGTCGCCCGTCCGTCCGCGTGTCGTGATGGGTGCGATGCGACTCCGCTCGCGCCAGCCTTACAGTTACGAAGGCTATCTCCAAACCGCCAATGCGCTCAATGCCACGGGACTTTTTGCGATGACCGATTTTCAATTCACGCCCCGACCCGACGAGGACACGATCGACGTCGCCATCAACTGCGTTTTCGACCGTCCCTACGATTTCTATGTTGAAACCAATTTCACGAAACGAACCATCGGGCGTGCAGGTCCTGAACTCAAACTCGGTTTGGCGAAGAAGAATCTTTTTAAAGGCGCCGAGAAACTCGACATCAACCTCCACGGCTCCTACGAATGGCAGACGAGCGGCACGTCGTCGGATATGAGCACTTATGAATATGGTGCCGACATTTCGCTCGAATTTCCGCGACTGGTCGCACCGTTTATGGGCGGAAATCAGATGCGCCGACGCTTCGAACGTGCTCGTGAACAAGGCAAAACGCTTTCGCTCGACCCACTCCGTTGGCGTCGCATTTCCACGACTTTGGCAAAGGTTTCAAGCGACATCGTGCGTCGCCCCGGTTACTACAAAATGCACGTTGTCGCAGGCGAATGGACCTATCGCTGGCAGCCCACTGCTACCTCGCGCCACGAATTTTCGCCCCTTACGGTGAAATACCAATTTATGAACTCGCATACCGAGAAATTCGACAGCATTGCCGCCGCGAATCCCTATCTCCTCGCCACGATGCAAGACTATTTCATTCCGCAGATGCGCTACACCTATATTTATAGCAGTCCTGCCACGAAACTCAACCCGATTCGTTGGGAAACGACCTTGGCAGAATCGGGAAACCTCGTGTCGCTCGGCTATCTCGCGGCAGGAAGAAAGTGGAACGAACTCGATAAAAAACTTTTCAAAAATCCCTATTCGCAGTTCTTAAAACTCGAAACCGATTTCGTCAAAACGTGGCGTTTGACCAATAGTTCGAGCCTCGTCGCCCACGTCAATGCTGGCTATATTTGGGTCTATGGCAACAGCGATTGGCTGCCGAATAGCGAAATGTTCTACGTGGGTGGTGCCAACAGCATTCGTGCCTTCCCCGTGCGCGGAATTGGTCCTGGTGCGATGGAAAGTTTCGGCGACCGCGCCTTCGATTACTTGCTGCGAAATGGTAGCATCAAGTTTGTTTTTAACCTTGAATATCGTGCGCAACTCTTCGGCAACCTGCACGGTGCCATTTTCCTCGATTCAGGCAACGTCTGGACACCGCCCGGCGACTCCTACGACGACCCCGACATCGACGAATTGTTCTCTCCGGGCAATTTCAAGTTGCGTAATTTTTTCCGTCAGCAAGCCGTCGGAACGGGTGTCGGTCTGCGTTACGACCTCGACTTCCTCATTCTCCGTCTTGATTGGGGACTTGCCCTCCATCTGCCTTACAAAACCAGCAAGTCAGGCATCTACAACATCGACAATTTCAAGGACAGCCACACGCTGCATTTCGCGATTGGCTATCCGTTCTAAAGTCAATAGTAGAGTTCGATGATATAGTCGATGTCGGTGGGTGCAGCGACGAATTGCAGGGCGATGCCGCCATCGACACGGGTGAATTTCACGGCTTTCCCGCTCTTGAACTCGGTGGCTCGTTTCACCTTATTATTTTTAAGAGGCACGAAAAGACCGCTATCGGCCAACGAGAGAACGTGGATGAAAAGGCGGTTGCCCTTGCGCGTGCTGACGCCCCACGTGTGCGGTTCAACCTCGCCGCCGCGTGTGCCGTAGATGGTTTCGCCGTATTGTTCGAGCCATTTTCCCATTTCCTTCAGTCGGCTGACGGCCTCTTCGGGCAGTTTTCCGTTGGGCTCTGGGCCGACATTGAGCAGCAGATTGGCGTTGCGTCCGGCGGCACCGACGAGCAGGTGGACGAGTTGGAGCGTCGATTTGTAGTCGCGGTCGGTGATGTTGTAGCCCCACGTGCGGTTCATCGTCTCGCACGACTCAAGCGGCAACGTCTTGCTGATGCCGTTTTCGCCCGAATAACCGGCCTTGTTCTCGCCCGGCAGGTCGCGCTCGAAAATCTGCACATCCTCGCCGTCGAAGGGCGGCACGTGGTGGTTGTTGGCGACGAGACACGAAGGCTGCAAACTGTGGATGAGGTCGTATTGCGGACGCAGTTCCCAGTCGAAGGGTGTTGGGTCGCTGTCGTGGTCCCAAAAGCCATCGAACCAAATCGCGCCGACTTTTCCGTAGTTCGTCAGCAATTCCGTCAGTTGGTCGTTCATAAAACGCTGATAATGCTTCCAATCCTGCTGATTTTTCGGGCGACCTGTGCCGAGTCCCGTGCGACCGAGCGGATAGTCCGTGCGTCCCCAGTCGAGATGGGAATAGTAGAAATGCAGACCCATTCCTTGGCGTTCGCAGGCGTCGCTCAGTTCCTTCAATACATCGCGCTTGAAGGGCGTCGCCTTGACGATGTTGTAGTCGCTGGCGGCAGAGTTCCACATCGAAAAACCGTCGTGGTGGCGCGAGGTGACGGTGATGTATTTCGCGCCCGATGCTTTGATGGCCTCGACCCATTCGTCGGCGTTGAACAGCGACGGATAGAAGCCTGCGGCGAGTTTCGGGTACTCCAAATAGTTGATGTTGCGGTTCTGCATCACCCATTCGCCCTGTCCGAGCATCGAGTAGATGCCCCAGTGGATGAAAATGCCGAATTTTTTGTCTTGGAACTCGGTTTGTGCCTGTTTGATGGCCTCGGAGGGCACGTAATTCTGTGCGTTGATGCTGCCAAATGCGATGGCAAAAAACATCGTCATCATGATTTTTTTCATATTCATTATTTTTTAACTATTTAGCCTTTAAAATTGTTATCCGATTTCCGCCACGGTGATTCCTGCGCCGCCGAACTGCACGTGCTCGTCGCGGAACGATTTGACGTTGGGAACGGTGGCGAGGTATTGGCGGACGAGTTGGCGCAGGATGCCGTCGCCCTTGCCGTGCAGGATGCGGACTTGGCTCATATCGGTGAGGATGGCGTCGTCGATGAAGTGGGTGACGGCGTTGAGGGCTTCGTCGCCACGCATTCCGCGCACGTCGAGTTCCTGACGGAAGTTTTTGCGATGCGCGTCGATGGTTTCGCGGGTCTGGCGGCTGATGCTGTAGGCGTTGAGGCTTTCTTTTTGCTGCTCCATCTTCGATTTTTTCTGCGCTTCGGCGAGTTCGAGCCGTTCCACCGACATCTTCGTGCGCATATCGCCGAAAATGACGATGGCGGTCTTGCCGCTGATGCTTTCGACCCGTCCGACCGACTGCAATCCCTTGATTTTCACCGACGCACCTACGCCGATGGCTTCTGTCGATTTTTTGGTGCTCGAAACCATGCTTTCAAAGGCGTTTTCGGTCGTTGTTGGACTTGATTTTTGCTTTTCGGCAGCCTCTTTTTTCTCTTTGCGGCGTTTTTCCTTCCGTTCGCGTCGGGCGAGAATTTGCTGCATTTTCTTCTCGATTTTCTCGTCGTTGGCCGCGTCGATTTCGGAAACGCTCTCCTTGAACGCCTGCAATTCCTCGCGAATCAGTTTGGTCTTCTCTTTTTCGGCTTGTGCTTCGCGGATTTCGCGAATCGTATTCTCGATTTTCCGATTGGCCTCACGCAGCAGTTCCTCGGCCTCTTCCTTCGCCTTCCGAAGAATGGCTTTTCGGCTTTTTTCGATGTCGGTCAGGTCGGTTTCGTAGCGCGAAATCGTGCGCTCGATGTCTTTTTCGCGTTGGTGAATCGACTGGCGTTTGTTTTCCCAATATCGCTTGTCGCGGACGATGTCTTGCAGGTATTTGTCGCTTTGGATGTAGTCGCTGCCGACGATGTCCGACGCATCGGCGATGACTTCTTCGGAAATGCCGATTTTTCGGGCGATTTCGATGGCAAACGACGAGCCAGGCTGTCCAATCGAGAGTTGGAACAGCGGTTGCATTTCGTGGCGGTCGTAGAGCATCGCGCCGTTGGCCACGCCCTTGTGGTCGTCGGCGAAATGCTTCAGATTTTGGTAGTGCGTGGTGATGATGGCGAAGTTTTTATGCTTCCAAAATTGCTTGAGCACCGCCTCGGAAATGGCGGCACCGATTTGCGGTTCCGTACCCGTTCCGAACTCGTCGATGAGCAAAAGGGTTCGCTTGTCGCCCTGCCGCATCATCTGTTTCATATTCATCAGGTGGCTCGAGTAGGTCGAAAGGTCGTTTTCGATGCTCTGTTCGTCGCCGATGTCAATCATAATGCTTCGGAAAATGCCGACGGTAGACCGCTCGCTGACGGGAATCGACAGGCCGCACTGCACCATATATTGCAGCAGTCCGACGGTTTTCAGACAAACCGATTTTCCGCCTGCGTTGGGTCCTGAAATGATGAGAATATGTTTTTCGGACGACAGTTCGATGTCGAGCGGAACGGTTGTGCGACCTTGTCTTTCGAGCGACTGCTGAAGAAGCGGATGAATGGCGCGAATCCAGTCGATGTGCGGCTTTTCGACGACGACAGGTTCGATGGCTTTGAACTGCCGTGCCAACTCCGCTTTGGCGCGGATGAGGTCGATGGTTGCCAGAAAATGATAAGATTCGAGGATTTCCTTGATATGCGGACGGATTTCGCGTGTGATTTCCGTCAGAATGACGATGATTTCGCGAAATTCCTCAGCTTTCAATTCTCGGATTTTATTGTTCGCCTCGACCACCTCTGCAGGTTCGATGAAAACCGTGCGGCCCGAGGCTGATTCGTCGTGAACGATACCTTTGATTTTCCGTTTCTGACCTGGCACAACGGGAATCATCAGTCGTCCGTCGCGCATCGTCGGCGACACGTCTTTTTCGACGATTCCCTCGCTTTGGGCCGTTCGCAGAATCGAGTGAAGCGTGTGGGAAATGCCGTTTTCCGTCTTTGCAAGCGTCTGTCGGATTCGAGCCAGTTCAGGCGAGGCATTGTCGCGGATATGGCCGAATTTATCGAGGATTCGGTCGATGTGGGTGATAAGTTCGGGGAAGGTCGCGATGCCCTCGGTCAGCCGATGCAGGGCAGGGTAGTCGTTGCCATCGAGAAATTTCACAATGTCGTGGATGGTTTCGAGCGAGCGGCGCAGGTCGAACAATTCCGAGGCTTCGAGGTGCGTGTTTTCCGGTCGGATGCGAGCGACAGGCGTGCGCACATCGAAAAAATAGCTGAGCGGAAAATCCTCGTCAGCATCCTGAATGGCACGAAATTCCTGCACTTGTCGCAGCCATTCGTTCACCACCGCAGCGTCGTCGGAAAAGCCGATTTCATCCACCTTTCCGCTGCCCAGCGTCGAAAGACATTCGCCGCGCAAAAGCCGCCGAATTTCGGTGAATCCAATCTTGCTCTCAAAATTTTTCGGGTAAATCATTGTGCAAAGGTACGAAAAAAAGCGAATATTTTTCTTGGAATTTCTAAAAAAATGCGGAAAAATTTCTCGGTGGATTGATTTTTTATTATCTTTGCAAGCCGTAAATATTAATATAAATAATAACCAATAAAATAAGGAAAAAACATGAAACCAACATTATTTTTGCTTGCTGCCGGCATGGGCAGTCGCTACGGTGGATTGAAGCAGCTCGACGGTCTGGGACCCAACGGCGAAACCATCATGGACTATAGTATTTACGACGCGATTCAGGCTGGTTTTGGCCGTCTCGTGTGGGTGATTCGCAGAGATTTCGAGGAGCAGTTCCGCGAGCAGATTCTCAAGAAATACGAGGGTTTGGTGCCTTGCGAACTCTGTTTTCAGGCGCTCGACGCACTTCCCGAAGGTTTTAGCGTGCCCGAAGGTCGCGTGAAACCGTGGGGAACGAACCACGCTGTGATGATGGGCGAGAGCGTCATCAACGAGCCGTTCTGCGTCATCAACTGCGACGATTTCTACGGTCGCGACGCATTTATGAAGATTGGAAAATTTCTGAGCGACCTGCCCGAAGGCTCGACGAACAAGTATGCGATGGTGGGCTTCCGCTGCTGCAACACGCTGTCGGAGAACGGTTCGGTGGCTCGTGGCGTTTGCGAATACGACGACAACCATCATCTCGTCGAGGTTGTGGAGCGCACGGAAGTGATGCGCGTCGATGGCAAAATTTGCTATAAGGACGGCGACGAATGGGTGGCAGTCGATGACAACGTGCCCGTTTCGATGAATATGTGGGGCTTCACGCCTGACTATTTCGACTATTCCAACGCTTATTTCAAGGAATTCCTCAGCGACCCGAAGAACATGGAGAATCTGAAGGCCGAGTTTTTTATTCCGCTGATGGTCAGCAAGTTAGTGAAAGAAGGAACAAGCACGGTCGAGGTGCTCGACACGACTTCAAAATGGTTTGGCGTGACCTACGCTGCCGACCGCGAAGCCACCGTGGAGCGCATTCAGAAACTCGTCGATGAAGGTGTCTATCCCAACAAACTTTTCTAATGGAAATTGACATCCTACAAGAACAGGAAGTCGCTATTTTGCGAGAGCTGATAGCGGCTTCTTCGCAAATTGTCATCACCTGCCACAAGTCACCCGACGGCGATGCGCTCGGTGCGTCGCTCGGTTGGGCGGAATATTTGCGCGTGTGCCACGAAAAAGACCCTGTCATCATCGTGCCCGACGCTTATCCCGACTACTATCTGTGGCTGCCGAACACCGAGAAAATCGTTCGCTACGACAAACATCCCGAGAAGGGCGACCTGCTGTTGAAGACCGCCGACCTGATTTTCTGTCTCGATTTCAACGAGAGCGGTCGCACGGAATTGATGAAGCAGTCGTTGGACGCTTCCGCTGCCCAAAAAGTGATGATTGACCACCATCTGAATCCTCAGATGGACACGGCGCTGACGATTTCCCATCCCGAACTCAGTTCCACGAGCGAGTTGATTTTCCGAATCGTCTGGCAGATGGGCGATTTCGAGGCGATGAAGAAGCATTTTGCCGTGCCGATTTATTGCGGAATGATGACTGACACGGGCAGTTTCACCTATAATTCGTCGTATCCCGAAATCTATTTCATCGTCGGTCAGCTGCTCACGAAGCGCATCAACAAAGATTCGATTTACCGCAAGGTCTATCATAATTTCTCGTCGTGGGCCATTCGTTTCCGAGGTTACATCATGTGCCATAAACTCAAGGTTTCCGACGAGTTCCACGCGGCCTATTTCAGCATTTCTGCTAAGGAAATGCGCGATTTCCACTTCATTCGCGGCGATGTGGAGGGATTGGTCAACGAACCACTGAGAATCAAGGGTTTGAAGTTGTCGATTTCGATTCGAGAAGACGACCGCACGCCTAATTTGGTGTGGGTGAGTTTGCGCTCCGTCGGCGACTTTCCGTGCAACAAAATGGCGGAGGACTTCTTCAACGGCGGTGGTCATCTCAACGCCAGCGGCGGACGGCTCTATTGTTCGCTCGAAGAGGCAGAAAAAGTCATTGTCGAAGCCATTCGAGCCTATGAATCGCAGTTGAAATCGTCAGAAAATTGACATCAAAATGTAAAATATCCATAAAAAACCTCATTGTCGGATAAAACTTCGGTTTTGGTTCTTGAAACTTCGTAAAAAATGACTACCTTTGCAGAAAATAATCATTAGAAAGGCAACATGAGAAAAATTTTCAGTATTTTGGCGACCGCGCTGTTGCTGACAGGAATCGCATCTTGTAGCGACGGAGAAACCTATCAGGAAAAGCGCGACAAAGAAATTTCCGCCATCAACAGCTATATCGCAGAGAAAAACGTGAAAGTGATTTCGGAAGACCAATTCTTTGCGCAAGACAGCATGACCGATGTGTCGAAAAACGAATTTGTGCTTTTCGAGGCGTCGGGTGTCTATATGCAAATCGTGCGGAAAGGCTGCGGACAGAAGCTTCGCGATGGCGAAACGGCCAACGTGCTTTGCCGATTCACGGAATACAACTTGATGCTTGGTGCCGACTCGATTTCGCTCACCAACGATGCTGCAGGCTACGCTGCCAGTGTCGATAAAATGACCATCACCAACACATCTGGCACTTTCACGGGCACGTTCGACACTTCGAGTCGAATGTATATGGTCTATGGCGCTGGCACGAACTACACGTCGCTGCCGTCGGGATGGCTCGTCCCATTCGGCTACATCCGACTGGGCAGACCCGTGAACGAGGGCGACGAAACTGCCAAAGTGCGCATCATTGTGCCTCACAAGCAGGGCCATCTGACAGCGTCGAACTACGTTACACCTTATTTATATGAGCTCACTTTGGAGCGCGGACGATAAAAAAATAGTCAAATAGTAAATAGTCAAATAGTAAATAGTCAAATAGTAAATTGCCATGACTCTGATCAAATCCATTTCCGGCATCCGCGGAACCATCGGCGGACGGGCGGGCGACACGCTCAACCCACTCGACATCGTGAAATTTACATCGGCTTACGCGACTTTCATCCGTCGCTCGGCCAAGTCTCAGAATAACCGAATCGTCGTCGGACGCGATGCCCGAATTTCTGGCGAAATGGTGAAAAACGTCGTATGCGGCACGCTCATGGGCATGGGCTACGACGTGGTGAACATCGGACTGGCCACCACGCCGACTACCGAACTGGCCGTGCGCTGGTTGGAGGCCGACGGTGGCATCATCATCACTGCGTCGCACAATCCGCGCCACTGGAATGCGCTGAAATTGCTCAACAACCAGGGCGAATTCCTCAACAAGGCCGAGGGCGAGCAGGTGTTGGCGATTGCCGAAGCCGAAGACTTCGACTTTGCCGATGTCGATCACATGGGCCACTATTGTGAGGACAATACGATGGACAAGCGCCATATCGACAGCGTTCTCGCGTTGGAACTCGTTGATGCTGAAGCAATTAAGAAGGCTGGATTCCGCGTTGTGGTCGATTCGATTAACTCGGTCGGCGGCGTGATTCTGCCCGAATTGTTGAAGGCGCTCGGCGTTGAGGCGAAGTTCCTGAATGGCGAACCGACTGGCGATTTCGCCCACAATCCCGAACCGTTGCAGCAGAACCTCGGCGGCATTATGGATGAACTGAAAAAAGGCGGCTACGACATGGGAATCGTGGTCGATCCCGACGTCGATCGTCTCGCATTCATCAGCGAAAATGGCGAGATGTTCGGCGAGGAATACACGCTCGTCAGCGTGGCCGACTACGTGCTTTCGCGCACACCCGGCGACACCGTTTCCAACCTTTCTTCGACTCGCGCCTTGCGCGATGTCACCGAGAAGCACGGCGGAAAATACTGCGCTTCGGCGGTGGGCGAGGTGAACGTCACCACGCTGATGAAACAAGTCGGCGCAGTCATCGGTGGCGAGGGCAACGGTGGTGTCATCTATCCCGCCTCGCACTACGGTCGCGACGCGCTCGTCGGCATCGCCCTGTTCCTGACGCAACTGGCGCAGAAAGGCATGAAAATGAGCGAACTTCGCAAGACCTATCCCAATTATTTCATGGCGAAAAACCGCATCGACCTGCAACCTTCGACCGATGTCGATGCCATTCTTGAAAAAGTGAAGGAATTATATAAAAATGAGCAAGTGAACGACATCGACGGCGTGAAAATCGACTTCGCCGACCGTTGGGTTCACCTGCGCAAGTCGAACACCGAGCCGATTATCCGCGTCTATAGCGAGGCGCACACGCCCGAAGAGGCCGAGGCCATCGGCAAAGAGCTGATGCAGGTTGTACTCGATATGCAATAAGGATTATTTTTCCCGTTTTTCATCTGCTTCATAGGCTTGTACGATTCTCGTTACAAGCCTATGTCGTACAATGTCCTTTTTGGTGAGTTCCACCACGCCGATTCCCTCGATTCCCGTGAGAATGCGCAGTGCTTCGACCAGTCCGCTCTTCTGCGAGTGGGGCAAGTCGATTTGCGTCATGTCGCCCGTGATAATCATTTTTGTGTTCCAACCCATGCGCGTCAGGAACATCCGAATTTGCTGTGGTGTCGTGTTTTGCGCCTCGTCAAGAATTACCACAGCATCGTTCAGCGTGCGACCGCGCATAAAGGCCAGCGGCGCAATCTGAATGACGTGTTTTTCCATCATATCCTGCAATTTCACCTGCGGCAGCATGTCTTCGAGTGCGTCGTAGAGCGGTTGCAGATAGGGGTCGATTTTGTCCTTCATATCGCCCGGCAGAAAACCGAGTTTCTCGCCCGCTTCTACCGCCGGACGCGACAAAATAATTTTTTTCGCCGTCTTTTCCTTCAACGCCTTCACGGCAAGCGCAATGCTCAGGTAGGTTTTGCCCGTTCCGGCAGGTCCGACGGCAAACACCATATCGTTCTGCTCAAACGCTTCGATGAGCCGTTGCTGATTCTCGGAACGGCTCTTGATCGGACGCCCCGAAATGCTATAAACCACGACACCTTTCACCGCGTCGGCCTTCGTCTGCCGACCGTTCACAATGTCGATAATATCCTCTTCCGAAACGGTGTTGTACTTCAAAACGTGCTGTCGAATTTGCTCGATGCACGCCTCGAAACGCTCCATTTCGTCGGTGTCGCCAAGCACGCGAATGACGTTCCCACGCGCCACGACACGCAGTTTCGGATAGAGCGACTTGATGATTTGCAAATGGCCGTTGCCCACGCCGTAGAGCATCACGGGGTCGATGTCCTCAAGAACAATATGCTTTTCTGTCAAAATCGTAGTTTTTAGTGAATAAATTCGGTGATGATTTCTTAAAACGGCGACAAAATTAAAAAGATTTCGTGAAATACACAAGAAATATTGGCGCGAGTTCAAAGAAAAATTGTAACTTTGCAGGGTTTTTATGAAATGACAGGCGTATGAAAGTCAGCAAAAATCAATATTTGAAAGGATTTTGCCTCGTGGTGATTGCGCTGGGCGTGATTCGGGCGGTGTTTCCGAGCGTGGCGATGACGGCAGACGAGCGGCGGACGGCTGATTCGATTCGGGTGGTGGAAGACTCGATTCGAATGGCGGCGGTTCCGACGCAGGAAAATGTCGAGAAACCGGTTGCCCAAAAAGAAAAAAAATCGACCGAAGTGGGGCAGAGCCGCTTTTTCAATGCCGACGGCACACCTTCCCGACACCGAATTTTGAGCGTGACAAGTTATTCGGAGGCTTTCCCCGATGCACAGGAGGTGCAAATCGTGTCGGCCCACAAATGGGGCGTTTCGCCCGTGCTCAACCGGCAAGAGGCCGAGGAGCGGAAAGCGGAATTGGTCTATGTCGGCAGCAATCCCTATTTCTTCGTCGAACCGCTCAACCAGAGCATTCCCTACCTCGTTCCAATGGCTTTAGTTTTACTTCAAGATATTGGTCGTAACTTCCTTGATAGTCTGCAAGTTAAGGGATTGCAGTCGCATAAGATTATCGTCACCAGCGTACTGCGTTCGCAGGAGGATGTCGGACGGCTTCGTCGCTACAACCGCAACGCCACCGAGAACAGTTGCCACATGTACGGCACGACTTTCGACATCGCCTACAATCGCTATCTGCCTGTCGAGGAAACCGCCCGACCTTACTCGAAGCTGGGAACGGTGGCCGATGTTCGACTGAAACAGGTGTTGTCGGAGGTGTTGCGCGACCTGCGCCAAGAGGGGCGCTGTTGGGTGAAATACGAAGTGCGACAGGGCTGTTTCCATTTAACGGTAAGATAATTTGGTGATGTCAAAGAAAATCTGTAACTTTGCACGCCATTAAAAAATAAGGTTAAAAAGTTAAAAGAATACGATATGACAAAGAAATTTGCCGAACATAAGGCGATGAACCTGACCGAGACGAACAATCAGGTTCTCAAGGAGTGGGAGAAAAACGACGTTTTCCACCGCAGTATCACGGAGCGCGAAGGCTGTCCGCAGTTTGTGTTCTACGAGGGACCGCCCTCGGCCAATGGCCATCCGGGCATCCACCACGTGCTGGGTCGTGCGCTGAAGGACACGTTCAATCGTTACAAGACGATGAAGGGCTTTCAGGTGCATCGCAAGGCTGGTTGGGACACGCACGGACTGCCTGTGGAACTCGGCGTTGAGAAGACTTTGGGCATCACCAAAGCCGACATCGACAACCACGAGTCGCCGCGCTACATTTCGACGGAAGACTACAACCTCGAATGTCGCAAAAACGTGATGATGTACACGCAGGAATGGCGCGAACTCACCGAGCGGATGGGCTATTTCGTCGATCTCGACAACCCGTATATCACCTACGACAACAAGTATATCGAAACGCTTTGGTGGCTGCTGAAGCGGCTCTATGACAAAGATATGCTCTACAAGGGCTACACGATTCAGCCGTATTCTCCTGCCGCCGGAACGGGACTTTCGTCGCACGAACTGAACCTGCCGGGCTGCTATCGCGATGTGAAAGATACGACGTGTACGGCGTTGTTCAAGATGAAAGACAAGGAAAATTGGTACTTCCTCGCTTGGACGACCACGCCTTGGACGTTGGCGGCCAATTCCGCGTTGTGCGTGGGGCCGAAAATCGACTATGTGGCCGTTGAAACCTTCAATCCCTATACGGCTGCGAAAATCACGGTGGTGTTGGCAGAGGCTCGCGTGAGCGCCTATTTTTCCGAGGAAGGCAAAGACGGCGATTTCGACGCTTACAAGGCTGGCGACAAGGTGATTCCGTGGCGCATCGTGGCGAATTACAAGGGTTCCGACCTCGTTGGAATTGAGTACGAGCAGTTGATGCCGGCCATTTCGCCGATGACCGACGGAGCATTCCGCGTGATTCCGGGCGACTACGTGACGACCGACGACGGTGCAGGTATCGTGCATATCGCGCCGAACTTTGGTGCCGACGACGCTTTTGTGGCGAAAAAAGCAGGTGTTCCGCCCATCGTTCTCATCGACAAGAAGGGTCAGGAACGGCCTGTGGTCGATCTCGAAGGAAAATATTTCAAGATTGAAGATTTAGATGAACAATTCGTAGCTAAGTACGTGAATATCAATGAGTGGAAGAAGTTCGCAGGACGTTTCGTGAAGAACGCCTACGACGAAACACTCACGGAAAAAGACGAGACGCTCGACGTGGCCATCTGTATGGATTTGAAGATGCAGGGCAAGGTTTTGAAAATCGAGAAACACCTGCACAATTATCCCCATTGCTGGCGCACCGACAAGCCCGTGCTCTATTATCCGCTCGACTCGTGGTTTATCCGCTCGACGGCGAAGAAAGAACGAATGGTCGAACTCAACAAGACCATCGGCTGGCATCCCGAATCGACGGGAACGGGTCGTTTTGGCAACTGGCTCGAAAACTTGAACGACTGGAACCTCTCGCGCAGCCGTTTCTGGGGTACACCGCTGCCGATTTGGCGCGACGAAGAGGGCAAAACCGAGAAATGCATCGGGTCGGTCGAGGAACTTTACAACGAAATCGAAAAGGCGGTTGAGGCAGGCGTAATGGCTCGTAACCCATTGAAAGACAAGGGCTTTGTGGTTGGCGATATGTCACAGGAGAACTACGACAAAATCGACCTGCATCGTCCGTATGTCGATGAAATCGTGTTGGCGACCGCCGACGGCAAGCCGATGAAGCGCGAAACCGACCTCATTGACGTTTGGTTCGACTCGGGCGCAATGCCTTACGCACAGGTGCATTATCCGTTTGAAAATGCCGATGCCATCGACAAAAAACTGGCGTTCCCTGCCGATTTCATCAACGAGGGCGTCGATCAGACACGCGGTTGGTTCTTCACGCTGCACGCCATCGCCACGATGGTTTTCGACTCTGTCGCCTTCAAAAATGTGATTTCGACCGGTCTGGTGCTCGACGCAAAGGGCAACAAGATGTCGAAACACGTCGGAAACGTGGTGAATCCGTTTGAAATGATTGAAAAATACGGTTCTGACGCGGTTCGTTTCTATATGATGACCAATTCCGAGCCATGGGACAACCTGAAATTCGACCCAGAAGGCATCGACGAAGTGCGCCGCAAACTGTTCGGAACGCTGTTCAACACCTATTCGTTCTTCGCGCTCTATGCGAATGTGGATGGGTGGAACAATTCACAATTTGCAATTAACAATTCACAGACCGAAATCGACCGCTGGATTCTCTCGCGTGTCAATTCGCTCATCAAACACGTCGATGCTGAACTCGACAACTACGACCCGACCCGTGCGGGCCGCCTCATCGACCAATTCGTGAACGACGACCTGTCGAACTGGTATGTGCGACTCAATCGCAAGCGTTTCTGGGGCAAGGATATGAGCGATGACAAACGCTCGGCCTACACGACGCTCTACACCTGTCTGATGACGGTTGCCAAGTTGCTTGCGCCGTTTGCGCCGTTCTATTCTGACCAACTCTACAAGGACCTCGGCGGCGAGAAAGACAGCGTGCATCTCGACCTCTATCCCAAAGCCGACGAAACCGCCATCGACCTCGATTTGGAGGCACGGATGGATATGGCACAGCGCATCACGTCGATGGTGTTGGCGCTGCGTCGCAAGGTGAACATCAAGGTTCGCCAACCGCTACAGAAAATTATGATTCCCGCCATCGATGCTGAACAACAGAAGCACATCGAGGCCGTGAAACAGTTGATTATGAACGAGGTGAACGTCAAGGAACTCACGTTTGTTGAAGGACAGGGCATTCTCGTGAAGAAAGTGAAGTGCAATTTCCGCACAATGGGCAAGAAGTTCGGCAAATTGATGAAGGCCGTTGCTGCCGCAGTCGATGGTTTCTCGCAGGAGCAAATCGCCGAACTTGAGACGGTCGGAAAAATCACCTTGTCGGTTGAAAATCAGGAAGTTGTCATCGAGAAGGAAGATGTCGAAATCTTCAGCGAGGACATTCCAGGCTGGCTCGTCGCCAACGAGGGCAACCTGACCGTCGCTTTGGAAGTGGAACTCACCGACGAACTGCGTCAGGAGGGTATGGCTCGCGAACTCATCAACCGCATCCAGAACCTGCGCAAAGACACGGGACTCGAAATCACCGACCGCATCAGCGTGGTCGTGGCTCCCAATGACCAGACCGATGCCGCTATCAAGGCTTATGGCGACTACATCGTTTCGCAGGTGTTGGCCGACAGCATCGGAATCGCTCCCAACGACGGCACAGAAATCGATTTCGACGACTTCAATTTGAACATCAAAATAGTCAAATCGTAAAATAGTCCAATAGTAAAATCGTAAAATAGTCAAATATCATTATGGCAGAGAAAAAACGCTATTCAGATGCCGAACTGGAAGAATTCAGGGGCATCATCAACGAGAAGCTCCATTTGGCTCGTCGCGACTACGACACAATGATGCGCCAGATTATGAACCAAGACGGCAACGATGTCGATGACACGTCGCCCACGTACAAAGCGCTCGAAGAGGGTAGTCTGACCCAGTCGAAGGAAGAACTCGTGCAGATGGCCAACCGCCAGCAAAAATTCATCACGGGCCTTGAAGCCGCGCTCGTTCGCATTGAAAACAAGACCTACGGCATCGACCGCATCACGGGCGAACTGATTCCGAAAGAGCGACTTCGCGCCGTGCCCCACGCCACGCTGAGTGTAGCCTCGAAACAAGCCCGCGACAAGAGATGACGAAGAAAAAGACTGCTTGGCTCGTCCTGCTATTCATCGTCGTGCTTCTGGTGATTGACCAAGTCATCAAAATCGCGGTGAAAACGAATATGCACCTCTATGAAAGCATCTGGATCACCGACTGGTTTCAGATTCATTTCATCGAGAACAACGGTATGGCCTTCGGTCTTTCGTTCATCAACAAATATGTGCTGACGATTTTCCGCATCGTCGCCGTGACGCTCATCGGCATTTACCTGCATCGGCAGATTCAGCAAGGCGCACGAACGATTTACATCGTTTTGCTATCGTTGCTTCTGGCAGGTGCGGCTGGCAACATCATCGACTGTATGTTCTACGGCGAGATTTTCACAGCCTCGTCGCCCTTCTACGTCAGTTATCTCGTGCCTTTCGGACAAGGCTATTCGGGCTTTCTGACGGGAAAAGTGGTCGATATGTTCTATTTCCCGCTCATCGTCACGACGTGGCCCGACTGGATGCCGTTCTGGGGCGGCGACGAGTTCATTTTCTTCAGTCCCGTCTTCAATTTCGCCGATGCCTGCGTCAGCGTGAGTGTTGTGGCGCTGTTCCTCTTTTGTAGGCGAGAATTGGCTACGCTGTCGGTGTCGAACGATAAAGAATCGACCGAAAAAGATGTTTTAAACGAAGAATCGACCGAAGATGAAACGTGATTTCCGTTTTCCGATGCAGACCCTCGCGAGCGTTCTGCTGCTGATACTCCTGTTCACGGTGTCGGCTTGTCGTTCGCGTGGCGAGAAAAAGCATCTTTCACAAGGAAAAATGGAAGCGATTCTTTACGATTACCACATCGCCGATGCCATTCAGGGAATGGACTACGATTACAAGGACACGCTTCGGATGCGCGTCTATAAGCAGGCGGTGTTGAAGAAACATGGCGTTTCCGAGGCCGATTTCGACTCGTCGATGGTCTATTACACGCGCCACGCCGACCAACTTTACAACATCTACGAG
>Ga0256405_10001138_pt1 | contig 77088 bp, 59 predicted proteins | sample RumenRJG_02DNA_FD_189096 | JGI IMG/M metagenome (GOLD analysis project Ga0256405, IMG submission 189096) | Bovine rumen microbial communities from Lethbridge, Alberta, Canada - RJG_02 | ecosystem: Host-associated > Mammals > Digestive system > Stomach > Rumen | place: Canada: Alberta... | reverse complement strand
TAAGATATAATATGGTGGTTATAGCGTCGGGGTTCCACCTCTTCCCATTCCGAACAGAGAAGTTAAGCCCGACATCGCCGATGGTACTGCAATGCAATGTGGGAGAGTAGGTAGCCGCCTTTTTTCATGAGTGAGGTTCTTGTCCAATGATGGACAGGGACCTCTTTTTTTATATGTTAAAACCCCATTTCCTATTTGTTAATTTTACAATTGTTTCTTATCTCAAATCAATAAAAGTCTTAATTTTTCGTGTTCTTTTGATGATATATTTGCGTAACTCGTTGATTATTTGTACCTTTGCAAAAGAGTAAGGTGAGATATGTTCTCTTTGTAGAGGGTTGTCTCATAAGTATTAACTGAAACTTAAACGGTGCTTGTTGTGATTACAAGTGTTGTTGTGAACTTAAAGGTATAAAGCGATATTACCTGTTCGGGTTTCATAAAAAGATTAATAATGGATAAATTTATTAAGGTGTTATGTTTAAGTTTAACAGTATTAATGTTTGTCCCATCAGCAGCAGATGCTGGAAATAGGGGAAAGAAGAAATCTTCTCAAGTAAACTGGGAGCCAGTAATGAATGCCATTATTCAGGTAGAAAGCAATGGAAAGAAAATGGCAAAGAATGGTAACCAATGTGGCGCTATGCAGATTACACCGATATTAGTACGTGAGTGTAATGATATTTTAAAGAAGAAAGGCAGTAAGAAGCGCTACAAACTTTCTGATCGTTTCAATATTGAGAAATCCAAAGAGATGTTCCTGTTGATTCAATCCTATCATAACCCCAAGAATGACATAGAACACGCAATACGTTCTTGGAATGGTGGTCAGCAGTATACGGTCAAGAGTACACAAAGATACTTCGAGAAGGTGATGAGTTATCTCTAAAATTAATGAGTTTAGTAATATCCGGTTGTTCTGCGTCAGTAGGATAATCGGTTTTTCATTTTAATAGGAATCTATAGGAATCTATAAGTATCTATATATATACAAAAAAACTAAACCCTGCCAATAGGCAGGGTTCAACTGATATTAGTTGCGGAGGCAGGACTCGAACATGCGACCTCCAGGTTATGAGCCTGGCGAGCTACCAACTGCTCCACTCCGCGATTTTGCGATTGCAAAGGTACTACTTTTTTCTGTAATAACAAAATTATTCTGTTTTTTTTGTTGCTTTTAATTGAAAAATAAAAAATGTATACATATTAATCTCTTATGTAATACGGTTAATAATGTTTTTTCATAAAAATATATCACTAATTATTTGGTGATATCATTTAAAAACCATACTTTTGCACATTATCTAACCAATGTGCAATTATTGTAAGGAGGTAAGTATGTCAATATCTAAGACAAGACAAACACTTGTTGACGTGGCACGACAGTTGTTTGCTAAGAATGGACTTGAGAATACCACGATGAATGATATCGCTGTTGCTTCAGGCAAAGGGCGTCGTACCTTATATACCTATTTTAAGAATAAGGAAGATGTCTATTATGCTGTAATAGAAAGCGAGTTGGAACGTTTGTCCGACAAGATGGACGAAGTGGCATCGAAGAAGATCCGTCCGCAAGAGAAGATCATCGAACTAATATATACCCATTTGGATATGATTAAGGAGACCGTTATGCGTAATGGTAATCTAAGAGCTGCTTTTTTCAGAAATATCTGGATGGTAGAGAAGGTAAGGAAGAATTTCGATCAAGACGAGATCGATCTCTTCCGCAAGGTTTTTTCTGAAGGTCGTGACGATGGTGAGTTTGATATTGACAACGTTGAGTTAGTGGCTGACATCACTCATTATTGTATTAAAGGATTAGAGGTTCCTTATATCTGCGGTCGTTTAGGACAGGGTATTACTCCCGAGACCAGCAAACCACAGGTGGCAAAAGTAGTGTATGGAGCTTTGGGAAAAATGAAGATGAAATAAATAAGAATAGTTTTTTAATAATTAATTATAAACCAATCGATTAGAATATGGGATTATTAGAAGGTAAGACTGCCCTTATTACTGGTGCAGCACGTGGTATTGGTAAGGCTATCGCCTTGAAGTTTGCTGAAGAAGGTGCAAATATTGCGTTCACGGATTTGAATGTCAATGAGGAGACCGAGGCAGAGATTGCTGCAAAGGGTGTCAAAGCAAAGAGCTATGCCAGCAACGCCGCTGATTTTGCTCAGACAGAGGAAGTGGTAAAACAGGTAAAAGAAGAGTTTGGAAGTATAGATATTCTGGTTAACAACGCTGGTATCACCAAGGATGGACTGATGCTTCGTATGACCGAGCAGCAGTGGGATGCCGTGATTGCTGTTAACCTGAAGAGTGCATTTAACTTCATTCATGCATGTGTACCTATTATGATGCGTCAGCGCAAGGGTTCCATTATCAATATGGCATCTGTAGTAGGTGTTCACGGAAATGCCGGTCAGGCAAACTATGCCGCTTCTAAGGCTGGTCTGATCGCTTTGGCTAAGAGTATTGGTCAGGAGATGGGTCCTCGCGGTATCCGTGCTAATGCCATTGCTCCTGGATTTATCGATACAGCCATGACACAGGCGCTGCCAGAAGATATCCGTAAGGAGTGGATCAGTAAGATTCCTCTTCGTCGTGGTGGTACAGTGGAAGATATTGCTAACACAGCTATTTACCTTGCCAGTGACCTCTCCAGTTATGTATCTGGTCAGGTTATCCAGGTTGATGGTGGTATGAACATGTAATTTGAGTATGCAGGTACTCTACGAGGATAATCATATTATTATCGTAAATAAAGAGAGTGGGGAGATCGTCCAGGGAGATAAGACGGGCGATGTTCCCCTCTCTGATATTGTCAAGCAATATATCAAGGAGGCACATGCCAAACCTGGCGCTGTCTTCTTGGGCGTTGTACATCGTTTGGATCGTCCGGTCAGTGGTGTGGTGGTCTTTGCTAAGACATCAAAGGCCCTTACCCGCTTGAACAATATGTTTCGTGACGGAGAGATACACAAGACTTATTGGGCGCTTTGCTCCAATCGTCCGGAAAAGATTGAGGGCGAACTGGATAACTGGTTGGTACGTAATGAGAAACAGAACAAGAGTTATGTATACGACAAGGAGAAACCAAATGCTAAACGGGCTCGTTTACATTATCAGGTGATAGGAGCCACCGACCGTTATACTTTGATAGAGGTGCACCTTATGACGGGTCGTCATCATCAGATCCGCAGTCAGTTGGCCCATATCGGTTGTCCTATCAAAGGTGATCTTAAATATGGGGCAAAACGGAGTAACCCTGATGGCAGTATATCGTTGCTGGCGCGTAGGGTAGAGTTTATTCACCCCGTCAGCAAGGAGAAGATCATTGTAGAGGCTCCCTTACCAAATGATAATATCTGGAAGAGTATTGTTAGTGATTCATAACCTCTTTATTATCACGTCCTTTCTACTAGAAACCAAAATATTCTCTTAAAATTTGGTTTTCTACAATGAATAATGTACCTTTGCAATTATGAGGCGTATACTGAAATGGATAGGAATAGGCATTTTGATTCCTGTCTCGCTCTTTTTGTTATTAGCATTGCTGCTTTACTGGCCTCCGGTGCAGAACTGGGCTGTAAGGCAGTTTACGGCTATCGCCTCTGAAAAAACCGGTCTTGATATCTCTGTAGAGCATGTCCACCTGAAATTTCCTTTGGATCTGCGTGTAGACAATGTCAAGGTCATTCAGCCAAACGACTCCTTACCACAACAGAAAGACACCATTGCCGTCATAGAAGGGATGGATGTGGATGTGCAGTTCCTTCCTCTTTTAAAAAAGAAGGTGGAGATAGATGGCTTCACACTAAAGGGCGTACAGTTCAATACGGTAGACTTTATCACATCCATGCGTTTAAAGGGCAAGGCCGATCATCTGTCCTTAACCAGTCATGGTATTGATCTGAAACAAAAGATGATACGTCTTGACGACACGCAGTTGAAAGATGCTGACGTGGAGGTGATGCTTACCGACTCCACCTCTTCTGATACCACAAAAACAGAGAACCACTGGAAGATCAATGTCGATAAGTTGGCTATCAGCAACAGTAGGGTGGCGGTCAGAACACCTGGAGACTCCTTACGTATTGCTGCGAATATTGACGACTTGAAGGCAAATGGAGGGGTTGTTGACTTAGAGTCAGAAACGTACATCATCAATAAGGTGGATTGGAAGGGAGGATCATTCAAGTATGATAACCCCTACGAGATAAAGACGGATGGACTCGATTATAACCATCTGTCGATGAGTGATGTGAATATTGGCATCGACTCCCTGTATTACCATGCACCAGATCTGAAATTCTCACTCAGGGATGCCTCCATGAAAGAAAAGAGTGGATTGGATGTGTCCTCTCTGTCGGGTAATGTGACTATGAAAGGCAGTCAGATCGATATACCTGACTTGTCATTGCAGACATCAGAGTCTTCGTTAAAGGCACATGTCAGCATGGATCTTGATAAGTTGCAGAGCACTTCACTGACGGATCATCTAAGTGATCAGTTGAAGAGTGGTGATGGCGTGAAGATGTCTGTTGACGCCAGTCTGGGTAAACAGGATATGATCCGTCTGTTGAAAGACATGCCGAATTCTTTCATCCGTCAGTGGCCCAACCAGTCACTCTCTGTAAAGACAGTCGTTCAGGGTAATCTGCAAAACCTTTCGGTGTCTGGACTGAACGCCAAACTACCAGGAGCATTCAATATCAATGCCAATGGTACTTTGCAAAATCTGAATGATCTGGATCGTCTGAAAGCTGATGTCACATTTGATGCGAAGACATACGATGTAGGATTCCTGAAGGGGTTCTTGGATCCCTCCACGGCAAAAGACGTGCGTATTCCAAGTGGTATAGGACTTTCCGGTAATGCCAAGGTTGACGGAAAACAATATCATGTAAACGGTGTGCTGACAGAAGGTAATGGTCGTGTCAAGGCTGTTGCAGATATTGATGCGCAAAAGATGCAATATAAGGCAGATCTTGACGCCCATCGTCTGAACATCCGTCATTTCCTCCCACATTATGATATGGGTCCCCTGACAGGAAAGGTAAAGGTTCATGGAACAGGCACCGACATATTCTCAAGACAGACACGCTTAAATGCGGATGTTGATATCACACAGTTTACCTATGGTGACTATAACCTTGACAAGATAAAAGGATCAGCCACTGTACGTAACGGACGGGTGAATGCGGATATCCTCGCTAATAACCCTCTGTTGCAAGGGAATATCCAGTTGGATGCCCTTATGAATAAGAAAAGGGTGGATGCTACCGTCTCGGCAGATATCCATCATGCCGACTTGAGAGGATTGCGTCTGACGGAAGATTCTATTACTACGGCATTCTGTTGTCATGTAGATGTGGCTACAGACTTGAAGGACTACTATAAGGTGCAGGGCTTGGCTTCCGACCTGTCTTTCTATAATAAGGATAATGTATATCGTCCGGATGATATCGTGATGGATATCCTCACCAGGCGAGATACCACCCATGCCGTTGTCGACTGTGGTGATTTCCATCTGGATGCCGATGCCAGTGGTGGCTATAAGAAGTTGTTGGCAGCGGGCGATAAGATCATGAAGGAACTGGAAGTGCAGAGGAAGAACCGAAGGATTGACCAGTCTACTCTCCGTGCTTTGTTACCCCATGCAAGGATCAAGATAGATAGTGGTAAAGACAATTTCTTTGCACGTATCCTCGAACAATACGGATATACCTTTAACCAGTTGGATGTCAATCTCTTGTCGTCACCTATTGAAGGACTTAACGGACAGGCAGAGGTACTTAGTCTACTGGCTGACAGTATGCAGTTGGATACCATTCGGTTGGCATTCCAGTCAGACAGCACAAACATTCATTATAGGGCACAGGTTCGTAACAATGAGAATAACCCACAGTTTGTCTTCAACACCCTTTTCGATGGCACACTGTTGGAGAGAGGCTTGAGCGTCAATATGCGTTATTACGACCAGAAAGATAAATTAGGTATCCGACTGGGTGCCGAGGCAATGATGGAGGAGAATGGTATCCGTGTGCACCTGTCTCCGGATGATGCCGTAATAGCCTATCGCAAAGCCAGCATCAATGAGAACAATTACCTTTTCTTGGCAGATAACCGGCGTGTTTCCGCCAATGTGGAGATCCTGGCGGAGGATGGCACGGGTATGAAACTGTATAGTAATGATGATAACCCGGATGTCTTGCAGGATCTGACATTGTCGTTGAATAAGCTTGACCTGGCACAGTTGACATCCGTATTACCCTATTTCCCGTCGATCTCCGGAATCGTGAACGGCGATTATCACATAGAACAGAATACAGAGCATCTTACCGTTTCTTCATCGATGGGAATCGATAAACTCACCTATGAGGGTAATACCATGGGTGATCTGGGCTTGGAGTTTGTATATATGCCGACGGATGAGGGTGGCCATTATGTGGATGGTATCCTGAGTGTCAACGAAGAAGAGGTGGGAACCATCGGCGGTATCTATCAAAAAGACGGCACCATAGAGGCTACCGCAAACCTTACTCGTCTGCCGATGTCGTTGGTAAACGGTTTTATTCCTAATCAGGTGGTTGGTTTGCAGGGCTATGGTGAAGGAGAACTGGCTATCACCGGTCCTTTGTCAAGTCCTATCGTAAATGGAGAGTTAAAGTTGGATTCCTGCCACCTCGTCAGTGTTCCTTACGGTATGGATCTTAAGTTCTCCGACCGTCCGATAACGATTGCCGACAGTCGTGTGAAATTCAATAACTATGAGATGTATGCTCATAATAACAATCCTATGCGGATAACAGGAGATATTGATTTCTCCAACTTAGACCGCATGACGATGAACCTCAGGATGATCGCCCGCCAGTTCCTGTTGATCGATACGAAAGAGAATAATAAGAGTATCGCCTATGGTAAGGCCTTCGTTAACTTCTTCGGCAACTTGTCTGGTCCGGTGGAGAACCTCTTGTTACGTGGAAAACTGGATGTGCTTGGCACTACGGATATGTCGTATATCCTCCGCGACTCCCCACTGACAACGGATAACCAGTTGGATGAACTGGTGAAGTTTACCGATTTCAGTGATACTACCCAGACCATCGTCAGTCGTCCGCAACTCACGGGCTTCAATATGGATCTGACCGTTGATATTACCCAGGGAGCACATGTCATGGCCTACCTGAATGCTGACAAGTCGAACTATGTAGACCTCATGGGTGGTGGTACCTTGAGAATGATGTACAACCCTACGGACGATCTGCGCCTCACGGGTAAGTATACCCTGAACAATGGAGAAATGAAGTATTCGCTGCCTATTATCCCGCTCAAGACCTTCACCATACAGGATGGCAGTTATATCGAGTTTACCGGTGATATGATGAATCCTAAATTGAACATCACCGCGACAGAACGTACAAAGGCTACTGTTACTGGCACAAATGGAGTAGGGCACAGTGTAGACTTCGACTGCGGCGTCATCATCACCAAGACGTTGAAAGACATGGGTTTGGAGTTTACCTTGGATTCTCCGGAAGACCTTACATTACACAATGAACTGATGTCGATGAGTAAGGAGCAGCGTGGTAAGCTGGCCGTAACCATGCTGACTACAGGAATGTACCTGGCAGATGGTAATACCAGTGGCTTCTCTATGAACAGTGCTCTGAGTTCGTTCTTGGAGAGTGAGATCTCCAATATCACGGGTAATGCCCTGCGCACCCTCGACCTCTCTATCGGCTTGGATAACACGACGGACGCCTCTGGTGGCTTCCATACCGACTACAGTTTTAAGTTTGCGAAGCGCTTCTGGAATAACCGTCTGAAGATCTCTGTTGGCGGAAAGGTATCCACGGGTAGTCAGATGCCTAATCAGAATGCCTCTATCTTCGATAATGTGTCTATGGAGTACCGACTTGACGACACGGCCAATAAATACATCAAACTGTTCTTTAACAATAATGCATACGATTGGCTTGAGGGTTATACACAAGAGTATGGCGGCGGTTTTATCTGGCGACGTACCATACAGCATTTTAAGGATATCTTCCGTCTGAAAGATGATTCAAACAGAATGCCGTCACGCCCGGCTGACACCACAAAAGTGGTCAGGCCAGATACGTTGAATGCAGTAAAAAGAGAGAATCCATGAGAAGGCTATTATATCTGATTTCGACCATCTTGTTGTTTACGGCATGTAGTACAACAAAGAATATCCCCGATGACGACCAGTTGTTTATCGGCTTGACGAAGATCGACTATCAAAACCATGATAAAAGTGATAACTTCTTAGAAACGCAAGAAGAGGTGGAAGCCGCGTTGGCAACAGCCCCCAACGGTGCTCTCTTTGGCAGCAGTTATTACCGCACGCCTTTCCCCATCAAATTATGGATATGGAATGCCTGTCAGGGTAAGGACGATGCCCTTTCGAAATGGGCGGAGAAGAATTTCTCCAAGCCACCTGTGTTGATGAGTTGGGTGAACCCTGCATTGAGAGCCTCGGTGGCCCAGTCGGTGTTACGTGCCCATGGCTATTTCCACGGTAAGGTGGATTACGATATTGTTCAACAGAGGAATCCCAAGAAGGCCAAGATCGGCTATACGGTCAATATGGGTCATCTGTTTACTGTCGACACGATGCGGTATGTCAACTTCCCCGCTTCGACGGATAGTCTGATTGCAGCCACAGCCGATGATGCTCTAATCCGAACAGGCACTCCCTTTACCGTCTCTGCTTTGGATGCTGAGCGCTCACGTATATCAACACTCCTCCGTAACAATGGTTACTATTATTATCAGCCTTCGTATGCCTCATACCTTGCCGACACACTGATCGTGCCTGGTAAGGCCCAACTCCGTTTGCAGATGGCGGATGGTGTGCCTGCCAGTGCTACGCGCCAGTGGTATATCGGAAATATCACCATTGACATGCGCAAGACCTTCATGCAGCAGATGACAGACTCCTTGGGAAGAGGGTTCTTCAAGGTGCGCTTTTCCGGTAAGCGTCCCCCGATACGTCTGGGTGTGATCATGAGAGACATGAAGCTACGGCATGGTGACTACTACAGCTACGACGCTTATATAGAGACCGCCAACAAACTGAATGCCACAGGGGTGTTCTCCATGACCGACTTCTCGTTTACCCCGCGTGATACCACAGCCACCTGTGATACGCTCGACCTGCTGTTGAGTTGTACGTTTGAAAAGCCCTATGACTTCTATATAGAGACGAACGTGAAGAACAAGACGACCGGCAGGGTAGGACCTGAGTTGGTCTTGGGTCTCACCAAGCGAAATGCCTTCCGTGGCGGAGAACTGTTAGACATCAATCTTCACGGGTCGTATGAATGGCAACGACTGGGTGGCGTAAAAGGTAGTCAGCGTGTCAACAGTTATGAGTATGGAGCAGATGCCTCAATCAAGTTCCCGCGCCTGTTGCTACCCTGGCGGGAGCTTTTCCGCAACAGAAACAGACGATCTGCCAATGCCCGTAACCGCAGACCAATGACACATTACGTACAGACACCCTCCACCATCTTGAGGATCTCACGTAACGCGCTTTTCAGACCAGACTATTTCAAGATGATCAGCGCCTCGGGAGAGCTTACCTATACCTGGCAAAAGACGGCTACCAGCAGACATGAGCTGAGTCCGCTGACTTTCACTTACCAGTATCTGAGTAATAAGACAGACACCTTCTTGAATATACTCGCCAACAACCCCTATCTGAGCACCACGATGCAGGATGTCTTTATCCCCAAGATACGCTATGTCTACTCCTATAGCAGTCCGGCATCCATGCGTAATCCCATCAAGTGGGAGATCAGTGTCTCTGAGTCGGGTAACCTCCTGTCATTGGGATATATGGCGGCGGGTAATAAGTGGAGCACGGTTCGGAAGAAACTCTTTAACAACAGCTATGCTCAGTTTGTGAAGTTAGAGACCGACTTCACCAAGAGTTGGCAGATAGGCAATCACTCGGAGTTGGTGGGCCATGTCAACGGCGGTGTCATATACAGCTATGGTAACAGTGAGCGCCCTCCCTACAGTGAGCAGTTCTATGTGGGCGGCGCCAATAGTATCCGCGCCTTCACCGTACGTAGTATCGGTCCGGGAAGGTATACCTCACCCAGTTATGCCTGGTCGTTCATGGATCAGGTAGGAGATATCAAACTGCAGATGAACCTTGAGTATCGTGCCCGCTTGTTTGGGTCTGTCCATGGGGCAGTCTTCCTCGATGCGGGAAATGTGTGGTCTACAGAGACTGATACCCGTGAGAACTCTGTCTTCAAGATGAAGAACATACTCCGTGAGATGGCCGTCGGAACGGGTGTCGGTCTGCGATATGATCTTGACTTCCTCGTGTTACGCCTCGACTGGGGTATCGGATTGCATGTGCCTTATGAGACCGGCAAGAACGGATTCTATAACATCCCCAGATTCAAGGACGGACAGGCTCTCCATCTGGCCGTTGGATATCCCTTCTGATGGGATGGTCGGCAGATGTGGCTGATGTTACCTATAAAGAGGAAATTCCTCGTTTATTCTTTGTCGGAATACAATCTTTTTATTATTTTTGCAATCAATTTGAATCATTTAAAAACTTTGTTATATGAAACCAACATTATTGCTTTTAGCTGCCGGCATGGGTAGCCGTTACGGAGGTTTGAAACAGTTAGATGGACTGGGCCCCAATGGTGAGACAATCATGGATTATTCTATCTACGATGCCATACAAGCCGGATTCGGAAAGATCGTTTTTGTGATCCGTAAGGATTTTGAGGAGCAGTTCCGCAGTCAGATATTATCAAAATATGAGGGATCTATCCCTGCCGAATTGGTCTTCCAGAGTCTGGATGCACTGCCAGAGGGCTTCTCTGTGCCAGAGGGCAGACAGAAGCCGTGGGGCACTAACCACGCCGTGATGATGGCAGCAGAGGCTATCAAAGAGCCTTTCTGTGTCATCAACTGCGATGATTTCTATAATCGTGATGCCTTCAAGGTGATCGGCAAGTTCTTGGCAGATCTTCCTGAGGGATCAAAGAACAGCTATGCCATGGTCGGTTTCCGAGTAGGCAACACACTCTCTGAGAATGGAACAGTGGCCCGTGGTATCTGTTCAAAGAACGAGGAGGGTAACCTCACCACTGTCGTAGAGCGTACAGAGATTGTGCGTTGCGCAGAGGACGGATCAAATGCCGGAGCTGCCAGTGAACTGATCCGCTATAAGGATGAGAACGGCCAGTGGGTGGCTGTAGATGACCATACACCGGTAAGTATGAACATGTGGGGCTTCACTCCCGACTATTTCCAGTATAGCATAGATTATTTCAAGGAGTTCTTGGCTGATCCGAAAAATATGACCAACCTCAAGGCTGAGTTCTTCATTCCTCTGATGGTCAACAAGCTGATCAATGAGCATACCGCAACGGTAAAGGTTCTTGATACCACCAGCAAGTGGTTCGGCGTGACCTATGCTGCCGACCGTCAGGGCACGGTAGACCGCATCAAGAGTCTGGTAGAGGATGGCACATACCCCGAGAAACTGTTCTGATGAATATTAACATTTTAGATGATAGACAAAGTGATGCTCTGCGCCAGTTGATCAACGACGCAGAGCATATTGTCATCTGCTGCCATCAGAATCCTGATGGTGATGCCCTGGGCTCTTCCTTGGGCTTGGCAGACTATCTCCGTTCGTTAGGGAAGATGGTGCTGGTGACCGTTCCCAATATGTTCCCCGATTTCCTCCGTTGGCTGCCGGGCACAGAACGTATCATGCGCTATGACAAGTATCCCTCTGTGGTCAGGGAGCAATGTGAGAAGGCCGACCTGATCTTCTGTCTCGACTTCAACACCCTGGAAAGAATCGACCGACTGGGAGAGACTGTCGGTGCCTCTAAGGCCAAGCGTATACTGATCGACCATCACCCGGGGCCGAATATAGAGACGGCGATGACCATCTCTTATCCGGAGATGAGCAGCACTTGCGAGTTGGTATTCCGTGTCTTGTGGCAGTTGGGCGCCTTCCCGCAGATTTCCCGACAGGGTGCTACCCATCTGTATTGCGGCATGATGACCGACACCGGAGGGTTTACCTATAATTCCAACAACCCGGAGATTTTCTTTATTATCAGTCAGTTGCTCACCAAGGGCATCGACAAGGATAAGATCTATCGCAATGTGTACAACAATTACAGTGAGAGTCGTCTGCGGTTAATGGGTTATGTGATGTACGAGAAACTCCGTTATTTCCCGGAGAAGCATGCTTCTTATTTCACCATCGACCGTGATGATTTCCGCCGTTTCCATTTTATCAAGGGTGATGCCGAAGGACTGGTGAATATCCCCTTGCAGATCAAAGGTACGGTGCTGAGCATCTCTCTGCGTGAAGACAGTGAGCAGGATAATCTTATATGGGTGAGTCTGCGGAGTGTAGACAACACCAACTGCACGGAGATCGCCAGGCGTTTCTTCAATGGCGGAGGACATATAAACGCGTCGGGTGGTCGACTGTACTGCTCCATGGAAGAAGCCGAGAAGATCGCCCGAGAGGCCATCGCCTCGCTGTGAGTAGCGTGTACACCTATAAAAAAACATAAAAAAGACAAATGCTTTGGCTGCGTTGACTGGTAATGTATTACCTTTGCAGAAGTATTTTATTATCAGAAAGAAAATGAAAAAGATATTGGTTGTTCTGTATAGTATTGTTGCACTTGTGATGATCGCGAGTTGTAATGATTACGAGACATACGCAGAACAGAAGGAAAAAGAGCGCGACGCTATCAACCAGTTTATCAAGGATTCTGCCATCAACGTGATCAGTGAGGAGACCTTCCGGTCACAGGGATATACCACCAATCTGAGTAAGAACGAATATGTTCTTTTCGAGAGTTCCGGTGTCTACCTGCAGATCCTGCGCAAGGGATGTGGCGCTCCGCTGAAGAATGGTGAGACAGCCACTGTCTTATGCCGGTTCACAGAGAAGAATATCTTCACAGACTCTATACAGGCTACCAATAATATCCTTACCTTCTCCAGTGTTGTCGATAAGATGAGTGTTACCCGTTCGAGCGACTCCTACACCGCCTCGTTCATCTCAGGAGAGAGCGTGATGAGTATGTATTACGGTTCATCCGTGCCCTCTGGCTGGCTGGTGCCACTCAACTATATCAATATCGGCAGACCGAAGAATGCATCAGAGGAGATCGCCAAGGTAAAGCTCATCGTTCCCCATAGTCAAGGACAGAGCTATGCCTCGCAGAATGTGTATCCCTGTTATTATATCATAACCTACGAGAAAGGATTATAACAGACATTATTTATGACACTTATAAAATCTATTTCAGGTATTCGTGGAACCATCGGCGGACAGACCGGTGATACCCTGAATCCACTTGATATCGTAAAGTTTGTAACGGCCTATGCCACCTTCATGGCAGAGCGCAACGCCCAGAAAGAGAAGCTCACGATCGTCGTCGGTCGTGACGCGCGCATCTCTGGTGAGATGGTCAAGAACGTTGTTTGCGGCACCCTGATGGGCTGCGGCTGTGATGTGATCAATATCGGATTGGCTACGACACCCACCACCGAGCTCGCTGTCCGTATGAGTGGCGCCGACGGTGGCATCATCATCACGGCCAGTCATAACCCCCGTCATTGGAATGCCCTCAAACTGCTCAACAACGAGGGTGAGTTCCTGAATAAGGAGGAGGGCAATAAGGTGCTGGAGATTGCCGAGGCTGAGGCTTTCTGCTATGCCGATGTGGATCACCTGGGCAGTTATACGGAGGATGACTCTTACGACCAGAGACATATCGATGATGTGCTGGCCTTGTCGCTGGTGGATGCCGAGGCGATCAAGAATGCCCATTTCCATGTATGTGTAGACAGTATCAATAGTGTGGGTGGCGTGATCCTTCCCAAGCTGTTGACAGCCTTAGGCGTGTCATACGATTTCCTGAATGGAGAGCCGAATGGTGATTTCGCGCACAACCCCGAGCCCTTGGAGAAGAACCTGCAGGAGATCATGGGTAAGATGCGCAGTGGTGGCTATGATCTGGGTATCGTCGTTGACCCTGACGTAGACCGCCTGGCGTTTATCTGTGAGAACGGTGAGATGTTCGGCGAGGAGTATACCTTGGTGTCTGTCGCCGACTATGTGCTCTCTCACACCCCCGGCAATACGGTGAGCAACCTCAGTTCTACCCGTGCCCTGCGTGATATCACCGAGAAGCACGGCGGCAGTTATAAGGCTTCTGCCGTGGGTGAGGTGAATGTCACCACCCTCATGAAAGAGGTGGGTGCCGTCATCGGTGGTGAGGGTAACGGCGGCGTGATCTATCCTGCCAGCCATTACGGCCGTGATGCCTTGGTGGGCATCGCCCTGTTCCTCTCTTCCTTGGCACAGAAGGGTGTTACCGCCTCACAGTTGCGTAGCACGCTGCCCAACTATTTCATCGCCAAGAACCGCATCGACCTGCAGCCCACCACCGACGTAGACGCTATCTTGGAGAAGGTGAAGGAGCTCTATAAGGATCAGCAGATCAATGATGTGGATGGCGTGAAGATCGACTTCCCCGACTGTTGGGTACATCTGCGTAAGAGCAATACCGAGCCGATCATCCGTGTGTATAGCGAGGCAGCCACGATGGAAGAGGCCGACCAGTTAGGCAAGCAAATCATGCAGATCGTTTACGATATGGCATAAGATAGCTGTTACGGATGTGAAGACACATGATCTCTTTTATCATGGCTTGGCCATCTGTACTGTAGCTATATGGGGTGTTACCTTTGTCAATACGAAAGTATTGCTATTACATGGGTTAACACCCCTTGAAATTTTTATTATCCGTTTCTTCATCGCTTACTGCTGTACGCTGCTCATCTCTCATAAACGACTGTTGGCAGACAACTGGAAGGATGAGTTTGCCTGTTTCCTGTTGGGATTCGTGGGAGGCACCCTCTATTTCATGACCGAGAATACGGCCTTAAAACTGTCGCTGGTCAACAACGTGGCCTTTATCGTGTGTACGGCGCCCCTGCTGACGATGTTCTTAGCGGTCATCTTCATGAAAAATGTCAAACTGAGTTGGCAACTGGCGGTCGGTTCGGTGCTTGCCTTGGCGGGAGTGGCCTTGGTGATATACAACGGACAGTTTCAGTTGAAGCTCAATCCCTTAGGAGATATCCTCGCGTTAGGGGCCGCTCTCTCCTGGGCTGTCTATAGCCTGATCATCAAGTCGCTGTCGGCGCGTTACCCGGCTTTGTTCATCACCCGTAAGGTGTTTTTCTACGGACTGCTCACCGCCTTGCTCTTCCTGATCCCTTACCCCTGGAACTTCCCCTTAGAGGGCTTCAGGCAACCGGTGGTGTGGATGAACCTGCTGTTCCTGAGTGTCGTGGCTTCCACCATGTGCTTCTTCACGTGGAATTACGCCGTGAAGAAGATCGGCGCTTTGAAGACCTCCAATTATGTGTACCTGAATCCCATCACCACGGTGGTCGCCAGTTATATCTTCCTCCACGAACCCATGACCATGATGTCGTTCATCGGCAGTTCCCTCATCCTATTGGGTGTTGCAATGGTCAACCGACTGGATATTTAACCACAGTCGGTCATTTTTTTCACAAACACCCATACCCCACCGAAACGGTCAAAGGTTGCGATAGCGGGAGGGGAAGGTAACAGATACAGGGACTGAGTACGTCGCCGAAGGCGGGTCGAGGACTTGTTTGAGCGAAGCGAGTCCCGCAGACCAGTACGAAGAGCTGTAATCTGTTCTGACCCGGAGCGTGCAACGAGTTCTCTTTTTGGTTGCTTTTTCTCTGTCGGCACAGAGAAAAAGAACTCTTGGTCTAAAATAGCGATATCATATACTTGGCGGCTGCTATTGCCAGACGGAACATGATGTATATCATGATACACAGACAGATGAAGAGGATCACGCTGTAGGTGGCTTTCTTCTTCACCGTATTAACGATCACCGGATCTTCCTCCACAAAACCCTCGATGAGTTGCATGTTCTTCACGTTACTCTTATGGAAGACGTCTATCACATCACCCACATAGAAGGGGATCAGTCCTAACAGCAGGTCGCGCAGGGTGTTGTTCAGGATGGCTAATGTCAGGGGGAACGAGCGGATGCCGATAGCGCTGAACAAGACATAGGCGATGGATATGATCGCCGTGATGGCGTCGCCGATACCACCGGGGATAGCAAAGCCTAAGGCCGCATCCAGGTAGTAACGGTCTAAGTAGTTGGTCAACTGCTTCAGCCAACCGTAATACCGGTTGCTTTTGATCAGTTCCTTACGTGCTCTCTTCTTTTCTTCATTCATACTATGAACGATAACGTTAACGATAACGATAACTATTTTATTGATCGGCGGACTCTTTCGAGGCCACCGCTTGTATGTTGCGCATCAGTCCACTGTACTTCGCCCTTTTCACGGCGCTCCCCTTGAAGAGTCGCCGGTAGTCTTCCTCACTCAGGTGCTGCCACTGCTCCCGTGTCATCGTTATCAGCTCCTCCTTCGGTTGTAATGCCGGCTCCCGGGTGGGTGCCCCCATGGTGTTCCACGGACAGGCCTGCTGACAACGGTCACAGCCGTAGATGGTGCTCCCCATCTTGTCTTTCATCTCTGGTGGTATCTCCTCCCGGTTCTCTATGGTGAGGTACGACAGGCATCGCTCAGCCCTGAAGGGCCCCTCTGCCGATAAGGCCCCTGTAGGACAGGCCTCGATACACCGTGTGCAGTTGCCGCAATGCGACGTGGCAGGGTGGTCGTATGCCAAGGGGATATTCAGGAACAGCTCCCCTAAGAAGAACATGCTGCCGCTCTTGGGGATGATCAGCTGGTGGTGCCTGCCGATCCATCCGATGCCTGCCTGCATGGCCCAGTAGCGCTCCATCACCGGCGCGCTGTCGGTAAACGCCCGGTAGCTGACGGGCTGCTCCTCATCCTCCCATTGTCTGATGATATAGGCAGCCAACTGATGCAGCTTCTCCTTCACGATGTCGTGGTAGTCACGTCCCAAGGCATAGGCCGCCAGTTGGTAGCCCTCCTGATTCTGCTGTGCCGAGGGTTTGTAGTTGAGTGCCACGCATACGATGCTCCTCACGCCCTCCATGAGCAGTTGGGGGTTGAGGCGCTTCTCCAGATGGTTCTCCATATATTGCATGGAGGCATGATGCCCCTGGCGCAGCCACTCCCGGAATTCCTCCGCCACCTCTTGCCTGATGGGCTCCGCCTTGGCGATCCCACAAGCATCAAAGCCGAGACGCAGTGCCTCGGCTTTGATCTGTGATGATTGTATCTGTGTGACTTCCATGCGCTTATGGAATAACCTTAAACTCATACCCTTGGTCTTTCAACCACTGGATCGACTCGGGTAGGGCGGTGTACAACTTATCGATACTCTTGAGTGAGTCGTGGAAGGTGATGATCGAGCCGTTGCGCGTCAGTCGCTTCACGTTGTTCACCACATCCTCTGCCGTCAACCGGTTGGAGTAGTCGCGTGTCACCACATCCCAGAACACCACACGGTAGTATTTCTTGATCCAGTAGTACACGCTATGGCGCATCCATCCGTGAGGGGGCCTGAAGAGGTGCGAGTGTATCAGTTCGTTGGCCTGGAAGACATTGATGACATACGTGGTGGTCCAGTGCCTGAACGATCCCAGGTGGTTCATCGTGTGGTTACCTATCTGGTGCCCGGCGTCTTTCACCTGCTGATACAGATGCGGGAATTTCCTCACGTTGTCGCCCACCATGAAGAAGGTGGCCTTGATATCGAAGTCGGCAAGCGTCTTGAGGATGAAGGGCGTAGCCTCGGGTATCGGACCGTCGTCGAAGGTCAGATATACCGCATGCTCCTCGGGGTCCATCCTCCAGGTGGCATGCGGGTAGAGTTTACGCATCCAGCGTGCCGGCTGTTCGATCATTGTCCTTCCTCTTCGTCCATGAAGGGCAGGTGCCCACCTTTCTTAATATATATGCCTTGCACGATATTGTATCGGGTGATGAACTTGCTGGTAAGTTCTTTGCTCACATCCTGTGCCATCTCGATACAGTTCTGCATGATATACAGGTGTGTCATACACTCGCGCTGGTATCCGCTCATCTGGTAGTCTTCCAGTGAGGTGTACCATTCCATATACTGGTAGGCATTGTTGAAGAGCTTGGTCAGTATGTCTGCCGCCTTGTCTTTCTTGCCTAAGGCTGTATATACCTTGGCGAAGTCGAGCGAGCCGCCCAGGTAGTTCACCGGCACGTTATACTCTGGTATCACCTTCTCGGCATACTGCAGTGCCTTGAGTGCCTTGTCGGCCTTACCCTCCATCATCAGGTTGGTGGCCAGTGTTCCGAACAGTCGGCGGTGGGTGTAGCACATGCGCATCACCGTCTCGTCGATATACAGTCCTTTCTTCTCCAGTCCGCCGTACTTGAAGCGCTTCATCATGTTGTTGTACACCTTCTCGGTGTCGAAGTTCTTCACGCCTCCCACGTTGGTGGTGAACGGTGTGATACGGTTGGCCAGACCCTCCTGTACGAAGTTGTCACCCAGGTTCATGTAGTTCTCCTGTCCCACGGTGGTGGCTACGTATATCGGGCGTGTCCAGTTGCTGTTGGCGATGATCTCCAGCATCATCAGGTCACCCTTGTAGAGCATTCTCTTGCCCTTGAGTGAGATCACCATCTTGTCGGGTATGGTATCCGATGCCATCATCATACCGCTCTTCTTCACGGCCTCCTTGTCGATGGTGACATATACGGTGTCGGTAGGTATGAAGTGCATGTCGGGGTTCTTGGAGCGCACCCAGTATTTCAGGATGTTCTTCAGTTCGAAGGGCTCCTCGCCGAACTGTTCCTTGGCAGCCTCGGGGTTCTCGTTATAGAATTCGCGCACCTGCTGCTCTGCCGTCGGGTCCACCTCCACATATTCGTTGGTGCCCGAGCAGTAGTCCAGTCGTGGCCAGGTGATGGGCAGCGACGGTGAGTTGTATGCCGGACGGCACATCTGGTCGATATACCAGTCGGTCTGCAGATAGCTCAGGTTACATACCCTTGCGTCGGTGCGCACGCCCTCCACCTCTTGGTTGTACCACAGTGGGAAGGTGTCGTTATCGCCGTTGGTGAAGATGATCGGGTTGCCCTCATCCTGCAGTGTCATCAGGTAGTTCTGTCCGAAGTCACGGCAGGTATAGCGTCCGCTGCGGTCGTGGTCATCCCATGTCTGGCTGGCCATCTGTACAGGCACGATCAGGCAGATGATGCCTGTTGCCGCTGCGATGATCGTCTCGTTCACCTTGACATACTTCTTCAGCCAGTCGATGATGGCGGCCACACCCATGCCACACCAGATGGCGAAGGCGTAGAAGCTGCCCGCATAGGCATAGTCGCGCTCACGCGGCTGCATCGGTGTCTGGTTCAGGTATACCACGATGGCCAGACCTGTCATGAGGAAGAGGAAGCATACCACCCAGAACTGGCGTATACCTTTCTTTCCCTTGTATGCCTGCCAGAAGAGTCCGAGCAGACCTAATAGTAATGGCAGACAGTAGAACACGTTATGTCCCTTGTTGTTCTTCAGTTCGTCGGGCAGTTTACTCTGGTCGCCCAGTCGTGCGTTGTCGATGAACGAGAATCCCGTCAGCCAGTTGCCGTGCTCCAGTTCTCCGTTACCCTGTATGTCGTTCTGTCTTCCTGCGAAGTTCCACATGAAGTATCGCCAGTACATGAAGTTACACTGGTAGGAGAGGAAGAAGTAGATATTCTGCAGCTGCGAGGGCATGTGTACGGAGAGCATCTCTCCGCAGCGGTCGTATGGCACGTCGGTGCCCTGTGGCAGCCACGATGGTGCTCCGCTCATCCAGCTCTCGTATGCCTGTGCGTGCCCGCTGTCATACATACGTGGGAACAGCATGTTCTGTGCGTATTTATAGTCCACCTTGTTACGTACCACGAAGTAAGAGTCTTTCTCATCTGCCGATGCTTTCTCTTTCTGCTGATACACGGGAGCCCCCTTGATGGTGTGCGGCTTGCAGTAGTCGCCGTCGCGCTCGAAGAGCACCTGCGAGGTGTATGCCTGTCCGTAGAGCAGTGGTCGGTCGCCATACTGGTCACGGCTCAGGTAGCTGCCTAAGGTGAAGATATCCTCGGGAGAGTTCTGGTCCATCGGCGGGTTAGCCGACGAGCGTATCACGATCACGGCATAGGTAGAGTATCCGATCATCAGCATCAGCAGACACAGTGATACGGTATTCTTGATGCGCGCCGTGACGAGCAGCTTTCCTGCCTTCTTGTATTGCAGCACCACCCACAGCAGGCCTAATACCACGATGCCGATGACGACGGCCTTCCATCCATAGCCATAGAAGGGGATGCCGATGAGGGCTACCGACAGCATGAACGAGATGTTCTGTCGCAGTACGCTGCGGTTGTGGTAACTCTCGTAGATGGCCCATAGTACGGCTGCCACCAGCAGGATGATATAGATGATCAGTCCGGTGTTGAACTTCATGCCCAGTGTGTTCACGAAGAAGAGCTCGAACCATCCTCCCACGGTCACGATGCCTGGCACCACGCCGTAGAGGATCACGGCCACCAAGACGAATGATATCATCAGGGCTATCAGCGAGCCTTTCAGGTCGGCGTCGGGGAACCGCTTGTAGTAGTATACCAGCACGATGGCGGGCAGACAGAGCAGGTTCAGCAGGTGCACGCCGATGCTCAGTCCGGTCATATAGGTGATGAGCACCAGCCAGCGGTCGGCATGCGGCTCGTCGGCATGATCCTCCCATTTGAGTATCAGCCAGAACACGATGGCTGTGAATGCCGATGAGTAGGCATATACCTCACCCTCTACGGCACTGAACCAGAAGGTGTCGCTGAAGGTGTATATCAGTGCTCCCACCATGCCCGATGCCTCTATGGCGATCATCTTCGCGTTGGTCAGCTCATCCCATTTGTCGATGAGCAGGCGTCGTGTCAGATGGGTGATCGTCCAGAAGAGGAACAGGATACACGTGGCTGAGAGCAGCGCACTCATGATATTCACCATGCGCGCCACCTGTGTGGGGTCGCTGACAAACTGTGAGAACAGGTTGGCCGTAAGCATGAAGAAGGGTGCGCCCGGTGGGTGACCTACCTCCAGCTTATAACCTGTTGCGATAAACTCCGGGCAGTCCCAGAAACTGGCTGTCGGCTCAATGGTAGAACAATATACGATGGCGGCGATGGCGAAGGCCACCCAACCGAGTATATTATCCACTAATCTGAATCTTTTCATTTATAATATAATTTTTATGGCTTTCTTTTTACTAACCTGCAAAGATACAAATAAATATTGTGACATGCAATAGCAAAAACGAAGAAAATGCACTTTTTGCCGCAACATGCTAAATATCAGTAGATTATTGTGAAAAATTATTTTATATCGCCCATTTTGATTCCTCATTCCGGGCTTGTTGCATTCATCGATAGCCTGTTGTCCTCATCGCTAGCCTGTTTTACTCATCGTTAACCTGTTGTCCTCATCCCGGGCTTGACCCGGGATCTCCTCTGTTTTTTCGGGCTTGTCCTGTGATCTGCTCCTTTTCTCAGTAATTAAGGGTATCATTGGCCCGGCCAATGCGGCTCGCAGGCCCGGCCCGTGAGCCGCACGAGTCCGACTCATGGTACTCACGAGTTTTGGCTTTACGCACCTCATTGCCCACTTGATCTGTGATGAGCGGCAATAATTGCCCATTATCTAGTGGAGATTCCGGCTCGGTGGCCGGAATGAGGATTTACACCTCCCCTTTGGGGAACTTTTGGGAGGGGCTCCTCATTGCGGACTTGATCAGCAATCTCCTGCGGAAATCTCCAGCTGCCCACCAAACGGGACAAAGACAAACGGGACAAATGGATATTTTGAATATTCAGTATTTATGATATTTGTGGCTTTGTAAAATATTTTTATATTTTTAAGTATTTACGGTCCTGCATCATCAGTAAAGGTGTTAATCTCGGGTGTGCTCCCAATAATAGGGAAATATAATAATACTATTTATATATTAAAATTATTTATATATAATATATTATATATAAATAATTCAAGAACCCCCTCTCTTCCAATCTAAACACTATATTTGTCCCGTTTGTCTTTGTCCCGTTTGGAATGTATGCTATCTGTATAATGTAAATAGTTTTCAATATCTATCTTTCTCCTTAAATATTTACGGTGACACACCATAATCATACGTCGCAGAAAAAGGAATAGGTCTTGTCGGAGATTAATTATAAAAAAATCTAATAAATAGACGATATCTCAAATAAAACACCTATATTTGCATTGGTAAAATATAAAAAGAGTCGTTTTAAAGACAATTAAATAGAGCTTTGACTTTTAGATTCCAGTCTTAGAAAATCGCCACAATTTCTTTGATGCTCTGGAGGATAAAGGTTGATGCTCACGTTAAAGCGTGGGCTGATACTTGTATTTGAGCATCTGGTGTTTGGCGATACCACTAAGACAAATACATAGGATCTGGCCCCGCTGTTTTTTTTCGTATAACTTTATCTTTAACAATGATGAACACCGTATTTGTTTCACTTGTCAGTCCGGAAGAGATTCCTGCAGACGCCATCGACATCATGAGAGCGTATCAAGAAAACCATGAGTTTTTCGCATTGCTCATCAACAGACAGAAAGATGACCGTGTGAGAGAGATGTTCGGCCTTCCGCGTGTCGTCTATCTCTCTGACAGACAATCACCCTCGCAGTCGCTCCGACTGTTCATCCGCCACTGTTACAAAGAGGCTGGTGTAAAGACCATTATTCCCTTTCGCAACGCTGATGATATTAAAAAGAATCGCAACAGTTACCTCAACCAACTTGCACGTCATATCACCTTCCTGCCTCGTATCGCCACCCTCTATGCCTTCCTGATGGCCCTTACGATAAAAGACTGACCTGCGGCAAAAGTAAAGTAAATTGTCTAACTAACCAAATCATCCTCCTACTATTTTCCGTTTTGCTAAAGAAAAGTGAGAACGATTAGCATGGAATACAAAAGGAAATGGAGCGTGTTGAACCGAAAAAATAATTTTTGAAGATAACTTGCTATCATTCAGTATGTTACATCAAAAAGTATATTTTCCTTGGTTTTGCTCTTGCAGAAAGCCCTATTATTTTATACCTTTGTATAACCTTTAGCGGCGCTCGGCTATATGAGAGTAAACTCTCTATCGCTCTCGATTGCAAAAGCTTTGTAATACCTTTATCAGCAAAAACTAAAACACTAGGTCCACGCCGTAGATGAGCAGCAGGTAGCGGAGGAACTTGCCGAGGGTGATGCTGACGAACGAGATGAACAGGTTGGCCCGCATGAAGCCCAGCAGGATGGTGATGGCGCTGCCTAAGATAGGCAGGAAGGCAAAGAAACCCATCCAAGCACCACGGCCACCCATAAAGCGCTCGGCCCTGTCTAACTGATCCTTGCTGACATGAAGATACTTCTCCACCCACTCTAACTTACCCAGACGGCCCACGAAATAGTTGAAGACAGAGCCTAAGACATTGCCAATGGTGCCATAGACCACCAACGGCCAGGGCGCCAGCCCCGAGGCCAACAGGCCGATCATCACCGCCTCGCTGCTGAAAGGAAAGAAACTGCCGGCTAAGAAAGCGGCTAACAGCATGCCCCAATAACCATACTGACTCAGAAGATCGGTGAGAAACTCCATAGGTTATAGGCGGTTAACGCGGTCAACAGGATCACCAGCACGAAGAAGGTGATATTCGTCAGACGGGTATTGGTGAGCGACAGGTAGTGGGCGATGAGCGGACTGACATGCACGATCAACAGGGCTAACAGGAAACCGAAATGCTGCGGTTGCAGGAGCAGGAAGACCACCACGAGCAGCGTCATGACGATGAAATAGGTGAAGAGCATGCGGGTGCGGATCTTATCCAAGAAACTCTTCCTGATGAAATGGATGATGCCGATGACAGCCACGACAACGACAAAGACGAAGGTGACAAGATGGGGTAGGGACAGGTGCTCATAGTGCAGGAGGGGCTGGAACACCGCTATCTGCGAGAAATGGTTCACGATGGCGTCGAAATCCTCGGTGAGGAGCCAGAAGGGGATGGTGAACCAATAGGGCGTGAGCAGTCCGACGATAGATGCCCAGAAGTTACGATGACTCATAGCCATGAGGTTGAAGGTCATGAGCAACCACAACACAGGCACGAAGAAGAGTATCTGTATGAAGAAGATACTGGTGATGCCGAGGAAGAGGAAGGCATTGAAGACACGCCCCGGTGACCGCTTCTCCTGATACGTGCGGAAGAGGAACAAGCAGAAGAGCACATAGCAGAGGGTGGTGATCATCACCCTGAGGTTGGGCAGCAGGAAGGTGGCTGAGGTGATCATCAGCAGGAAGGAGGTGGACACCAACCGGCTGTACACACGGATGAGGGCATTGCCATTGTTGATCTCTACCATCAGGAAGGTGGTGAGCAAGACGATGGCGAACGACAGGTACAGGGGCGTGGCCACCAAACCCGACAGATACCACAGCACGGCAGCTATGGCGATAGCTACCGGCAGGGTATGACGGCTCTCGGCAATGCGGTTTTGTATTCTCTTGGTGGCCATTACAGATCTTTTCCGATGTCAGAACGGAAATACTTGTCGGTAAACTGTATCTTCTGGGCCTCGGCGAACGACTGGGCCAGCGCTGCCTCCTTGTTGTCGCCATAGCTGCTCACGGCGATGACCCGGCCGCCGGCCGTTACCACCTGACCGTCTTTCAGGGCTGTGCCGGCATGGAAGACGATGCTGCCGCTCACCTGGTCGATGCCGCTGATGACGTAGCCTTTCTGGTAGGCCTGCGGATAGCCGCCGCTGACGAGCATCACGCACACGGCAGAGCGCTCATCGAAGGCGATGCTCTTCTGGTCGAGGTTGCCTGCGGCAACACCCTCGAAGAGGTCGACGATATCGCTCTTCAGGCGCAGCATCACGGTCTCCGTCTCCGGGTCGCCCATACGACAGTTGTACTCGATGACCATCGGGTCGCCACCCACATTGATGAGTCCGAAGAAGATAAATCCTTTGTAGTCGATGCCCTCGGCGGCCAGTCCCTCCACGGTGGGGCGCACGATACGGTCTTCCACCTTCTTCATCCAGGCGGCATCCGCGAAGGGCACGGGGGATACGGAACCCATACCGCCGGTGTTGAGTCCTTTGTCGCCCTCGCCGATACGCTTGTAGTCCTTGGCCTCGGGCAGGATCTTGTAATGCTGACCGTCGGTGAGCGCGAAGACGGAGCACTCGATACCCTTGAGGAACTCCTCGATGACCACACGGCTGGAGGCGTTGCCGAACATTCCGCCGAGCATCTCGCGCAGTTCTCGCTTGGCCTCTTCCAAGGTGTCGAGGATCAGCACGCCCTTGCCGGCACATAGTCCGTCGGCCTTCAGCACATAGGGTGCCTGCAGGGTCTCCAAGAAGGCGATACCCTCTTCCACATGCTCACCGTCGAAGGTCTCGTAACGGGCCGTGGGGATATGGTGACGCTGCATGAAGGCCTTGGCGAAGTCTTTCGATCCCTCTAATACGGCGCCTGCCTTGGAAGGACCGATGACGGGGATATGACTGGTGCGCACGTCGCCGCGGAAATCGTCATAGATACCGCGAACCAGCGGGTCCTCGGGACCGACCACCACCATGTCGATGTGGTGATCCACGGCAAACAGCTTGAGTGCCTCGAAGTCGTTCACGCCGATAGGCACGTTCTCACCCACATTGCCAGTGCCTGCATTACCGGGGGCGATATACAGTTTGGCACATTTCTTACTCTGTGCGATCTTCCATGCCAGGGCATGCTCACGACCGCCGCTGCCGAGCAGCAAGATATTCATTTCTTTCTTCATTGCTATTGTTGGGACATATATTTTCTTTACATCAACGATGTCGTCGGTATTCGGTAGTATGTGATTGAAACTCATGATGGTTAATGGAAAATTGATAATTGAAAATTGATAATTGAAAATTGAAAATTGAAAATGGAAAATGGAAAATTCTTCACTCTTCACTTTACGGGGGCTTACGCACCCCGCCTATGCTGTGTCGCCCCTTACGGGGCTAATCACGGGGCTAATCATAACTCTACACTCTACACTCTACACGGGGGTTGACACCCCCGCCTATTCTGTGTCGCCCCTACGGGGCTAATCACGGGGCTAATCATAACTCTACACTCTACACTCTACACGGGGGTTGACACCCCCGCCTATTCTGTGTCGCCCCTTACGGGGCTAATCACGGGGCTAATCATAACTCTACACTCTACACGGGGGTTGACACCCCCGCCTATGCTGTGTCGCCCCTACGGGGCTAATCACGGGGCTAATCATATCTCTACACTCTACACGGGGGCTTACGCACCCCGCCTATTCTGTGTCGCCCCTACGGGGCTAATCACGGGGCTAATCATAACTCTACACTCTACACGGGGGTTGACACCCCCGCCTATGCTGTGTCGCCCCTTACGGGGCTAATCATAACTCTACACTCTACACTCTACACTCTACACGGGGGTTGACACCCCCGCCTATGCTGTGTCGCCCCTACGGGGCTAATCATAACTCTACACTCTACACGGGGGTTGACACCCCCGCCTATGCTGTGTCGCCCCTTACGGGGCTAATCATAACTCTACACTCTACACTCTACACTCTTCACTTTGTAAATTCTTCACTCTTCACTCTTCACTCTTCACTTTATAGATTCTTCACTCTTCACTCTTCACTTTTTCAGATAGTCCTCGAAGTACTGGGTGATGCGCTCATGCAGGTGTACGCTACTGTGGCCGCGCATGTTGTGTGGCTCACCGGGGTAGGCGAAGAAGTCGGGCTGTGTGCCGGCCTCTATGCATGCCTTGAGGAACGACAGACAGTGCTGGGGCACCACGGTGGGGTCGTTGTAACCCGTGATGATCTGCAGCTTGCCCTTCAGGTCCTTGGCCTTGGAGAGCAGACTGGTCTTGGCGTATCCCTCGGGGTTGGTCTGCGGGGTGTCCATATAGCGCTCGCCATACATCACCTCATACCACTTCCAGTCGATCACCGGGCCGCCGGCAACACCTACCTTGAAGACCTCGGGGTGGTTGGTCATCAGCGTGATGGTCATGAAACCGCCGAAGCTCCAGCCGTGCACGCCGATGCGGTTGCTGTCGACATACGGAAGACTCTTCAGGTAGTCGACACCCTTCATCTGGTCTTGCATCTCTATCTGACCGAGTTGACGGAAGGTAGCCTGCTCGAAATCCCTGCCACGGTTCTCGCTGCCACGGTTGTCGAGGATAAAGAGCACATAACCCTTCTGCGCCATGTAGGTCTCCCACGAACGACTGCAGTAGTGCCAGCGGGCATCCACGTTGTGGGCGTGCGGTCCGCCATAGACATACACCACCGTGGGGTATTTCTTGGTGGCGTCGAAGTCGTGTGGCTTCACCATCCTGTAGTACAGATCGGTGACGCCGTCGGCAGCCTTGATCTTACCACACTCAAAGAGGGGCACCTGGTAGTCTTTCCAGGGATCGGGAGCAGAGAAGTAGTTCACGATCTTTCCTTTGCCGGTGTTCACGATGGTGATATCCCTGGGCACGTCGGGCTCCTGGTATTTGTCGAACAGCCACTCGCCATTGTCGCTGAGCATGCCAGCGTGGTAGCCACGGCCGTTGTCCAGCGGCGTGCGCTTGCCGTTCTTGATGTTCACGGCGAAGAGGTTCTGCTGTATCGGACTCACCTCGTTGCTGCTGATGATGACGCTCTTCTGCTTCTTGTTGAATCCCAGCACGTCTAACACCACCCATTTGCCGCTGGTAAGCTGACGGATCAGTTTGCCGTCCTTAGAGAAGAGGTAGAGGTGGTTGTAGCCGTCTTTCTGACTCTGCATGATAAACTGACTGTTATCCCAGGGCAGGAAGACGATGGGGTGCTGGGGCTCCACGTATTTGTTGGATGTCTCACGATAGAGCTCGGCGATCTTATCACCCGTCAGGGCGTTGTAGCTGACCAGTCGACAGTCGTTCTGGTCACGGTTCAACTCAAACATATAGATGATGGTGCCCTCGGGGTTCCAGGCGATATTCGTGAAATAGCGGTCGGTGGGGTCGCCGGCCTTGAGGTAGACCGTCTGGCCACTCTGCATGTCGTACACGCCGACCGTCACCTTGTGTGAGGTCTCACCAGCCATGGGGTATTTGTCGGGCTCGTAGGCGGCGATGCGGGTGTCGATATTCACCTGCGGGTAGTCGGCCACCATCGACTGGTCCATGCGATAGAAGGCCAGGCGCTGACGGTCAGGACTCCAGAAGAGTCCGTCCATGATGCCGAACTCATTACGGTGAACGGCCTCGCCGTATACCAGTTCGCGGTTGCCGTCGGTGGTGATCTGCTTCTCTGAGCCGTCGGCTGTGATCACGAAGATATTATGGTTTCTTACCTCTGCCTTTGTCGTCTGCTTCTTCCGCCAGCCGTCGAAAGCCTCTTTCTGCTGTGCGGTCATGGCCTGCTCCTTACCCGTCTTCAGATCGACGATGTAGGTGGTCTCCTTGTCGGCCCTCACCAGGGTGTTCTCCCACCATAGCAGGTTACGGTTCTCGGGAAGCGTCTGGCGGTAGTTCTTTCCGCCGTAGTTCAACTCTTCAAGCGTGAAAAGCTTCTGCGCTGTAGCTGTCATGACAGTCAGTAGTGTTAGTAGTAATACTTTTGTTCTCATCGTTATCAATCATTAAAGTTCTTATTCCTGCCTTTACGGTCACCACGATCCGAGCGGTCGAACGACTTGCCGCCTTTCTTAAAGCCACCCTTACCCTGGAACTTGTTGTTCTTGCGGAAACCGTCACGGTCGCTGCCGCCCTTCCTTCCCCGGTTGTCACGTGGGGAAGCGTCTGTGTCGTCAGCACCCTTCCTGTATCCCCTGCGGTCGGAATCCTCCTTCTTGCGGAACTTCCTCATGAAGTCCTCCTCGTAGCTGGGGTTGTGCTTGTGGAAGACGAACGAGCGGATATCGCCCTTCTCATTGGCCTCGTTCTCGTCCATCCGTTTCTTAAACTCACGGTTCTTCTTGAAACGGTGCTTCTCGGCCATGGCTTTCTTCTCCTCCTCGGTCTTGAGGATATTACCCTCCTCGCGGAACTCCTTCATCTTACCGTCGAACATCTTGTATTTACGGAACTCACATTCCAGAGAACCGTTGTAGAGGGGCACCTTCAGACTGGGGCGCAGACCGATCTGCTCGAAGCACTCCTCACGATAGCTGAGTATCCAGGCATCGTTGCCCTGGAAGGCGTTCTTCAGTCGCTCGCCGATCATCTTATACGTGCCGAAGAGGTTGTTTGTGGAGATACGCTCGCCATAGGGTGGGTTGGTGATCATGATGGCCGGCTCCTGCGGCTGCTCAAAGTCCTTGAAGTCTCTTTGCTCCACGGTGATGCACTTGCTGAATCCTGCGGCCTTGATATTGGCGCGGGCGATGGTCACCGCCTTCATGTCAACGTCGTAGCCATAGATATGGTGGGTGAACTCCTTCTCCTGCGAGTCGTCATTATAGATACGGTCGAGCAGGTCTTGATCGAAGTCGGTCCATTTCTCGAAGGCGAACTGCTTGCGGAAGATGCCCGGAGACATGTTGTGGGCTATCAGGGCTGCCTCGATGAGCAGGGTGCCGCTGCCACACATCGGATCGATGAAGTCGCTCTCACCACGCCAGCCGCTCATCAGGATCATACCGGCTGCCAGCACCTCGTTGAGCGGTGCCTCGACCGACTCCTGACGGTAACCGCGGCGGTGAAGACTCTCACCGCTGGAGTCGAGACAGAGGGTAGCCTCGTCGTCGGCGATATGGATATGCAGACGGATATCGGGATTGGCGATGCTCACGTTGGGGCGCATGCCCGTCTCCTCGCGGAACTGGTCCACGATGGCGTCTTTCACCTTGTAGGCCACGAACTTGGAGTGGCGGAACTCATCAGAGAAGACCACCGAGTCGACCGCGAAGGTCATCTTGTTGTCAAGGTAGTCAGACCACTTCACGGCCTTCACCTCCTCGTAGACGTCATCGGCGCTCTTGGCCTTGAAATGACGGATGGGCTTGAGGATGCGTATGGCAGTATGCAACTGCAGGTTAGCGCGGTACATCATTTCTTTGTTACCGCGGAAGGAAACCATCCGCCTGCCGATCTGGATATCGTCGGCGCCGAGGTTCGTCAATTCTTCTGCTAATACATTCTCCAATCCCATGAAGGTCTTGGCAATCATCTCGAAGGTGTTGTTGTCTTGGATGATGTTCTTTTCGAGTACGTTATCCATGCTGAATATCTGTGTAATTAAAGAATACGGTATTTTCTTCAAGCAAAGCACTTGAAGACAGCGGTGTGCTGTGGTTGTTTTTTGACTGATTCATTGTGTATCAATAATGTCTTTGCAAAGGTACGCTTTTTCGGTCAGTATTTGCGGTTTGGAGTAGTTAAAAGGAGTTAAAGAGTCGGTATGTGTTTCAGAAAAACTATACCTTTGTCATCTCTTTCAATAAACAAGTGTTTAACAAGTGAAGTTTGCGATCATAGCGGCTGGTGAAGGCAGGCGGATGGCGGAGGAGGGGATGACGGTCTCCAAACCCATGTTACGGTTAGGGGGAGAACCCTTGATCGGTCGGCTGTTACGTATCTTCTCCACCTGTCAGCCCTCGGAGATTGTCGTGGTGTGCCGGTCATCCCATGCGGATGTTATCGGTTATCTGGAGGGATGCGGGCGCGAGGGAATAGGCGGTCGGCATATCCCCTTACGTGTCGTCAAGGCCACCACACCCAGTAGTATGCACAGTCTGGAGGCCATGAGCGAGTATCTTGGTGATGAACCGTTTGTGCTCACCACGGTGGATACGATCTTTGATGAGGCAGCCTTCTCGTCGTATATCTCCTCGCTGGAATCTTCGTTGGAGGAATACGACGGATGTTTTGCCGTGACTGGTTATGTGGATGATGAGAAGCCCCTGTATGTCAAGACCGATGAAAGCGGACTGATTACCGGCTTCTACGACAGCAATACGGATGACTGTCCATATGTCTCCGGTGGTATCTATGCGATGAAGGCCGACTGCTTAGAGGTGCTGCACCAGTGTGTCGCCCAGGGAGAGATGCGCATGCGTAACTTCCAGCGGGCACTCTTGCGCAGTGGTAAGCAGATCGTATCGTATGTCTTCCCGAAGATCATCGATGTGGATCATCCCTCGGATCTCAGGGCGGCAGAACAATTTTTAGCAGAACAAGTATGAAGAAGATCGTCATGATACAGCGTGCAGCCTGTTTTTCTCCCGGTAGTGTGGAGAAAGACTGGGCTATCCTGCATGCCGTGGGAGAACAGATGCGGCAGCGTGGTGAGGAGGTCAGTTATGTGCCTGAGACCCTCCTTCCCGACGATATGACCGCCGAGGTGTTTCTCTCCATGGGGCGACTGACGCATACCCTGGAATACCTTCAAAGGCAGCATGATTCCCTGGTGATCAATACGACGGAGAGTATTCAGCGTACATCGAGAATCTTCTTAGATACCCTGATGAGGGAGAAGGGGATCCCCGTGGCACCCAGGGAGGGTGACTGCGGCTATTGGATCAAGCGCTCGGAGGTAGGGCCGCATAAGATGGACGACGTGGTGTATGCCGAGGATGCCCAGACGTGTGCCGACTATGTCAGACGGATGCAGCAACAGGGTAGTAAGGTGCTGGTGACCGCCCATGTGAAGGGTGCCCATGTGAAGTTCTACCGTGTGAGGGGGACGGATTTCTTCTTCTGGCTCTTCCCTGAGCCCGGTCCGCATATCCCCTTTGATACCGAAGCCCTGCGGAGAGATGCCGATATCGTGGCCGAGGCCATCGGCATCCAGGTGTATGGCGGCGACTGCATCGTGAGAGAAGACGGCAGTTATGTGATCATCGATTTCAACGACTGGCCCAGTTTTGCCTCCTGCCGCGAGGATGCCGCCAGCGCGATCGCTTCATTGGTGTAAAAACTATTGGTGATGAGTGAGAAAATGTCCTTTAAACAACTGTTCCAGTCATCTTTAAAATCAAAAGATACCGAGGAATGGTTAGATATTTACTTTAACCGTCCGGTGGGCTTGTGTATAGCCCTGTTGGGCAAGCGTTTCGGTATCCATCCCAATACCGTGACGATCATCTCCATCTTCCTTGGGATGGCCGCCGCATGGATGTTTTATTACCCTGATCTGACGCATAATATGGTGGGGGTGCTCTGTCTGATGCTGGCCAACTTCTGTGACAGTGCCGACGGACAGTTGGCGCGCCTTACGGGGAAGAAGACCTTGTTGGGCAGGGTGCTGGATGGCTTTGCCGGTGATGTGTGGTTCTTCTGTATCTATTTCTCCCTGTGTATGCGCATGATGCATCATGAGACTCCTTTCCTGGATGGCGTTTCGGGGTACACGATATGGCTCTTAGCCTATGTGGCGGGTATCATGTGTCATAGTCCACAGGCAGCGATGGCCGACTATTACCGACAGATACATCTCTTTTTCCTGTTCAACAAAGGGAATGACGAACTGAACACCTCGCAACAGATGAAGGAGAAGTTTCAGCAACTGCCACGGAAGGAACGACTGGCACGTATCTTCTACTATTTCTATGGGAAATATTGCAGTAACCAGGAGCGGCGCACACCGAAGTTCCAACAGTTCTTCAAGACCTTCAGTCAGCATCGGGAGGATGCCGACGTGACTGCTGTCAGGGAGATGTTCCTTGAGGGTAGTCGACCCCTGATGAAATACACGAATATCCTCACGTTCAACACCCGGGCTATCTGTCTGTATATAGCCTGTATGGTGAATATGCCCTGGATCTATTTCCTGTTTGAGATCCTGGTGCTTACACCTTTATATATATATATGCGGAGAAGTCACGAACGGTTGTGTGTCAGATGTACCGCTCGTATGAATGCATAAAACGGGCGAAGGCGGGGATGCGCATCAACACCTGTTCGAAGAGCAAGATGCCGAAGAGAGCCACGCCGATGCCTAAGAGCACATCGATGATATAGTGGTGGGTGCTGTATACGGCTGTCCACCAGATACCCATGGTGATGATGGCAAACAGGATAATCAGTATCTTACTCTGTTTGCTGAGCACGGCATAGATGGTGGCTATCAGCATGTAGGCAGCGTGCAGGGAAGGCACTGCCGCGAAGATATTCGCATTACGGCCATAGATAGAATGGAAGATGGGTAATCCGATCATCTCGTCAAATCTTCCCAAGCCAGCCGTGTTACCCGGTGTGTCTTTGATCACCTCCATGCCATAGTTGATGGCATACCATGGTGGGGCGGCGGGATGGATGTAGTAGATGGCGAATCCGATGAGGTTGACTAACAGGAATGACAGGGAGAAATGCAGGGCATACTTCTTGTCACCCTTGAAATACAGGTATAGTCCGAAGGCGATGGGCACGGGCACCCAACAGAGATAGAAGATGCCGGCAAGGATATCGGCCAGGGGATGGGTGTGGTCGCTGAACCACTCGCCGGGAATCTGCAGGACGCCGGTGGCAGAGACGATGCCGAACAACTGTTTCTCTGTCTGGTATAACCCCTCCACATCCACGGGGTTGACCTCGTAGTTGGGATATACCCTCATCCAGTCGTAGCTGGCGCCGAAGATGGCGAAGGGTAAGAGGGCCATGGCTAATTTGCGGGTGGGGGAGGAGAGGAAGAACAGCAGACAGAAGAGTCCGGTCAGCAGTCCATGTTCCGGGCGCAGACCGACGAATGTCGCTGTGAGTATCAGGAAGATAATGGTCAGCGACAGACAGATCACCGTCTCTTTCTTTGTGGGGAGGGAAAAGAAGTGCTTATTCGCCACGTTTCTTCAGTTCTTTATAACAATGGGCCACGCGCCAGAATGCCGTGATATTAGCCAGGATAGCGATAATCCACATGGGAACGATCAGCCACAGCTGAGCTGATGAGGATGCGGCGAAGATGCCACACAACAGACAGCCTAATGCCGTGAGCACCACACGCTCGGGGCGCTGCATGAGTCCTACCTTACACTCGATATCCAGTCCTTCTGCACGGGCACGTACATAACTGACCATCACCGAACCGACCATTGCCGCAAACGTCACGATGGCGCTGAGCATATCCTCTGACTCCATGAAGAAAAGCACGATGGCGAAGAGGGTGATCAACTCACTATAGCGGTCGAGGGTAGAGTCCCACAGGGCACCAAAGGTGGTGGACATATTACCCATACGGGCCAACCGACCGTCGATCATATCGAAGAGTCCTGCGAAGAGGATCACGAATCCAGCCCATCCCACCAACGGCAGGTTAGGAGCCTGCTCATCGGCAGCCATGATGATCATAGCGGCAGCTAAGATATTCAGCAACAGTCCGATGGTGGTAATGGCATTGGGGGTGATATGCATCTTGATCAACCCCTTGATCAGGGGATTGATGATCTGGTAAATCACTTTCTGTAAAAAGTCTCTGTATTTCATAATCTTTCAGTTTTCTTCTATTTGTTGTTCACGATGTGTTCTCAATCGTTCAAGTTTATCTTTTATATGATTGTCGCGATAGACGAACAGGCGCTGCATCTGGTAATTCCACAGGAACCCTACCAATACGGCAACCACCACCTTCGAGATGAGGTAATGCCGGGCAGATAACTCCGTAAGCACATAGGTGCCGGCCGTATTGAGGAGGATGCTGCCACACCATACGAACAGGTATTTGATGGCGACAAACTGTTTCTTCAGTTCCTGCGCCTTGAACACCCAGTGGTAGTTGACGATGCAGTTGACCACACCACCGCTCAATGCTCCCAGGAAAGTTGCTATCAGATACCACATCCCACACAACTCAGTGAGCAGCGCTGTGACGGTAAAGTCGACAACCGTGGCTATCTGCGCAGAGAGTTGGGCCTTACAGAAGGTAATGATGGTATGCTTCAGAGAACGCATTTCGCAATGAGTATAATCACCAAACTATATATGCCGGCCAAGATATCATCGGCCATCACACCGATGCCACCAGGGAGATTCTCCATCTTCCTTACACCCAAAGGCTTGACGATGTCGAAAAAGCGGAAGAGCACCAGACTGGCGATGATATAGAGCCATTCGCCGGGGTTGACCACCGCTAAGGGTATCCATACGCCTACCATCTCATCCACCACGACACGACGCGGATCTTCTCCCCAGAAAGGAATCACCTGATTGGTACATACGATGCCTAAGACCGTGAAGAGGAGAATGACGGCCAGCGTCGTATAGAAAAGGACAACCGGTGTCAGCCAGAGGGATGCCAACAGCCATAGTAATACGGCAAGCACAGCTCCTGCTGTACCTGGCGCTAACGGACAATACCCTGAACCAAAGCCTGTGGTGAGGATATGGGCAAACAATGGCGGTCTTTTCATACGACGGGCAAAGTTAATGATATTTTTTTAATTATACACAAATATGAGAGAAAAAACCAAAAAATATAAAAAAGTTTTCTCTTTCTCATGTCAAATGAGTACCTTTGCATCCGATTTTTTAATTAGTTAGAAGTTGAGACGATATTTTTTATTCATCTATATTCTTTTGTGTGGTGCGCTGATGCCCCTTTATGCACAGCAAATCAAAGGTGTTGTTTTGGATGCGGACGATGAAGGTCCGATACCCTACGCCACCGTTGCCTATAAGGGCAACCATATCGCCGTATCTTGTAATGGTGACGGTGAGTTTGTCATCGACCGCCATAACGGTTGGCGAATGACCATCAGTAGTGTGGGTTACGACTCACAGTTTATCAATGTGACAGGTGCTACGCCCAACACCCTGAAGATCCGTCTGAAGGCCAATACCCAGAAGATCGATGAGGTGTATGTGCGTTCGAAGAAATCCTCGAAGTACAGTCGTAAGAACAACCCTGCCGTGGAGTTCATGCGTAAGGTGATCGCCGCCAAGAAAAAGACCAACCTGAAGAATCACGATTTCTACCAGTATAACAACTACCAGAAGATCACCTTGGGGCTTAACGATATCAAGCCCAACGACTTGGAGAGTGGTATGTTTAAGAAACATAAGTGGCTCGTCGATCAGGTGGAGATGTGTGAGTATAACAACAAACTGATTCTTCCGGTGAGTGTGGATGAGACCGTCACGCAGAAGCTCTACCGTAAAGACCCGCATGATGAGAAGAGTATCATACAGGGACAGGCCTCCAACGGTATTAACGACCTCTTCCAGACGGGTGATATCCTGAACACCACCATGAAGGATGTGTTCACCGATATCGATATCTATAATGATGAGGTGCGTCTGTTGCAGTATCCTTTCACGTCGCCCATCGGCAAGGATGCCATCGCCTTCTATCATTTCTATCTCACAGATACTACGTATGTCGGACAAGACCGCTGTATATTGGTGGATTTCTTCCCCAACAACCCACAGGATTTCGGATTCCGCGGACAACTCTACGTGTTGGCCGACAGCAGTTATCAGGTGCGCCGCTGTGAACTGATGATCCCTCAGAAGAGTGATGTCAACTGGGTGGAGAACATGCGTTGTACACAGGAGTTTGTGAAGTTGCCCAACGGTGAGTGGGTACTCACGGTGGATGATATGATGGCAGAGCTCTATTTCGCCAAGTTCCTGCGCCGCTTTGTGGTCATCCGCAACACCCGTCGCTCAGACTTCGCCTTCGAGGAGATCTCCAAGCAGTTGTTCCGTGGTAAGAAGGAAGAGGTGAAAAACTCTTACGCCGAGATGCGTGACGATGCTTTCTGGAATCAATACCGACAGGTGGAACTGACGAAGAGTGAGAGTTCTATCGACCAGTTTATCCATCATCTCGAGCAGTTGAAGGGATTCAAGTATATCATCTTCGGTATGAAGGCGCTGATAGAGAACTTCGTGGAGACGGGTACCAAGGAGCATCCCAGTAAGGTGGATATCGGTCCGATCAATACGATGATCAGTCAGAATTTCTACGACGGTATGCGTTTCCGTGCCAGTGCACAGACCACGGCCAACCTCAGTCCACACCTCTTCCTGAAGGGTTACTATGCCTATGGCACCAAGACCAAGAATCATTATTATGATGCCGAGGTGATCTGGTCGCTGAACAAAAAGGAATATCTGCCGCGTGAGTTCCCCAAACAGACGCTCACCTTCGCCACCTCACGTGATGTGGCCATGCCTTCGGATAAATTCATTCAGACGGATAAGGATAATGTGTTTACCTCTTTCAAATGGGGTGAGCAGGATAAGATGTTTATCTACAACAAGCAGGAGTTGAACTTCGAATACGAGAAGGAGTGGGGATTTAAGTTCAATGCCGGATTCAAGGCCGAGCGTGTAGATCCCGTGGGAAATATCTCGTTTACGAAGATTGCCGACAACTCTGTCTTGTCGCATATCCGTTATACGGAGGCAACGATAGGTGTCCGTTATGCGCCCGGTGAGACCTTTATCAACACCAAGCAGCATCGCTGGCCCATCAATCTCGATGCACCGGTATTCCGACTCACCCATACGATGGGCTTCAAGAATGTGCTGGGTGGACAGTATAACTATAACATGACGGAGGCAGAGGTATATAAACGTATCTGGATGCCCCAGAATTTTGGAAAGATCGATGTGCGTATCAAGGCAGGTGCACAGTGGAACAAGGTGCCTTACCCCCTGTTGATCATGCCGGTGGCCAACCTGTCGTATATCCTGGAGGAACAGACCTTCAACCTCGTTAATAACATGGAGTTCCTCAACGACCGTTATGCCTCGCTGGATGCCTCATGGGATATGAACGGAAAGATTCTCAACCGCATACCTCTGTTGCGCCGTCTGAAGTGGCGTGAGTATTTCGGCGTGAAGATGTTGTGGGGACACCTAACGGATAAGAACAACCCCACACTGGAGCAAAACCAGAATGACAACATCCTGATGCAGTTCCCAGAGGGATGTCATATCATGGATAAGCACCAGCCCTACGTGGAGTTGATCGCCGGTGTGCATAATATCTTCAAACTGTTGCATGTGGAGTATGTCAGACGACTGAACTACCTGAATCTGGCCACAGCCAACAAGCATGGTATCCGACTGATGATCCGCGTAACGTTCTGATTTATGGTAAAAGCGATCATTTTCGATTTCGGTGGGACATTAGACACCCATGGCGATCACTGGAGCAAGGTGATGTGGAGGGCCTATCTCGGCAATGGGATTCTCCAAGAGACACAGGTTGACGATTTCCGCAAGGCGTATGTCTATGCGGAGCGTACCCTCGGCAACGGACATATCATCCGCAGTAACTATACCTTTAAGTTGACGCTGGATGTGAAGATACGTCTTCAGTTGGAACACCTCATCACCCATCATGTACTGGAAATCACAGACAAGAAGATCTTCCAGGATATCCATACCCAACTGCATCAACAACTCTATGCCGATGTGCTGCAGACGGTCGGTAAGAGCAGGGAATGTCTGATACCCATCGTTACCCAGTATCCAACCGCCTTGGTCACTAATTTCTATGGGAATATGCAGATGGTGCTCCGCGAGATGCATATCGATATGTTCTTCCAACATGTGGTGGAGTCGGCTGTGGTGGGCATCCGCAAGCCCGATCCCGCTATCTTCCAACTGGCTATCGATCAGTTGGGCGTCTCTCCAGAGGAGATCCTCGTGGTGGGCGACAGTATGAAGAATGATATCCTGCCGGCAAAGCAATGCGGGTGTCAGACATGCTGGTTTAAGGGTGAAGGATGGGAGGAACCCCAAGAGAATACCGCTGATTTTACGATCACGGATATCAGTCAGTTGAAGGATATCGTGTTGGCTTAGTTCCTGATGAGAATAGTAATATTTATGCATAAAAAAACAAGATTGTTGCGAAACAATCTTGTTTTTGATTTCTAACTAACTTATTATCAACTATTCATTACTCATTTGATTTTGCTGCAAATATATAGTAAATTATTTGAATTTATTACTTTTTTATTAAATTATTTTACGTAAACGTTTGCGTTATACATATTATTTATTATCTTTGCAACGTAAATAGGAGGTATGAATCTAATTTGTATGTATTATGCCGACGAAGAAACGTAGAATATCCTTGAAAGATCTGGCAGCTGAGTTGGGTGTCAGCATGGCCACGGTGTCGCGTGCACTCCGTAATTCGCATGAGGTGAGTGATGAGATGAAGCAGCGCGTACAGCAGTTGGCTAAGGATCTTAACTACCGTCCGAACCCCTTCGCTCAGAGTCTGCGCATGGAAATGCCACGGCAGATCGGAGTGGTGGTGCCTAATCTGGTGACCCACTATTATGCCTCTGTGCTCGATGGAATAGAGGAGTATGCCTTGGAAATGGGTTATGCGGTCATCAGTGCCAACTCGCATGAAAATCATGAACGTGAAGAGGCAGTGATAGATAACTTCATCAATATGCACGTGTCGGGTATCATCGCCTGTCTGGCGCAGGATACCGTAGACTATAGTCATTTCAAGGAGATCTACGACATGGGTATCCCCCTGGTGTTCTTTGCCCGTACTTGTCTGCATGAACTGTTCTCCAGTGTGGTGGCCAATGGTGCTGAGGCTGCCCAACAGGCCACTCAACATCTGATAGATACCGGATCTCGCCGCATCGCCTTTATCGGAGGCCCTAATCACCTAGATATGGTGATCCGCAGAAAACATGGTTATCTGGAGGCACTGAGAGAGAATAAGATACCGATCGACCGAGAACTGGTGGCCTGTGGAAAGATTGATTTCGAGGCTGCATGTCAGACGACCAACCGACTCTTGGATATGCCTAATCCGCCGGATGCTATCCTTGCCTTCAATGATATCTTCACGTATGCTGCCTTCGATACGATCAAATCCAGGGGCTTGCGTATTCCTGAGGATGTCGCTATCATCGGATTTACGGATGGTCCTACTGCCGCTTTCGTCACACCAAAGATGTCAACCATTGAGGATCAGGCAAACAAACAGGGTCGTATGGCCTGTGAACTGCTCGTCAGAAACATCAATGGCGACCGGAAGATCTACCATGAGGTGATCCCCATGATACTGAAGATTCAGGAGTCGAGCAAGAAGCGGTAATGATATCTTATTTTCCGTACTTTGCTGCTTCGCAGCGAAGATACTCCGTCTCGGGAAGAAAAATAAATAAATTTATTTTGTCCTCCGCTCGACTTTTCGTATCTTTGCATTTTGAAACAGTGCTTCGGCTTGTCGCTGGTCTGTTAACAGGCGAGAGGAAAGTCCGGGCAGCATAAGACGCTCCACTTCCGAAAGTAGAAGCTATTGGTGACAATAGGAGACGCAGAAGAAAATAACCGCCTCGTTAATCCTCAAGAACCCACATCGTGGAAGCATTCAGGAGAGGTAAGGGTGAGAAGGTGGTGTAAGAGACTACCAGGCACAGGGTGATCTGTGTGCTGTGCTATCTGGAGGCTGCAAGTTCATGTATACCGTCGTCTGAGGGTTGTCTGCCCGATGGTCGTCCCCCTGGGATCGGCATCGACGGAGGGTAGAACGCTAGAGCTGCAGGGTGACTTGCAGAGTAGATAAATGACAGGCACTGACATTGTCAGTACAGAACCCGGCTTATAGGGGCACTGTTTCATTTTTATTCAACAGTTTAGGAATAGAAATACATTCGGGAGATGATGGTTTTTTTCAATGAGTTAGTCTATTTTATCAAGACAGGCATCTGGCAGATTAAGCGCGAGGATGTCTCTCCGATGAGGTATTTCTTTTTGGATATCCTGAAGAAACTGCTGTGGGCCGTGGAGTGGTTCTTCAACAAACGAATGTTCGATGCTGCCTCTGCGCTCACCTATAGCACGTTGTTAGCCATTGTTCCTATCGTGGCAGTGGTCTTTGCCATCGCCCGTGGCTTCGGATACAACAAATATATAGAAAGTTGGTTTCGTGATCTCTTGTCCACCCAGCCACAGGTGGCAGACACCATCGTGGGCTTTGTCAACTCCTATCTGGTGCACACCCAAAAGGGTATCTTCCTGGGTATCGGATTGCTGTTCATGCTGTGGACGGTCATCATGCTGATCAGTAATATAGAGAAGGTGTTCAACGACATCTGGCAGGTGGAGCAGCCGCGAAGTGTTATTCGTACAATTACCGATTATCTGGCGATGTTTGTCTTGGCACCTATCCTGATCATAGTTACATCAGGTCTTTCACTGCTTGTCACGACTTTTGCCAACGAGGTTAACGAACGGGTGTTGATAGGGCCTGCGATGCGCGTTGTCCTTAACCTCTCGCCTTATATCCTCATGTCACTGATGTTCATCTTGTTGTATGTCTTCATGCCCAACACGAAGGTGAAACTCAAGAGCGTCATCGTTCCGGGTATCTTGGCGGGTGTGGCCATGCAGGGACTGCAGTTTGTGTATATCCACTCACAGATATGGGTGAGCAGTTATAATGCCATCTATGGTTCGTTTGCCGCCTTGCCGCTGTTCATGTTGTGGATGCAGATCTCATGGACGATCTGCCTCTTTGGAGCAGAACTCAGTTATACCAATCAGAACTTAGAGGATTTCGCCTTCCGCGCAGTGACGGATGATCTGAGTCATCGTTATCGTCTGTTGTTGAGTGCCTTGCTCATGAAACTGATATGCAAGCGTTTTGAGGAGGGACAGAAACCTTACACGGCATTGGAATTGAAGCTAGAGACGGGAATCCCTATCCGCATCACGCATGATCTGTTGCATCAACTCACGAAAGTGCATCTGCTCACAGAGGTGACGAATGATGAGAAGGGTGAGGAGGTTGTGTATCAACCGGCAGAGACGCTTTCACGACTGACCGTAGGCACTATGATTGACCGCCTGGAATCAGATGGCAACTGGCGTATCGATATCGACTTGAAGGCTTTGGGTAGCGAACAACTCGGTCACGTTATCCGTAACCGAAAGCAATATCTTCAGCAGCAGCGTAACACCCTGCTGAAGGATCTATGATTCAGTAATGATTATTACGCTGAAGAATAGTTATTTTAGCACACAGAATTAGTAATTTCAACTTTCGGAAGTAAGCTATATCACAGATACTTAGTCGCCTACGGCGAGAAATCTTTCAAATCTATACAAATCAAACAAATCTATTTTGAAAGATTTGAAAAGATTTGGATAATCTTGGCGGCGCCTCAGCATAGCTCAAGCAAGCTTGGCTCTGTATTCGGCTTGCACAAGATTTTGTCAGATTTCTGTCACGAAGTGACACTCATTATCAGACATTTAGTACATGCGAAACTTGAGTTAGTAATTACTATCGTTGAATTCTCTTGAGAATTTGAGAGAATTAATCACTATTCTTGGTACAATTATATACTACTTCTTCTAAATTCTCTCGAGAATTCAAAAGAGGTAGTATATATGTGTGGTGGAGTTTATAAAGACGACGTCTTTTATTCCCCCATCAGATACTGTTTGAAGGCAGGGAATTCTTTCGACATTGGGATGCTCTGCTTCTCTCCCTGCATAAAGGCAGCTAAGCGGGCAGGGATATCTACGGTTGTTCCTATCACCGATTCTACTGTATCCTTGAACTTTGCCGGATGGGCTGTCTCACAGAAGATGCCGGTCTCTCCTTCTTGGAGTTGTTCTGACAGAGCCCTATAGCCGCAGGCACCGTGAGGATCGAGGATATAGTGATTCTCTTGGAAGCACTGGCGCATGCTCTCTTTGATCTGCTCATCGCTATAGGTGGCTCCACTGATATACGAGATGATCTCCTGATGGTTGCCGTGATGCAGGTCGTAGATACGGGCGAAGTTGCTCGGATCTCCTACATCCATGGCATTAGCGATGGTCTGCTTGCTGGCTTTCGGATTGTATTTACCCGTCTGCAGATACTGGTAGAAGATGTCATTGGCGTTGTTGGCGGCAATGAAACGCTTGAAGGGCAATCCCATCTTCCGTCCAAACAGAGCACTGCAGATATTGCCGAAGTTGCCGCTGGGCACGCACATCACCAGATGTTTCATCTGCTCAGCTGTGAGATGTTCCTTCATCCGGGCATAGGCATTGAAGTAATAGAAGGCCTGCGGCAGGAAGCGCGCCACGTTGATACTGTTGGCGGAGGTCAGTCGGAGGTGATGATTGACATCCTCGTCCATGAAAGCACTCTTCACCAACCGTTGACAGTCATCGAAGACTCCATCCACCTCGATGGCGGTGATATTCTGTCCGAGGGTGGTAAACTGGCACTCTTGTATCTCACTGACCTTGCCTTTGGGGTAGAGCACATACACATGGATGCCCTCAACGCCTAAGAATCCATTGGCGACGGCAGAGCCCGTATCTCCAGAGGTGGCTACGAGAACATTCACCCGACGGTGGTCTTTCGCATCCCGACGGATGAAATATTGCAACAGACGGGCCATAAAACGGGCACCCACATCCTTGAAGGCGAGGGTAGGACCGTGGAAGAGTTCCAGGGAGTAGATATTATCGGTGACGGGCACTACCGGACAGTCGAACGACAGGGTGTCGTAGACAATCTCACGCAGGGCCTCTGCCTCTACATCCTCTCCGAAGAAGGCATCGGCCACGGTATAGGCAATCTCTTGAAAACTCTTCTTCTCTATCTCGTCGAAGAATGATGCCGGCAGCGGTTTGATACGTTCCGGCATGTATAGTCCGCGATCTTCTGCCAATCCTTTCACCACTGCTTTCTCGAGTGATGCGATCGGGGCTTGTTGGTTGGTGCTATAGTAATTCATGTGCTTGTGGTTTAATGGGTTATCCTTGATTCTCTCCTATATTCATAAACAGTTGCATGAACTGTTGTTCTCTGAGCAGACTGTATGCGCCCTTGCAACAGCTTACCTCATCGTAGGTGGTCACCGTGTCGGGCTCTATACCTTTATAATATATAAGGAAGGGCACGGGCTCGTTGATGTGGATGCGCATCTCCACCGGTGTGGGGTGGTCGGGCAACACCGCGATACAAACGGGTTCTTCCCACTTGTCTATCTCTTTCATGATGGGGGCGATCAACCGCTGGTCAAGATAGTTAATGGCTCGCAGTTTCAGTTCTAAGTCACCGTCATGTCCTGCCTCATCCGTAGCCTCCACATGCACAAAGACGAAATCCTGTCTTCGTAATGCTTCTATCGCCGCTGCTGCCTTTCCCTCGTAGTTGGTGTCGGCCAGTCCGGTGGCGCCTTCCACCTCGATGATGTCGAGTCCTGCATAATGTCCGATGCCTCTGATGAGGTCGACGGCAGAGATGACCGATCCCTCGTGTATCTGTGGGAAGCACTGCATGAGTGTCTGCATCCTTGGGCGATACCCTCCACTCCAGGGCCAGATGCTATTAGCAGGACGTTCCCCTGACTGCACCTTATTAATATTAAAAGGATGATTCTCCAGGATTTGTTGCGACTTGATGATCAGGTCGTTCAGCAGAGCAGCTGTCTCACGTGCCGTCATGCGCTCGTGCGTTTCTCCCTGTTCGTCGATATACACCTCACGCAGATCTTCCCAACCCTGCTCCGGTTCAACGAGCAGTTGCCGCCATGGTTCATTGGGATGGTCGTGGGGTGGGGCGCAGACGATATGTTTACTTCCTCCCTTGACGACTAACAGATGCCGGTATTGTATGCCGGTGATAAAACGGATGCGCTCATCAGCCAACTCACTGTTCAAAGCCTGTATCAGCACATCGGCATCGTCTGTCTTCAGGTTTCCGCCATTATGTGTCAGGATGATATCGTCTTGCAGGGTGATCAGGTTACAGCGCATCGCCATGTCTTCGGGCTGCATCTCATAACCGATGGAGGCAGCCTCCAGAGGACCGCGCCCCTCATACACCTCATTGAGATTATAGCCCATGATGGAGGTGTTGGCTACCTCACTGCCCGGAGGGAATCCCTCAGGGATGGTAGCCAGTCGACCGGTCTTGCCATGCTTTGCCAACCAGTCCATGCAAGGCTTGTCGGCATATTGCAACAGTGTCTTATTACCTAATCGGGCAATGGGATGATCTGCCATCCCATCACCCAGTATGATGATTCTCTTCATTCTCTCTCAAATATTAGATGTTGGCGATAGACATGATATTGGCGAACACACCTGCTGCCGTTACGCTGGCACCTGCGCCATAACCTTGTATGAGCATGGGGTATTCCTTATATCGCTCGGTGGTGAGCAACACGATATTGTTCGAGCCGGCAAGGGTGTAGAAGGGATGTCCTTGATCGATCTCCCGCAGAGACACTTTCGTCTTACCCTGAATCATCTCAGCTACAAAGCGCCAGTGCTTACCTTCCTGCTCGAGTTTGCGGCGACGTGCCTCAAAGTCGGCATCCAACTGCGGCAGGTTCTTCCAGAAGTCGTCTACACTACCTTTGAAGAGGGCATCGGGAATGAAGAGGTTCTTCTCCACGTCTTCCTGCTCCACACGGTAACCAGCCTCACGGGTAAGGATCACGAGTTTGCGGATCACGTCTGTTCCACTCAAGTCAATACGAGGATCGGGCTCTGAGTAACCTTGTTCCTTAGCTCGTCTGACTGTCTCAGAGAAAGGCACGTCGGCCGACAGCTCGTTGAAGATGAAGTTCAGCGTACCACTCAGCACAGCCTCTATCTTGAGGATCTTATCACCAGAGTTGACCAGGTCGTTGATGGTTCCTATGATGGGCAGTCCGGCTCCCACATTGGTCTCGAAACGGAACTTCACACCTCTCTCCAAAGCGGTGTTCTTCAGTCGTATATAATGCTCATAGCTGGAGGAGGCTGCCACCTTGTTGGCGGCAATCACGCTGATGTTATTCTCTAAGAATGACTGGTAGAGATCAGATACCTCCTGACTGGCAGTGCAATCCACGAACACACTGTTGAAGATGTTCATGTTCAGCACCTCCTCTTTCAGACGGTGGATATTGCTGGGGGCCGATGCATTAAGTTGCTCACGGAAGTTACTGAGGTCGATGCCCTCACGGTCGAAGATGGCATGCCTACTGCTGGCGATACCCACCACATTGAGTTTCAGACTGCGGTGTTGCTTGAGTTCCTCATACTGCTTGCGAATCTGCTCGATGAGTTTTCCGCCCACGGTGCCTACACCACAGATGAAGAGGTTGAGTACCTGATATTCAGAGAGGAAGAATGAGTCGTGCAGCACGTTGAGTGACTTGCGCAGGTATTTGCCGTCTACCACGAAAGAGATATTCGTCTCAGAGGCTCCCTGTGCACAGGCAATCACACTGATACCGCTACGTCCTAAGGTGCCGAAAAGTTTTCCTGCGATGCCCGGTGTATGCTTCATGTTCTCTCCTACGATAGCGATGGTGGCCAGGCCACTCTCGGCATACATGGGGTACATAGCACCTGTCTGTATCTCCTTGGCAAACTCATTATTCAGCACATCCACGGCGGCTTGTGCGTCGGCATCACGCACACCGATAGAGGTGGAGTTCTCTGAAGATGCCTGTGACACGATGAATACCGATATGCCATTGTCGGCCAGGGCGGTGAAGATTCTTCTGTTCACACCGATCACACCCACCATAGATAATCCGCTCACGGTGATCAGTGTTGTTCCACTGATACTCGAGATACCCTTGATGGGCTTGTTGTCATCGGCCACTTTGTCTTTGATGAGTGTGCCGGGGAAGGTGGGATTGAAGGTGTTCTTTACCTTGATAGGGATGTTCTTCACGCATACCGGGTAGATGGTCGGCGGATAGATCACCTTGGCGCCGAAGTTGCAGAGCTCCATCGCCTCGATATAACTCAGTTCGTTGATGGTATATGCTGTGCGGATCACGCGGGGGTCGGCAGTCATGAAGCCATCCACATCCGTCCATATCTCCAGCACCTCAGCATCGAGGGCAGCGGCGATGATGGCAGCGGTGTAGTCGGATCCTCCGCGCCCCAGGTTGGTAGTGCGATTGGTGTCACGGTCACGGCTGATAAAGCCGGGAACGACAGCCACCCTGGGCATATCCTTGAAATATTCTTGAATCAGTTGGTTGGTCAACGGGAAATCTACCGTATGCTTGCCGTGCTTGCGCTCCGTGCGGATAAAGTCGCGTGCGTTCATTCGCTTGGCTCCTCTGATGAGGGTGGCCACGATATTTGAACTGATGCGCTCGCCGTAGCTGACGATGGCATCTTGCGTCTTCTCACTCAGGTCGTGCACCAGGTACACACCAAAGTAAATACTTTTCAACTGGTCGAACAGGGAGTCGACGGTGTAGAATAAGATCTCTCGCTTCTTGGGTTCGGTAATGATCTTGTCGATCATCTGATGGTGACGGTCCACCAGTTTGTCAAACTCGTTTTTGTACTGTTCATCGCCATTGAGGGCCATCTTGGAGATTGTGATCAACTGGTCGGTAACACCTCCTAAAGCGCTGACCACCACCACGACAGGCTCTTTCCTGGACTCTTTTTCAACAACTTTCTTTAAGCAAAGGATGCTTTTTACGGAACCTACTGATGTTCCGCCAAATTTTAATACTTTCATTTCTTTTTTATGGTTGTGAGCGCCCTCTTACAATTGAGGGTTGTTGCTCAATTTAAAATATCGGGCACAAAAGTAACTATAATTTGTTGCATCCACAAACAAAATGTGAATTATTTTACAGAAATGCATGCAAAAATAAATGTTATACATTTAAGTACCAATGGCCCGACCAATGAGGCTCATTGGCCGGGCTCTTGGTACTCATGAGCCCGGCTCGTGAGGGACATTTGTAGGATCGTGCTAACGGTCACCAGACTTGTAGTGTCTTTTTACCCCAGAAAAGATGACCTTTCCTATAAGTAAACGTCACCTTTGCTGCACAGAAAGGTCACCTTTCCTTGCAGGGTGCTATGCGATAATGACATTTCGTGAAGGGTAGTCTTTGTATCTCAATTATTTTTTGTACTTTTGCACCACGATTGTCATTATCACCCAGAAGAGTATGGTCCAGGAGTATCAGTTACGCGTTTCACCACAGGTGGCGGCCCAAGAGTCGTCGCTGAAGAAATATGTTTCTCAAGAGAAAGGATATGATATAAAAAGCATTACAAATATCCGCATTCTCAAACGCAGTATTGATGCCCGTCAGCGGAATATCTTCGTGAATCTGAAGGTGAGGGTGTACGTCGGTGAGGAGCCCACGGATGATGCTTTCATACCCACGGAGTATCCTGATGTGACTGGTAAACCAACCGTTATCGTGGTGGGTGCCGGACCGGGTGGATTATTCGCCGCTTTGCGGTTGATAGAGAGGGGATTACGCCCGATTGTTATAGAAAGAGGTAAGGATGTTCATGAGCGAAAAAAAGACTTAGCGAGGATTACGGCCACACAACGGGTGGATGAGGAGAGCAACTATTGTTTTGGCGAGGGCGGGGCCGGTGCCTACTCAGATGGAAAACTCTATACTCGCAGCAAGAAACGCGGCTCGGTGGAGAAAATACTTAACGTTTTCTGTCAGCATGGGGCCTCCACGAATATCCTTGCTGATGCCCATCCACATATAGGCACGGATAAACTACCCCGAGTGATTGAGAATATGCGTAATACGATTATTCGGAGTGGGGGAGAGGTTCATTTCCAAACGAAGATGACCGGCTTCGAGATTTCGGGGAAAAAGGTGTGCGGCATACAGGCCGTCAGGCAACAAGATGGTGAGCAGTTGGTGTTTCATGGTCCGGTGATCCTGGCAACAGGTCATAGTGCACGCGATGTGTATCGTTATCTTCATGCTTCCGGCATCGTGATCGAGGCAAAATCATTGGCGATGGGTGTTCGCTTGGAGCATCCCTCACACTTGATTGATCAGATACAATATCATAATAAAAATGGCAGGGGCGCATTCCTCCCGGCAGCGGAATACAGTTTTGTCACACAGGCAGATGGTCGCGGCGTGTATAGCTTCTGCATGTGTCCGGGTGGCTTTGTCATCCCTGCTGCCACGGGCAAGGAACAGTTGGTGGTCAATGGTATGAGTCCTGCCAACCGAGGTACTCGCTGGAGTAACAGTGGTATGGTGGTGGAGATCCACCCCGAGGATGTTGCCTCTCAGGGTAATGTTCCTGAAGACGATCCATTGCTCATGATGCGCTATCAGGAGCAGTTGGAAAAGGCCTGTTGGATACAGGGTAACCGTAGGCAGACTGCCCCCGCACAAAGGATGAATGATTTCGTTAATAAACGACCGAGTAGTGACTTACCATCAAGCAGTTATGCACCTGGCTTAGTGATTAGTAATCTACATGAATGGCTACCTCCTTTTATCTCCAACAGACTCCGTCAAGGTTTCTTGGAGTTTGGCCGTCGTAGTAAGGGATTCCTCACCAATGAGGCCCTGATGATTGCGGTGGAGAGTCGCACGTCGAGTCCTGTGCGTATCATCCGCGAGCCCGAAACGCTCATGCATGTTCAGATGGAAGGATTGTTCCCTTGCGGTGAGGGTGCTGGTTATGCAGGGGGTATTGTCTCGGCAGGAGTTGACGGTGAGCGCTGTGCCGACTGTTGTGCGGAGTACTTGAAACAATCACTGTAGCTTGCTTTGCTTTATTTGTTTTGTAACTTTGACTTTGTCGAAGTTTCTCTCGTTTATGCGTAACTTTTAATAAGTTACTACATCTTGGCATAAAAAAGAACCAATTCTTTTTGTTCTGCACTCGATTTTTCGTAACTTTGCACCGTTTTTATAGAAAATACAAGAAAACAATGAATATATCTTACAAATGGTTAAAGGAATACGTAGACTTTGATCTGTCTGCGCAAGAGGTTAGTGACGCGCTGACGAGTATTGGTTTGGAAGTTGATGCACTCGAGGAAGTGCAGTCGATCAAAGGTGGTTTGAAAGGATTGTATGTGGGTAAGGTGCTTACCTGCGAGATGCATCCCAATTCTGATCATCTCCATGTCACCACTGTTGATCTGGGAAAGGATGCTCCTCAGCAGATCGTGTGTGGTGCGCCCAATGTGGCAGCCGGACAGAAGGTCATCGTGGCCGACTTAGGTTGTGTGCTTTACGATGGCGATAAGGAGTTTACGATTAAGAAGAGTAAGTTGCGTGGCGTAGAGAGCAACGGTATGATCTGTGCAGAGGATGAGATTGGTGTGGGCAACGACCATGCCGGCATCATCGTTTTGCCCGAGGATGCTCCCGTAGGTATGTCTGCCGCAGAATATTACCATTTGGAGAGTGACTGGCTGATTGAGGTAGATATTACAGCCAACCGTGCCGACGCCCTGAGTCATTGGGGTGTGGCTCGTGATCTGTATGCCTGGCTGAAGCAAAACGGTTATCAGACATCATTGCATCGTCCTTCGGATGAAGCCTTCATGGTGGACAACGAAGACATGCCTATCGATGTAGTGATAGAGAATGAGGAGGCCTGCAAGCGTTATGCCTGTGTGAGCATTACCGACTGTGAGGTGAAGGAATCGCCCGAGTGGTTGAAGAATAAGCTGTCGGTGATAGGCCTTCGCCCCATCAATAATATCGTGGATATCACCAATTATGTCATGATGGCCTATGGACAGCCACTGCATTGCTTTGATGCCGATATGGTGACAGGTCATAAGATCGTGGTGAAGACCATGCCAAAAGGTACTCCTTTCGTGACCCTTGACGGTGTAGAGCATCAGTTGGATGATCACGACCTAGCCATCTGCAACGCGGAAGAACCCATGTGTATCGCCGGTGTGTTTGGCGGTAAGGGCTCAGGAACATATGAGACAACCAAGCATGTAGTGTTGGAGTCGGCTTATTTCCACCCCACATGGATTCGCAAGAGTGCCCGCCGTCATGGACTGAGCACGGATGCCAGCTTCCGCTTTGAGCGTGGCATCGATCCCAATGGCGTGATCTATGCCCTCAAACAGGCAGCTATCCTGTGTAAAGAACTGGCTGGCGGTAAGGTAAGCATGCAGATAAAGGATGTGTATCCACAGCCGCTGCCCGACTTCCCCGTGCGTCTGGATTACAACTATGTGAACCAGTTGGTGGGTAAGTGCATCCCGCAGGAGACTATCAAGAGCATCGTGTCATCTCTTGATATGCGCATAGAGAGTGAGGATGCAGAGGGACTGCAGTTGGTGGTTCCTGCCTTCCGTGTGGATGTGCAGCGCCCCTGTGATGTGGTAGAGGATATCCTCCGCATCTATGGATATAATAATGTGGAGATCCCTACACAGTTGAAATCATCCCTTGTCATCAAGGGTGATGAGGACCAGAAGCATAAGTTGGAGAACTTGATCGGTGAACAGTTGGTGGGCTGTGGCTTCAATGAGATCCTGAACAACTCATTGACCAAGGGCGCTTACTATGAGGATCTGAAGAGTTATCCGAAAGAGAACCTCGTGAATATCATGAACCCCCTGAGTTCTGATCTTAACGTGATGCGACAGACACTGCTCTTTGGTGGTTTGGAGAGCATCGCCTACAACGCCAACAGAAAGAGTCCGGATTTGCGTTTCTTCGAGTTTGGTAATACCTACCACTTCTCGCCCGATAAGCAGAATGCCGACAACCCCATGGCAGCCTATAAGGAAGAGACTCATCTGGGACTTTGGGTGACAGGTAAGCGCGTGAGCGGTTCATGGGCACATGTCGATGAGGACAGCAGCTTCTACGAATTGAAAGCCTACGTGATGAATATCCTCTCCAGAGTGGGTCTGCCTATTGGCAGTGTGATCTTCAAGCAGAGTGAGAACGACATCTTCGCTCAGGCTACTGCTATCGAGAACCGTGGTGGTAAACTGCTCGTAGAGATGGGTGTGCTGAGCAAGAAACTGCAGAAGCAGGCTGGTATCGACCGTGAGGTATACTATGCAGACATCAACTGGACCGCGCTGACCAAGGCTGTAAGGAAGAATACCATCAGTTATCGTGAGATCAGCAAGTATCCTGCAGTCAGTCGTGACCTGGCCTTGCTGCTCGATAATAATGTGCCATTCGCCGATGTGGAGAAGGTAGCTTATCAGAGTGAGAAGAAACTGCTCAAGCAGGTAGAGCTCTTCGATGTATACGAGGGCAAGAACCTGCCAGCCGGTAAGAAGAGCTACGCAGTGAACTTCATCCTGCAGGATGAGCAGAAGACCCTTAATGACAAGCAGATCGATGCCATCATGCAGAAGATCATCGCCAACCTGAAGAAGCAGCTCGGCGCAGAGCTGAGGTGATGGTGATAGTAACTATAGTGCCTATAGGGATAGAAAAATGATTAGTCAATAAAATAATAATATTTAAGATGGGAAGAGCATTTGAATATCGTAAGGCTGCAAAGCTGAAAAGATGGGGCCACATGGCCAAGACATTTACAAAGATTGGTAAGCAGATAGCCATTGCCGTTAAGGCAGGCGGTCCGGATCCAGATATGAATCCTGGTTTGCGCGCTATCATCGCAAATGCCAAGCGTGAGAACATGCCGAAGGATAATATCGAGCGAGCTATCAAGAATGCAATGGGTAAAGACCAGAGCGACTACAAGGAAGTGAACTACGAAGGATATGGTCCTCATGGTATCGCTATCTTCGTGGAGACACTGACCGATAACACCACCCGTACAGTGGGCGATGTTCGTTCGGTATTTAATAAGTTCAATGGAAACCTGGGTACACAGGGCTCTTTGGCATTCCTCTTTGATCATAAGAGTGTGTTTACCTTCAAGAAGAAGGATGGCATTGATATGGACGAACTGATCCTTGACCTGATCGACTACGGTGTAGAGGATGAGTATGATGAGGATGAGGAAGAGGGCAGCATCACCATCTATGGCGACCCGAAGAGCTTCGGAGAGATCCAGAAGCATCTTGAGGAGAATGGCTTTGAGGTGACCGGTGCTGAGTTCACACGTATTCCTAATGACATGAAGGATGTTACTCCGGAGCAGCGCGAGGTGATCGACAAGATGATCGAGAAGTTGGAGGACTTCGATGATGTCCAGACGGTATATACCAATATGAAACCTGAGGAGTAATGAAGCATATCACTTATAAGACCACAGGCACCTGTTCGCAGTTTATCAATGTGGATGTGGATGATGCCGGACGTATTCAGGAAGTATCGTTCATCGGAGGATGCAACGGTAACCTGCAGGGTATCTCCTCGTTGGTAAGAGGCATGCGGGTGGAAGATGTCAAGGCAAAACTCAATGGCATCCGCTGTGGATATAAGAACACCAGTTGCCCAGATCAGTTGGTGAGGGCATTAGAACAATTAGAGGGGCAATAAAACCCCTCTAATTTATTTATTAGCTATTAAACAATAACAGTTAACCAATACAAGTAACTCTAAACTCTACACCCTACACTCTAAACTATTTATTATAGTCCTTCGGCGTGAAAGTGAAATCAAAAAGTTTCTTGCCGCGATGCTTAGTAGAGAAATAGGTATAGCGGAAAGAGAATCCTGCCTCTTTATAGGTTTTCAACTGCGCAGAGTTCTTGATGCCGTTAAGCATCTCGTTACGTACATTTGTGATATTCAGCGCTGTCGTATCAGCCGCACCCCGTAAGGTGTAGTAGTAACGCACGGTCTTGTTGGCCGATTCATACACCATGCTGTCGTTCACCACGATGTCGGAGATAGGAACCGGACAATGCTTCTGCGTATATTCCCTACACTCCCTGGCCGCTCTCTCTTCAAGGTTCTCATGACAGGCGGAGAAGAGTACTCCTGCCATCATAATCATTAGTATTTTTTTCATGTTGCAAAAATACTGCTTTTTGAGGATAATTCCAAAAATATCTTTATAAATAACAGAAATAGATATTTTTTTCGTATCTTTGCACTTTATTGAATATAACCATGCAAAATATAAGGAATTTCTGTATAATAGCACATATAGACCATGGGAAGTCTACCATTGCTGACCGACTGTTGGAGTATACCCATACGATTCAGGTTACCGAGGGTCAGATGCTCGACGATATGGATCTTGAGAGGGAGCGTGGCATCACTATTAAGAGTCATGCTATCCAGATGGAATATACCTATCAGGGTGAGAAATATATTCTTAATCTGATAGACACTCCGGGGCATGTCGACTTCTCGTATGAGGTGAGTCGCAGTATCGCTGCCTGTGAGGGCGCTTTACTGGTGGTGGACGCTACCCAGGGTGTGCAGGCGCAGACAATCAGTAATCTGTATCTGGCTATTGATAACGACTTGGAGATTATCCCTGTTATCAATAAGATCGATATGCCCAGTGCCATGCCCGACGAGGTGGAGGATGAGATTGTTGATCTGTTAGGATGTGATCCTTCAGATATCATCCGTGCTTCAGGTAAGACAGGAGAGGGTGTGCCAGAGATTCTTGAGGCTGTCGTCAATCGTATCCCTTGTCCGAAAGGAGATCCTGAAGCTCCACTACAGGCATTGATCTTCGACTCAGTCTTCAACTCGTTCAGGGGCATCATTGCTTATTTCAAGATTGTCAACGGTGTTATCCGTAAGGGAGACAAAGTGAAGTTCTTTAATACTGGCATGGAGTATGATGCTGATGAGGTGGGTGTACTTAAGATGGATATGATACCTCGTCAGGAACTGCGCACTGGTGATGTAGGATATATCATCAGTGGTATCAAGGAATCCCGGGAAGTAAAGGTGGGAGATACCATCACCCATATCGCCCGTCCCTGTGATGCTGCCATTGAGGGTTTCCAGGAGGTGAAGCCGATGGTGTTTGCCGGTGTCTATCCCATTGATCCTACCGACTATGAGAATCTTCGTTCTTCACTGGAGAAGTTACAGTTGAACGATGCCTCACTGACGTTCCAACCAGAGTCGTCAGTTGCCTTAGGTTTTGGTTTCCGTTGTGGCTTCCTTGGTTTATTACATATGGAGATTGTGCAGGAGCGCCTGGATCGTGAATTTGATATGGATGTCATCACCACAGTGCCAAACGTATCCTATATGGTATACGACAAACAAGGCAACTGCAAGGAGGTACATAACCCCTCGGGATTGCCTGATCAGACAATGATCGATCATATAGAGGAGCCTTATATCCGCGCGAGCATCATTACGGCATCCACCTTTATCGGACCGATCATGAAACTGTGTCTTGATAAGCGAGGAGAACTCATTAATCAGGAGTATGTCAGTGGTAATCGTGTGGAATTGCATTTCTGGTTGCCGCTGGGTGAGATTGTTATTGATTTCTATGATAAGTTGAAGAGCATCAGTAAGGGTTATGCCTCATTCGACTATCATATCGATGGCTATCGCCCTTCAAAACTGATTAAGTTGGATATCCTGCTGAATGGAGAACCGGTAGATGCTTTGTCTACACTCACCCACGTAGATAATGCGGTGGGCTTTGGCAGGAGAATGTGTGAGAAATTGAAAGAATTGATACCGCGTCAGCAGTTTGATATCGCCATACAAGCAGCTATCGGTGCAAAGATCATTGCCCGTGAGACTGTAAAGCAGGTGCGTAAGGATGTGACCGCAAAATGTTATGGCGGTGATGTGAGTCGTAAGCGTAAACTCTTGGAAAAGCAAAAACGTGGAAAGAAGCGGATGAAGCAGATTGGTAATGTGGAAGTTCCGCAAAAAGCCTTTTTAGCTGTATTAAAACTTGACTAACACCATATTAAGGAGGAATATGAAAGAACCATTATACACCACACGTGATATTGCCCGTGAGTTAGCTCGCAGGTACAGTACGATGACCCATGATGAACTGGACATTCTGGAGAGTGTCCTTGTGCCAAGGAAGTTCGTCAAGGGAGAACTGGTCTTGAAGGAGGGCGATATATGTACGAGCATTATCTATATCCATAAAGGACTGTTGCGTGAGTATTATTACAAGAACAAGAAAGAGGTAACAGAGTATCTTGCCGTGGAGGGTACTATCATGATGAGCATTGAGAGTCTGTTTCATGAAGAACCTTCGAAACTACAGATAGAGGCTTTGGAGAATTCCATTATCTATGAGTTGCCGAAGAAACGCTTGGAAGAGGTCGCATTGCATAATGTGAATATACAGATACTCTATCGAAAGATCCTTGAGGAATCTTTGATACTCTCTCAGGTACATGCCGACCTGGTGCGTTTTGAGAGTGCAGAGAACCGCTATCGCCGTATGTGTAAACTAACGCCACAGGTTATCTTGCGGGCACCATTGGTATATATCGCCAGTTATCTGCAGATGACACCGGAGACACTGAGTAGGGTGCGTTCAACAGCATTACTATAAAGATTCTATAACGATTCAGGGGGCTCATTTGAGCCCCCTGAATGTTTCCTATAATGATCTTATTAGGTATAAAGGAATCGCTTGATACTCTTCTTAGGTGTTTTCTCAAACTCAGTCTCGGTGAGCTGAATAGCCGAAAGTTTGCAATAGACGGGAATCATCTCGTTGAGGGTATTGCGGTTCTCTTCCATGATCTTCTCCAGGTCTTCTTTGCTCAAGCCGATGTTACGCATCTCGTCATAATCTGGATAGACTAATCCTATCAGTTTGTTATCACGCTGTACGACGATACTCTCAACAACCAGTGCCAATGAATTAAGCTTATCCTCGATCTCTTCCGGGTAGATATTCTGTCCGCTTGGTCCTAAGAGCATATTCTTGATTCTACCTTTAATAAAGAGATTACCGTATTCATCCATAGTGCCTAAGTCACCGGTATGATACCATCCGTCTTTATCAATAGTACGTGCTGTCTCTTCCTCATTCTTATAATAGCCGAGCATAACATTGAGTCCTTTGGTAAGAATCTCTCCTGGCATATTCTGTGGGTCTTCACTGTCGATCTTTACTTCCATATGAAGGGCTGCTCTTCCGCAACTGCCGGGAACGAATGTCTCACAGCTTGCATAGGTGATGATCGGAGCGCATTCCGTGGCACCGTAACCTACCGTGATGGGGAAGTTGATGCTCTCCATGAAACTCTCTACTTCTTGGTTGAAAGCAGCACCGCCAATGATGATCTCATATATCTTTCCACCAAACGACTGGTATACCTGGTCATGAACAGCCTGCTTTACTATCTTATTCACCACTGGCATGTTGAATAGAATCTTCATACGTGGGGTCTGCAACTTCGGCAGGATCTTCTTCTTGACGATCTTCTCGATGATGAGAGGCACTGCGATGATAATAGCTGGTTTGATATCGGCGTATGCCTGAGCGATGATGGCTGGCGAAGGTACTCTGGTGAGATAGAAGATATGACAGCCGCGCAGGAATTCGTAGATAAACTCGAAGGCCATACCATACATGTGGGCCATAGGCAGGATACTGATGATATTATCTCCGCGCTTGACATTCTTTCCCATGGCATCGCATGCAAAGTCAAAATTACTCCACAAGGCACGATAGGGGATCATCACACCCTTTGAGAAACCTGTCGTTCCACTGGTATAGTTGATCAAAGCCAGTTCGTTGGGGTCGGCCTCTTTATAGTAGTGAACATGCTCCTTTCGGAAATACTTCGGGAACCGCTTGCCATACATCTCATTGAGATGCTCACGGGCATAGGTGAGCTTATCTGTGCGGGAAATCACCAGACTATAGTCGGGGATATAGATGATGCCTTCCAGATGAGGCATTTGTGTGGGATCGATCGTCGTCGCTACCACATCACCCACAAAGAGTAGTTTGGCATCACTATGGTTAACAATATTGTGTACCTGTTCTGCCGTAAACTCATGAAGGATGGGAACAGCCACGGCTCCATAGGTCAGGGTTGCTAAGAATGCCACAGCCCAGTTGGCACTGTTGCGCCCGCATAATGCAATCTTGTCACCTCGCTCTACACCACTGCATTCGAACATGATATGCAGTTTCTCTATCTTGCGTGCTACATCATGGTACTGAAGTGTCGCTCCTTTATAATCTGTAATCGCATCAAGATCCCAATTGTCGATGATGCTCTTCTCAATTAGTTCATTAAAACACGGTATTTTCATATGTAATATTACTTTTTTCGCAGTTTTGTAGATCAGGTTTATTTGTAGAGATATCTCTTGATACTCTTCTTAGGTGTCTTCTCAAATTCATGTTCCTGCAATTCTATGGCCGTTATCTTGCTATAGGCAGGCAGTGTGGCATTAAGCTTCTGTCGGTTCTGCTCCATCACTTCCTCTAAGTCATGACGGTCGAGTCCCATTTCCTTTGCCTCGTCATAATCAGGATAGACCAGTGCGGTGAGTTTCTCATTACGCTGCACGACAACACTCTCGGTAACCATCATCATGGAGTTCAAGCTATCCTCAATCTCCTCAGGATAGATATTCTGTCCGCTGGAGCCCAAAAGCATATTCTTGATGCGTCCTCTGATGAATACATTTCCTTCAGCATCCATCACACCAATATCTCCTGTGTGATACCAACCCTCTTCATCAATAGCCTCTTTTGTGGCTTCCGGGTTCTTATAATATCCGAGCATGACATTCATACCTCGGGCGACAATCTCACCAGATATGTTGGCCGGATCCTTACTCAGGATCTTCACCTCCATGTTGGAGACAGCTCTACCACAACTGCCAGGAACGAAGTCATGCCAGTCACTATAGCAGATCAGGGGAGCACACTCAGTAGTGCCGTAACCCACTGTTATAGGGAATTCTATACCAGTCAGGAATTCCTCAACCTCTTGGTTGAAGGCTGCTCCACCGACAATCACCTCATAGGCATTGCCACCGAAGGCCTTTTGCACTTCCTCTGAAATCTTCTGCTTGATGCGTTTGTTCACCAAAGGCATGTTCAGCAACAGACGCATGGTGTGTGTCTGTATCTTGGGGAATACACGCTTGCGGATAATCTTCTCTATAATAAGAGGAACGGAGATTACGATAGCTGGTCTTACCTCTTTAAATGCCTCAGCTATGACAGCTGGTGACGGCAGACGGGAGAGGAAATAGATATGATGACCGTGACAGAAGGGGAAGATAAATTCAACAGCCATGCCGTACATATGTGCCATCGGCAGGATACAGAGCATGTTACTGTTTTTCTTCATCTTATCACCTAAATAGGTCAGACAGAAATCAAGGTTACTCCAGATGGCGCGATAGGGGAGCATCACACCCTTTGAGAATCCTGTCGTTCCACTGGTGTAGTTGATCAATGCCAACTCTTCCGGTTCATCCTTCCGATAGGATACGTGTTCCTTACGGAAATATTTCGGATATTTCTTTCCGTACAACTCGTTGAGATGCTCGCGGGCATACGTTACTTGCTCAGAACGTGAGATAATCAATGAGAAATCCGGAAGATAGATAATAGCTTCCAGATTGGGCATCGCATCAGGGTTGATCGTTGGTGCGACTACATCGCCCACGAAGAGCAATTTTGCCTCGCTATGATTAACGATGTTGTAAACTTGTTCAGGATTAAACTCGTGTAGGATAGGAACAGCTACTGCTCCGTAGGTAAGTGTGGCAAGGAAAGTTACTGCCCAATGCGAACTGTTACGGCCACAGATAGCAATCTTATCACCAGGTTTTACATGACCATTCTCGAAGGTGATATGAAGTTTCTCTATCTTACGCGCAACATCTTTATATTGAAGAGTAGCTCCCTTGTAGTCTGTAAGCGCATCCTTATCCCAATTGTCAACAATGACTTTCTCAATGTATGAGTTAAAAGAAGGTATGCGCTCGTATTTTTCTGTTTGACTCATTCAGTATTCTTTTTATTCTTGCTGAACGTAACAGTTGTGTAACAACTGTCATGCACAATTTTTTTAATTTTGTGCAAAGATAATTTATTATCTGCACAAATCAAAAAAATATGTGCATTATTTTTATAAAAACAAGAACAAAATGTCAATAAAGGAAAAAAATACCAAAAAAGTTCGATTTACTGCTATATACTTTATTCGTAACGCATGGATTTTGCAGGATGGATATGTGATATAAGGTAGCTTGGTGCAATCAGCACAAACACACTGATAAGCAATGTGGCGATATTGATAAGAATGATCAATGGGATGTTGATCTCTACGGGAACAGTGCTAACATAATACGTAGCGGCATCGAGTTTGAAAAGTCCTGTGTATTTCTGAAGGAGGACAAGTCCGATGCCGAGGATATTACCCCAAAGGAGTCCTTTGCCAATCATGAACGTAGCAAACCACAGGAAGGTGTGGCGAACGGTATTATTCTTTGCTCCCAGTGCCTTTAGGATACCGATCATATTTGTTCTCTCCAAGATGATGATGAGCAGTCCGCTGATCATCGTTATACCGGCTACACAGACCATCAGAGCCAGGATAATCCATACGTTGACATCCAGGAGCTCAAGCCAGGAGAATATCTGTGGGTTTGCCTCTTGGATGGTTACAGAGGAATATGTCTCACCATAGCGGTCGGTCATTCTGTTGATCTTCTCTACAAAGATATCCTCTACGTCGTATACCTTATTAAAATCATTTACCTTCACCTCTGCTCCACTTACTTGATCAGGCTCCCATCCATTCAGTTTGATGGCTGTATATAAATCGGTGAAGCATGTGGTCTTGTCGAACATGGTCAGGTTGGTCTCGTATACACCACTGACCTCAAAGCGGCGTGCCCTTACATTATTACTTGTGAAGAAATAGGCAAAGACTCGGTCACCGGCATGTAACCCCAACTGATTAGACATGATCTTCGAGATGAGAATCTTCTGCTTTCCCGACTCATCACTGAATGCGGGAATAGTACCTTCTATAAGATGCTCATGCAGGAAGAGTGTGTCATATTCTTGTGCGATGCCTTTGAAAAACACTCCGAGGAACTCACTGTCTGTCTTGAGAATACCCTGTGTGTTGGCAAAGCGCTGAACATGTTTTACCCCTTGTATTTTTCCCATCACCTTCATCAGACTGTCATTGACCACGATAGGGTAATTCTCTCCTCCTTGAAGGGTCATGAAATTGCCAACATTGATATGACTGCTGAAACCAATGGCTTTATTTCGGATCGTATGCTTGAATCCTAATACCACGCATACGGAGATAATCATCACTGCCAAACCTATTGCCACACCTAAAGTGGCAATCTGAATGGCCGGACGACTCACCTTGCGTTTATCACCGGGATCATTATATATCTTTCTGGCTATGAATAGGGGTAAGTTCATAATCGTTTATTCCACACGTCCAGGATATTGCTCCAAGGCTTTTTGTAAGACAAAGAGTGCACGTACAAGATCTTCCTTCTTCAATACGTAGGCGATACGTACCTGATTGATGCCCGCTCCGGGGGTTGTATAGAATCCACTGGCAGGCGCCATCATCACCGTCTCTCCCTCATAATTAAACTCCTCCAGACACCAGCGACAGAAACGCTCACTGTCATCAACAGGCAGTTTTGCCACAGTGTAGAAAGCACCCATAGGGATAGGCGAGTATACACCGGGTATGCGGTTAAGACCGTCTATCAGGCATTTCCTACGCTCCACATATTCGTCATAGACATCACGAAGATATTCCTCAGGGGTGTCGAGAGATGCCTCCGCTGCTACTTGTCCGATCAATGGTGGAGACAGACGTGCCTGACAGAATTTCATCACTGCTTCTCTTACGGCTTTGTTCTTAGTAATCAAGGCTCCTATACGGATGCCACATTCACTATATCGTTTGCTCACAGAGTCGATGAGGACCACATTCTCTTCAATACCTTCCAGATGACAGGCACTGATATAGGGTGATCCGGTGTAGATATATTCACGATATACCTCATCAGAGAAGAGATAGAGATCGTACTTCTTCACCAGGTCGCGTATCTGATTCATCTCTCTGCGTGTATACAGATATCCGGTGGGGTTATTCGGATTACAGATCAGTATGGCCCGCGTACGCTCATTGATCAGTTCTTCAAACTTCTCAACCTTAGGCAGAGAGAATCCTTCCTCAATCGTTGTCGCTATCGTTCGTATGGTTGCACCTGCAGAAATAGCAAAAGCCATGTAGTTGGCATAGGCGGGCTCAGGGACGATGATCTCATCTCCAGGATTAAGGCATGAGAGGAAGGCAAAGAGCACAGCCTCAGAACCGCCGCAGGTAATGATGATATCGTCGGCTTTTACGTGAATGTCGTATTTCTCGTAGTAGCCAACCAGTTTCTCTCTATAACTGAGGTATCCCTGTGACGGAGAGTATTCCAGGATCGAGCGATCAATCTGCCGTATGGCATCAAGAGCTATCTGGGGAGTAGGCAGGTCGGGCTGTCCGATATTCAGGTGATATACCTTAATACCTCTTTTCTTTGCATCAGCGGCCAAGGGAGCCAACTTCCTGATAGGGGAGGCTGGCATGTCTATTCCTCGTTTGGATATCTTTGGCATGGTAAACTAATCTTTAATGTTATCTAAAACAATCTTATATAATACTTAATTGAAGAAATTCCAAGACACTCCTAAACGCAACAACATTCCGTTCAGCGGATAGTGTGGCGTAAAGAATCTGTTTCCTCCATCACCTGCATTGACATGTGTCATCATCACGAAAAAGCGCGTGTGCTTCAGGTGCATGTTGGCATAGACATTGACAATGGGGTATCCTCCTACCTTAATATTGTTATCTCCGTGATCCTGTACAACAAACTGTCCTAATAACGGACTATAGTCAGGTGCATAGTATTTCGTGAAATACCTTACATCAGCACCTAAGTCGATACGCAGCACTTTGGCAATCATAAAACGAAGGTATAGGTTGCTGTAGATATTCAGATCGGGCACTGGTAACACATTGGTATTGCTACTCTTCTGATAGGTGACAACACTCTCCCAGTTGAATAATCCCATAGAGATATCTTGCATCAGTTGTAAGGTCAACAGACTGAGATTACCTGTATGTTGGTTCACGGCAACAGTATTGCCCGTGCGCCCATAGGAGTCGGTGATGGTATACTGATTGGAGAAATACGTGTAATTCTTCATATTGTCGAAGGCCACACGTATCTTTGTCCGTGTCTTCTGATAGGAGAGCATGGCTTCCAATCTGGTGCGTGTTTCCTTCTCAAGTCCTTTATCCCACCATGCGTGTTTTGAATGGAAATGACGCTGGTAGAAGGTGGGATTCAGTCGGTGGAGATATGCTTTGACTGCCAGTTGTGCTGTATCTCCGAGAATCTTTACGTTCAGATCGGCTGAACCGTCCAACTTGATTTGTCCGGCATCCTCTCCAGTAAGCCACGTCTCGAATACAGCATTATAATGCAACAGGTGTCCTTCTGTCTTACTGAGTTGTCCACCCACGCTGAGATTATGCTCATTATAGGTCGTTGACCATGTGCCTAATGTGTCGGGCAGGGTGAAATGGCGCATGTCTGAAGTGATGAATGCCTTCAGTCCTGTCTTAGCCCATTTGTTGAATCCCTCTAATAGTGAGATGGCAAAGGTATTTTTCAACTCATAGTGTTTCGTCCTGTCGTGGATGCTGTCACCCTCGAAAGCGTCACCATAGTCGTATGTGTTGAGGTAATAATCCTTCGGTGAAGAATAGGCTTGGTAAGTCCTGATGTAATTGTCAAATTTCATCGTATGTATGAAACTTGTTACCGGCACAAAATCATTCTTCAACCAAGAGGTATCCTCGGCCGCTTTCTTCTCTTGGGCTAACAGACTGTCAGCAGCCGCTTTCCCATTAACAGCTATACGATTATTGGTTTGTTGCTTGGCGGTGTCTGCAGGTTCGGCTCCCATAATCTTGGCATCCGCAGGTCTTCCGGCAAATGTCTTGTTACCGTCTTTAAAGTCACGTTCGTTGAACTCAACACCATCTTCACGTGCTTTTTTGCGAGCCTCTTCCAAACGTTTCTTCTCCTCGTTTTTCTTTTGCGACTCCATGGCAAATTTCTTTGCCTTGATCTCTTCTTCTGTCATAGGCACCTTCCGGTTGAATCCCAGACTATATCGGTGAGAAAGGAAGATATGCTGATTGTCATTACGATTCCAGTTGCTTTCTAAGACAACGGGTATCTCATTCGTACGGAAATCTTCTTCGAAGATCTCAGGGTGTGAGACATACCTGTCGTCTGTGATACCACCATTCTCAGAGATCTTCTGATGATTGGTGGAAAACAACAGGTGAGCCTGGTAATGATCTCCTAAGTACGATCCATACATGGAGTAGTTAAAATGCGAAGATCCCTGGTTTTGGTAGTATCCCCTTCCGTAGAGATAGTCGAACTTAAAACCCAACCCGATCCTTTTTCCTGCATTTACGGCAAACAGGGCTTTTAAGTGATCTTCTCCGTTAGTCGAATTACCACAGGTGTTGAAAGATATATTGGTAATCGGTGAGAGGGTATTTGTAAAGTGAAACTGCTGTACAGGCGTGATAAAATAATCGTATGGCTCCATAAAACTGAACTGTGTCGGCTGTTGTCTGTCTATGAAGATACGATTCTGTCGTGGAGCTCCTAAATTACCGATAATATTATATTCCCCGCACATTCCTGCGGTGAATATGCTGTTCATGTACATATGTGGCATGGTGTCGATGACTGCGGCAAACCGATCGCCAAAACGCTCATCAATCGTCCATACCTTCATGCCCTTAGGTATCTCCTTATTATGATTGGTGGAGTCTTTGCTTGATTGCCTACGCTCATCAGACCTAGTGAACTGACCCTGATCGGTCAGTTCATTGTACCTCTGTGCTGCTACATGGAGTGAGCATAGAAGTGTGAATATCAAGAGAATGGTATTTCTCATTTCATGAGACGTAATACGCATTCGATAACTTTAAACAGCATGCTGCAGATGATGATGCCGCCACCTACGGAATGACTATATTTGAAATATACGAACATACCGATGATGGCACCTACCATGAAGATGACGTTCAACAGTTGCCTTAACATGGCATACTTGTCTTGCTCTTCCGGTTCCTGTCCTCTGCGATGACGCCTTGCCAATGTATTATCAGATTCTTCTATCATAATCTAAATACGAGTCTTTTGAAAAGTGTTTATTAAAATAAGTTCTTTATTGTGCTGAAAAGATGGTTCTTGCGGTCAACAGCCTTGCGGCGGAATTTTGCAGACCCTCTGTATAATTTTGTCTTGCTCTTATTGAGCGCATATTTGTCAGAGATCCATTCCTCTGCCTTGAAGATAGTCTCCTTGTTATCCTTCTCATTATAACGGAAAGAGACCCTGTTCATGTCCACCGTAAGATGTCCATCCTTGCAACTGGCCGTCAGTGTGTAGAAGAATTTACTGCGGTCTAATGTAAGGAAATTATCCTTAAATACCAACCATTCCCTGATCGTGGCAACGATGATATGGTCTTGCTTGTTAACCAGTGCTACGGCACTTCCCTCCAACTGGTTTTCCTCTTTGGTAAGTCCGTTGAGGTAACTCAGCATGGTGTTATAGATGCTCTGTGCGTCGCGGCCGGGAATATCAATGTCTAATGTCCATTGTACACGTCCGTCTTTCTCAGCTACTGCTCCTGCGAGATAGGGTGCGTCAGGGTTAGGACCTTCGTCTTTAACCTTTTTGACAGTTTTTGTTTCCTCAACTTTCTTGTCTGTATCAGGTCTTTCCCATACATTCTGAGCGAATGTACTCAATGGAAGACACATCATGATGGTAAATATAATCTTTTTCATATCTTTCTTTTTAGATGAAATTACGATGCAAAATTAGTAAATAATGTTTGATAATCGGTAGATTAAGCATTATTTAACCTAATTTACGACTAATCCCTTATTTGTCGAGCAGATCCTGTAACCGGATGATTTCGTCACGATACTGTGCAGCCTGGATGAAGTTGAGTTCTTTAGCAGCCTCTTTCATCAGGCGTGTCGTCTCCTCGATACTCTTACGCAACTGCTCCTCGTTCATCTTTGCCAAGATGGGGTCTGCTGCCATAGCATACGGATCGGGCTCGATATATGGCTGGTATCTCTTTGGTGCGCTCTTCTTCTCCACGGTCTCTTTCTCTGGCGCGCTCTGCCGCAGACTACTGTCTTTGATTGCCTTGACGATCTGTTTCGGGGTGATATGATGCTCTTCGTTGTATCTGAGCTGCTTCATTCTCCTGCGGTTAGTCTCGTCAATCGTCAGTTGCATACTTTCTGTAATCTTGTCGGCATACATGATGACTTTACCGTTGACATTTCTTGCTGCACGTCCGGCTGTCTGTGTCAGTGATCGGTGAGACCGCAGGAATCCTTCCTTGTCAGCATCCAGGATGGCTACAAGGGAAACCTCCGGTAAGTCGAGTCCTTCACGCAGCAAATTGACTCCGACAAGTACGTCATAAACTCCTGCACGCAGGTCACTCATGATCTTAACACGGTCCAGTGTGGCCACATCACTATGGATATAGTTGGCCTTGATGTCGTGGTTCAACAGATATTCGGTCAGTTCTTCGGCCATGCGCTTCGTGAGTGTTGTTACCAATACTCTCTCATCGCGGTTGCTACGGGTGAGAATCTCATCCATCAGGTCGTCGATCTGGTTTTCACTCGGACGAACTTCAATCTCAGGATCTAACAGTCCGGTAGGCCGGATCACCTGTTCTACTACTACACCCTCTGTCTCACTCAACTCAAAGTCGGCCGGCGTTGCGGAGACATAGATTACTTGATTGATCAGGGCATATAACTCGTCAAACTTCAGTGGGCGGTTATCAAAGGCTGCCGGTAGACGGAAACCGTATTCCACCAGATTGGTCTTTCGTGCACGGTCACCACCATACATAGCATTTAACTGCGGAACACTTACATGACTCTCATCGATAACCAGAAGGAAATCCTTGGGGAAGAAGTCGAAAAGACAGTATGGACGCTCGCCGGCTTTCCTGCCGTCAAAGTATCGTGAGTAGTTCTCGATACCACTGCAATGTCCCAGTTCTTTGATCATCTCCATGTCGTATTCTACCCGCTCCTTAATTCGTTGAGCCTTAATAGGATCACCTATCTCGTTAAAGAAATCAATTTGCTTTGTCAGGTCATCTTGTATGTCACGGATGGCTTGCTCGGTTTGCTCTTTCGAAGTAACGAAAAGATTTGCCGGATAGATCTGATATTCCTCAAATGATCCCATGCGGTGGAAGTCGATGGCATCCACCTCCTCAATGGCATCTATCTCATCATCCCACCAGGTTACCCTGAGTACATAGTCGCTGTAGGCCATGAAGACATCCACGGTGTCACCTCTTACCCGGAAATTCCCTCGTTGAAGATCGATGTCATTACGAACATAAAGGGCATCAACCAACTTGCGTAAGAACTGATTCCTTTCTAATTTCTGTCCTTTCTTGATGCTGATGATTCCACTCGACAAGGCTGCTGGTCCTCCCATACCATAGATACAGGAAACGGAGGAAACCACGATAACGTCTTTTCGTCCGGAAAGCAGGTTTGAGACAGCCGACAATCGCAGACGGTCTATCTCATCATTGATAGCCAAGTCTTTTTCGATATATACATCAGTCTGCGGCAGATATGCCTCTGGCTGATAGTAATCGTAGTAACTGACGTAGTATTCCACGGCATTCTCGGGGAAGAATCCTTTCATCTCCTCGTAGAGTTGTGCGGCCAATGTCTTGTTATGACTCAGAATGAGGGTAGGGCGGTTGATATTCGCAATCACATTGGCGATGGTAAAAGTCTTACCGGAACCTGTCACGCCCAAGAGAACCTGTGACCGTTCTCCGTCCTTGATACCTTGTGTTAGCTGGGCAATAGCTTCGGGTTGGTCACCTGTGGGTTGGTATTGTGATGTAAGTTTAAAATCCATTTTCTATGTTAATTTCCAATTGAACTGGTTTACATAATTTGCAAAATTACTAAATAATTCATGATATAATGCAATTTTTTCCTAAAAAACTCCTTTCTTACTTTGAAATATGTGGAATAATGTGTAATTTTGCCGCTTGATATGAAAAAAGTTAGCGTTATATTGATTCTGTTGACGAGTGCTCTCGTATTTACCGGTTGTGCCAAGGAGTTCAACCAGGTGTATAAGTCGCAGGATTCCAATTATAGATATGAATATGCCAAGGAGTGTTTTGCTCAAGGCAAATATACCCGTGCCACTTCTCTGTTGGAGGGGCTTATCACCCTGAAAAAGGGTACTGAGGATGCGCAAGAGTGCCTGTATATGTATGCTATGTCGCTCTACTGCAACCGCGACTATGAGGCTGCATCAGCCACCTTCAAGAAATATCATCAGAGTTATCCTAAAGGCGTGTTTGCAGAGATGTCCTCTTTCTATATCGGCGAGAGTCTGTTCATGAGTACCCCCGAGCCACGTCTTGACCAGTCGGCTACCGTCAGTGCTATCGCTGCCTATCAGGAGTATCTTGACTTGTACCCTGATGCTATCATGAAAGAGAAGGCACAAGAACGACTCTTCGAATTGCAGGATAAACTGGTGAAGAAAGAACTGCTCTCTGCCCAGCTTTATTATAATCTCGGTTCTTATTTCGGCAACTGCACCAATGGTGGCAGCAACTATGAGGCTTGTATCATCACTGCACAGAATGCGCTGAAGGATTATCCCTACAGCAGTATGCGTGAGGATTTCTCATTGCTGATCATGAAGAGTAAGTTTGAGTTGGCCGAGCAGAGTGTCGAGGAGAAACGATTGGAGCGTTACCGTGACGCAGAGGATGAGTGTTACGGATTTATCAATGAGTTCCCAGATAGCAAGAATCGTTCAACAGCTGAGAAGTTTATCAACACCTGTAAGAAATACACAGGTGTGAGCGAGGACTAAAGAAAGAATCAAAAAGCTAAAAGTAAATATTTATATATCTATGGATTACAAGAAATCAAAAGCACCAGTAAACACCGTTACAAGAAACATTATGGATCTCTGTAAGGACACCGGCAACATCTACGAGAGTGTCGCTATCATTGGTAAGCGTGCCAATCAGATATCTGCTGAGATCAAGCAGGATCTGAGTAAGAAACTGGCAGAGTTTGCATCTTACAATGATTCTTTGGAGGAGGTTTTTGAGAACCGCGAACAGATAGAGATCTCACGTTATTACGAGAAACTGCCGAAGCCTACTTTGTTAGCTACCGAGGAGTTTATCAATGGTAATGTGTATTATCGTGACCCATCAAAAGACAATCAGTAGGTTATGATACAGAGAAAACAAACTCTTTTCCTCTTGCTGGCGCTTGTCGCCGGCATTCTTTGTCTTTGTATGCCATTAGGATTGTTGTTGCCTGCCGGTATGGGTGTTCCCTCTACGGTATACAATCTGTGTGTGGTCAGCGGTGAGCAGACAGTCTCTTACGGTAAGGTAGCTGTTCTGTTCTTTATCTTGCTGGCGGTGTGTGCCATTAGTCTGTACACCATCTTCCTGTATAAGTACCGCAAGCGTCAGGCAATGCTTTGCTCAGTGGGTATGCTGCTGGTGTTGGTGTGGTATGCGTTGTATGCTTATCTGGCATATACCAGCTATGGTCTTGAGGGATATTCCTTCCAACCGCAGTGGACTGCTGCATTACCCTTTGTTTGCGACATCTTCATCTGGCTCGCCCGTAGGGGAGTGATAGCCGATGAGAAACTGGTTCGCTCAATGGACAGGATCAGATAGCTTACTGTTTAACAATTTAAAATCTCCACTCGAGTGGAGATTTTTTTGTTTTCTGAAGAATAAGAATGATAATCTATTCGATATTTTGCAACATTTTCTATCAAATTATTTAAATGTTTCTTGTATTATTTGTATATTTGTAGGCATATAATACTAACTTACAGATAATGCTATCTATTATGTCGGGAGGTATCGTTTAAAGTTTGTTGACATGCTGACAAGATAGAATTAATGTGACAAATAAAATATGATGATTTAAGATGAAAACTTTTGGTTATTTTGATGATAAGAACAGAGAGTTTGTTATCACAGATCCTGCCACACCGTTTCCTTGGATCAATTATCTTGGTAACGAAGATTTCTTCGGACTCATAAGCAATACTGCCGGAGGCTATGACTTCTATAAGGATGCCAAGTTCCGTCGTATTATGCGTTACCGTTATAATGGCGTACCTATGGATGCGGGTGGTCGTTACTTTTATATTAATGATGGAGGAACAGTTTGGAACCCTGGTTGGAAACCTTGTAAGACTACGCTTGATAGCTATGAGTGCCGCCATGGCATGAACTATACCCGTATTACTGGTTCAAAATGCGGTGTGGAGGCTTCCGTACTTTTCTTTGTACCTTTACATACCTGGGCAGAAGTGCAGAAACTGACGCTAAAGAACAATACCAGCGAGGTTAAGCACCTGAAACTCTTCTCCTTTATCGAGTGGTGCCTATGGAACGCAGCCACGGATATGGAGAATTTCCAGCGTAACTGGTCAACAGGTGAGGTTGAGATAGAAAACGGAAAAACGATCTATCACAAGACAGAATATAAGGAACGTCGTAACCATTATGCTTATTATGCACTGACAAATGCTGAGGCTCAGGGCTTTGATACCGACCGCGAGTCATTTATCGGACTATACAATGACTTCTCTTGTCCGCAGTGTGTCATGGCTGGCAAGCCAGCCAACAGTGTGGCTCATGGTTGGAGTCCTGTTGCTTCCCATTATGTTGAGTTGACCTTACAGCCCGGTGAGTCGAAGGACTTCATCTTTGTATTGGGATATGAGGAGAATAAGCAGGAGAAGAAATTTGAGACAGGTTCTTCTGATCATCTCATTACCTCTCTCGGTAGTCTTGACCGCACTATTATAAATAAGGTAAAGGCACATGCTGTCATTGAACGTTTCTCTACTACTGAAGCTGTTGATGCTGCTTTTGATGAACTGCATCAGTTGTGGGATGACCTACTTTCCAGATTCACTATTGAAAGTAGTGACGAACAACTCAATCGTATGGTGAATATCTGGAATCAGTATCAGTGTATGATCACCTTCTGCTTCTCACGCTCTGCTTCATTCTTTGAGAGTGGGGTAGGACGTGGAATGGGCTTCCGTGATAGTAATCAAGATCTTGTAGGCTTTGTACATCAATTGCCGAGTCGTGCCCGTCAGCGAATCATTGACATTGCCTCCACTCAATTCCCCGATGGCGGTTGCTATCACCAATACCAACCACTGACTAAGCGAGGCAATAACGATATTGGTGGCGGATTCAATGACGATCCTTGCTGGCTCATCTTTGGAACGGTGGCTTATATTAAGGAAACAGGTGATTACTCGATTCTTGACGAACCAGTACCTTGGGATAATAAACCAGGTACAGAAGTGCCTCTTTTAGAACATTTGCGTATCTCGTTTAATCATGTAATAGAGAATTTAGGCCCTCACGGTTTACCATTGATTGGTCGCGCAGATTGGAATGACTGCCTGAACCTCAACTGTTTCTCTTGGGATCCTAATGAGTCATTCCAGACAACAGAGAATAAGAGTGAAGGTTCTAAAGCTGAGAGTTTGATGATAGCCGGACTGTTCGTCTTCTGTGGTAATCAGTATGTGGAACTTTGTGAGAAGATAGCAAAACACGAAGAGGCGGCAAGAGCAAAGACTTGTGTGGATGCTATGGTTGAATCTGTGAAGAGATATGGATGGGATGGCGAATGGTACCTGCGTGCATACGATTTCAATGGTCATAAGATAGGTTCAAACGAGAATGAAGAGGGTAAAATCTTCATTGAGAGTCAGGGCTTCTGTACAATGGCTGGAATCGGTCTTGAAGAAGGTATGGTGGAAAAGTCACTTGACTCCTGTAAACGTTACCTTGACTCTGAGCATGGTATGGTTCTCAACCAACCGGCATTTACCCGTTATTATGTGGAAATGGGCGAGATATCATCTTATCCTGCAGGTTATAAAGAGAATGCAGGCGTCTTCTGCCATAATAATCCTTGGGTTATCATTGGTGAGACTGTTGCCCGTCGTGGAAATGATGCTTGGCAACACTATACTAAGATATCTCCGGCATGGATCAAGGATCAGTCATTACACAAGGTTGAACCTTATGTCTATTGTCAGATGGTCGCAGGCAAGGATGCTGCACGTCCCGGTGAAGGTAAGAACTCGTGGTTGACGGGTACTGCAGCCTGGAACTGGTTGACAGTAACACAATACCTTTTGGGTATCAGGCCGACCTTCGATGGATTGGAAATCGATCCTTGTATTCCTTCTTCTTTGAAGGAGTTCACTGTTCACCGTATGCTCAGAGGGGCGGAATTTACAATTACCGTTAAGAATCCGGAAGGGCGACAGAGTGGCGTACGCCAAATCATTCTTGATGGAGAGAACATACAGGGTACAACGATTCCTGTTACTTCAGGCAAACATGTTGTTGAAGTAACGATGTAATGATATGGCTATACCGTTAAAAAGATGACGGTAGAGTAAAGACAGATACAAATAAAAAAAGAGGAATGATTTAATTCATTCCTCTTTTTTATAATATCAGATGAATAATATTAGAGTCCTAATTTCTTTGCTGCGTTACCTACAGCCTTGCTTGCCTCGTCGGCAGCCTTCTTCTGTGCGTTGTCAACAGCCTCGTTGGCTTTCTTCTGAGCAGCGTCCAGAACGTCAGCACCCTTCTTCTGTACATCATTAACAGCGTCGGCAGCCTTCTCCTTGGCAGCGTCAACAGCACCCTCAGCGGCATCCTTCACACCCTCTGCAGCACCTTCAACAGCCTCTTTGCCGGCATTCAGGTATTCAGAAAGACCTTCTACCACATTGTCAACAGGAGCGTCTGTGAAAGCAGCCAGAGCAGTAGATACTGCGGCATTGCTACCAACAACAGCCTTTACCTTCTCTGCATTCTCCTTCAAGAAGTTCTGAACCTTGGTAAGATACTCCTTGGCAATCTCTGGATTCTTAGCGAAAAACTCGGCAGCCTTAGCCTTAACAGCCTCAACGATTTCCTGAAGCTTGTTAGCGTCCTTAGCCTCGATACCCTCAGTGAGCTTGGTGATCATCTCATCAACAGATGCGTTAGCCTCCTCTACGAGTGCGGCAGAGTCAACAACTACTTCGTCTACAGGAGCGGCATCCTTTGCCTTGTTACCACAACTTGCGAATGAAATAGCTACTGCTGCAAAAGCCAAAAATAATACTTTCTTCATGTTTAATAGAATTTAGTTAATAATTATGTTTATAAACCGGGTCAAAGATAGATTATTTCCGTGAATGTTGTTTTTTTCTTTGACAACATTTAACTAAAATATTCTTTATGGACATGTTCTTTTCATGTTATCTCTACGATGCAATGGTGTTGTAAAAATACGTTAAATAATGTATGGATGCATAGTAAATCCCTTTTTTATATTTAAATTTGTGCAAATAATTTATATAACTACTAAATCATTGTGCCAATATGAAAAAACTGTTTGTAATTGCTTGTCTGTTAATGGGGGTATGTGTACAGTCTGACGCCCAAGTGTTGAAAAAGTTAGAGGATGCCATTAATAAAATGGTAAACGCCACAGAGAATGTGAAGAAAATGGTCAATGGCGATAAACAATCTACTTCTACTAAGTCTGCTAATACGAAAACGCAGTCTGCTGGATCTCAAGCTCCCCAGACGATCCGCATCTCTTCGACTCCGGCAGCAACTAATAACCCATTGGTGGTTGATAATCTGGGCATTGCCGGAATCGTGTTGGGCGGCAAGATGAGTAGTGTGCCTAAATCAGTGCCCGGACTCTACGCCAAATACACCGAAACGATCATGGGAGAGGAAGGAACAGAATATGAGTGCTGGAATACGCAGGGAGATGTGGTTATGCAGATAGACGACCAGAATGAGGATGGCATCATTGATCGTATATATATTATGATGAAGGGAGTGAAGATCGCCAATACGAATATAGAGATAGGTGTACCTTTTGCTAAGATCGTCAATACACCCGGATTGGTGAAGACCAAGGATGAGTATGGCAATGAACTCTATCTGTATAAGAAACGTTATGAGGTGCAGGAAGAAGTGGACAGCCATAGCGTTTACGCCATCAGTATCTATTAATTAGGCATATAGCATTTGTTGACAGGCTCTGCCGATGGTGTACCTGTATCCACCTATTAATAATATTTATATGAGAAAGACCAGACTGTTATTATTCATTTTGCTGATACAAGTGAGTGTTGGCATCCGTGCTCAAGATATTATCCTGACCACGGAAGGCTTAGGGCCAGTAAAGCTGGGTGCGTTGTTGGATAATATTCCTGATACTTACCCAGGATTGTATGCCAGCAAGGGGATGGAGCGCGACGAGACTGTATTCTTTGATGAGAATAACCAGGAAGTCTTCCGGGCGTTTGTTGGCGAAGATAAGATAGTAAACTTGATAGCTGTTGTCTCCCCGAATATTCTAACCCCCGAGGGTGCCCATGTGGGCATGAAAAAGGCAGAGATTGCCCGTATTGCGGGAGCTATCTATATTCAGCCGGATCCTTATGCTGACTTTCCCCGTGACAGCTACGATCTCTTCGGAATCACCCTGCTGATGGACTGGGAAGATCAGGGTGTCGTGACGGAGATGACAGTGACAAATATACCAGATGATTTCGATCAGGGCATTGAGAATGAAGAACAGGTACATCAAAACGTCAAGAAGATTTTCAAGAGAACGCGTCGTTTTAGAGACATCTTACAACTTCTTATGGAGCTAAGACGTTTGGATCATGTCAGCAATGTCTATGCACAAGGTAACAATATCTATATGGATATTGAGGGATTCGGCAAGGTTTCATATTCTCACGACCCAGATCAAGATCTGAATAATATGGAAGAACTCCTAAAGGAGTTGCGTCGTATTGAAGGTCCATTCCCCAACAGGAGCAAATACAATGATGCGGTCATAGCTTTCCAAATGGAGAATGATGATTACTTTTCTAAAGAGATGAAATCTTTAAAAGAGTCTGCCGCATTTATGTTTGAAAACGGTGGATATAATAAGGTTACTTTTGCAGAACCTACCGTTAATTTCTTCCTTAATGATTTGTTCAACCATACTCTTGTTTTTCTACATACCCATGGGGGCTTTGATGGTAAACGACACTGGTTGGCTACATCCGAAAAGATAACCAACAAGAAGTTACTTTTAACGAAATACAAAAATTCCATCAAAAATAATCTCATTTCCCTGCGTTATGAGTGCCATGAAACGCACGATGGTGTTGATATATCTGTTCCTTATGTCAATGTTTCTGAGAATCTGATCTTTATGGCCAGGAATCAATTCGCTTTTCGAGCTCCTGTAATCGTCTATAATTCAGCATGTCATTCTATGGAGGGATCCTATAGTATGGCGGAGGCTTTTAGGGAAAAAGGTGCTTATCTATATCTTGGGTATAATAAGGAAGAAAATGTAGGTTTAATAGGAGGGTTGCAGTTTTTCGGTCGTCTGCTTTCTGGTATGAGCGTTGAGGGTGCACTGAAGAGTTTAGACAAAGGAGTAGTAGAAAATAATCTTATCAATACTCATGGAGTTCCAGTAACGGCAAACTTGCTCTTTTCCCCCAAAACAGACACCCATCAATTTGAGATTTTCAAAGATCAGGTATATGTAAGACCTGAACTATTAGAAGCGTGTAAGTTTTATTTTAGTAAAGAACCGGTCAAATACCATGGGAGAGATACTAATGGGAAGGATATAGTAGGTGTCGATCAGCTTATTCACCTTCAATTTACTGGTAGGATGCCATTAAATTGGTTCGACTATCCCTCAAAACAGTTTAATAAAGCCAAAAATAAGGCATTTGGTGAAATTCCTTTAGAATACGGGTTTCAGTTATGTAAAGACAATAAATTTGAAAAAGGAACGTATGCTACCTTTGTTGCCCCAATCGGAGAACCATATGTTGTTAATGATGTCGACAACGGATATACATACATAAATGTCAAAAGTGAATATCATGATGGAATAGTTACTTTTGCTATGTCACTCAATTTCCCAGTCAATAACATTTTCTGGGATAAAACAAAAGAACAATTTTTTTTACGTCCTGTCGTTTATGATCGAACAACAAAGAAATTTACCCCTGGCGGAATAAAACGACTATACAAGACTGGTGGCCCCAGTGACCCGAATTCGAAAAATAAAAGATAAAGAATAACATGATCAAATGGGGACGGAGCTGAAATGATCCATTCTTTCGATATTTACTGAAGTTAATAACAAAAAGTCAAGTCAACTATATTCTATCAACAAAGAAAGAAGGAGAAGATGATATTATTGCTGAAGATAAAACGGATCATTTCAGAACCGTCCCCAGGTGATTCATGATTCTCCTTCGGTGTTGTCAAAAGAGGATAGAGATAAGCACTAAATCTGTAATAACCGATGTGGCGGAGATAGTTCTCCGTACGTGCCACATTCTCAACGTGGAGTCCACGAGATTGAAGCAATGTCACCAGCTGAGCTGGTGATGAGTATGTCTTTGTATAATGTGCCATAATAAAACAAAACGACCCGCCGATTTAAGCATTGTGAAGAGGCTTGGCGGGTTCTCGTGGTTCAAAGGTACTGCTTTTATTTGGAATAGCCAAACTTTTTTGAAGAAAAAAGCGGTGAGCACCAGCTTTTAGAATAATTTAGAATAAAAGCAGCCTAAGAAATCCCCTTTTTGGGTTTACCTCTAAAAAGCCGTGAACCATAGAGCAATAGTCCTTAAAGAAATTGAGATCATGACCGCTGGTAATACCCATATTTGACTCGCACATGTCGACCAATGACAGGTGGAAAGGAAATGTGAAATTCTTATCACGCATCTCATCCAATAGGTTGATACCCATGGAATAGTTTTTCTCAATATTCTGAGCCACTATGCCAGTCTCCTCAATTCGCTTAGGAAAAGGTTTCCAAATATAGATGTCGCCATCCACATGAATAAATGGCTCCTGTTGCACTTCATAGGCAGCAATCTTACCAAGTGCCCATATAGCAGGATTCTCGTTTTTGAGTTTATCCAAAATGGTCAGGCATGACGTGTAAGGCAAGTGCAATTTGTTAATTAGCAGATCTGCACCTTCACTGTCCGTCACCAACTCGATTTCGTCATAGAACTGTTTCAGCTGTAAGCAACTTAGTGCCCAACTCATATAATGAGATTCTCTGAATGCCCACCCGCT
>Ga0256405_10001137_pt1 | contig 77089 bp, 73 predicted proteins | sample RumenRJG_02DNA_FD_189096 | JGI IMG/M metagenome (GOLD analysis project Ga0256405, IMG submission 189096) | Bovine rumen microbial communities from Lethbridge, Alberta, Canada - RJG_02 | ecosystem: Host-associated > Mammals > Digestive system > Stomach > Rumen | place: Canada: Alberta... | reverse complement strand
CCCTCCACTGTCCCTCGGAGTCACTTTAGTTACCCTAAAACAAAGGCATTTACATTGATTATCAGCCACTTATATTTGCAGATAGTAACTTCTGCGTCGGAAAGTAGATTCTGCGTGGGAAAGTAGATTCTGCGTGGTGAAATCACATCCTTTTATATAGATAATATGAGACGCTTCTATTTATTATCGCTAATAAATGCCAACGCTTGGTAACGTAGGCTTTGGTTGCACTATAGACAGGCGCCATTGGTTCAGCTCGTAGTCCCCCAACCGAAGTGATGGCAACAAGGTGACCGTGGCCTTGATGTTCAAAGATATGGTAGAACAGGTCAATGACATTGTACTTTCTGTTGTTAGTTTTCAAAGGCTGCATGCAAAAAAATTATTCCCCTACCCCTTAGAATAACTGGGATACTGGGATTGGGGATATATTACTTAATTGATGGCATCAGAGATTATAAACTGATGTCATTTCTTTTATCCACCTGATTACTTCCTTTCTCACATGTTCTGGCGATATGACTTCAACCTCGCTACTCATCGACAAAATATGCTGAATGAAATCGTAAGTAGGCATTACCGTCACTTCAAAGACTGAGTAGTCGCTGTGCTTCTCCACTTCTCGTTGCGACCAGTGTATAGGCAGTTTTCGCAGATAATCGCGCCTGTGGTTGATATCAGTAGCCTTAATGCGAATACGCTCTGCTTTATGCACTTCGGGTTCAACTATGATGCCAAAGGCGTCAGCAAAGTAGGAGTCTACCGAAAGCCCACGTGGCATCTTGAATGTGTCCTCTGTAGCAAATATCCGATGTACCCTGTCAAGCGCATAACGTCGTATTCGCCCTTGCTTTGTCCGTTCCTCAGGCTCTTCGCCCTCAGGCGCATTAAGCATCACACCAATGACATACCATCTTTGGTGGAATACTCGTACAAAGTATGGCTCCAGCAAGATCTCGCAAGGCTCATCATCAAAGAAATCCTGATAAAGGAGATTTACGACCTGATTTTTCTTCATGCATTCCAATATCTTCAGCAAATGCCCGTTTCCATATTGAATCGTTTCGTACATCACCCTATCACGCAGTCCTTTGCTGTCCTGCAACAGTCCGTTAACGGCAAAAGCAGACAGCAGCCAATCCTTCACATTGTCTTTTTCCAGCCATTCACGATTAACAATACGATACCTATACCCATTACGAGCATCAGACGATATGTCAATGTCAAACGCTTCCTCAATAGCACGCAAACAATCAGCAAACGTTCGCTTAGGCAAGGTGGTCTTCAGCGAGTTCAACTCCGTCTGCTCCCACTCATGCGCAAACTCCTTATACGTCAATCCCTTGGGATTCTCGTATAGCTTTGATAATATCCAGATATGTCTGCGCAGGTAGTCCTTCATACAAACGTCATTACTGTTTTTATTCATCCTCGTCAGCTACTTCCTTGCCGTTAATCAGCTTCAGCATTTTCGAAACATACCCCTTGTGGGCATACAATTGCTTAAATCTATGCACATTATTTGGTACGATTTCTATACGTCCATCGTCTGTTTCGTGTATAACAAGATCTAACAACCCTATAATGTGCGCAGCCTTAGATATAGTGATACCATATTTATCAGCCAACGCCTTGCGACCTATATAATAAGTAATGTCGCGAATACTCCTGGGGTTAATATCATCAAGACTAATGTCTGGATAGTTCTGCCGAATAGCAGCGATCAGCCCATCTTTCTCAGGCAATCTTGCACTCACCCCAGGCCATGCAATAGCACTAAAGTCCACATGTCCATTCTGTGCAGGCTGAGGCACCCTGCTCGAACCCATCCGAGCCAAGTCTGCTTTCATTCTGCTTACCACCTCAGGAGCCAATCGTTCATCATCCAATTTCCTAATCAGATGTTCAGGCACAGGCTTTTCGCAAATCTCTTTCAGCGTCCTGCCTTCGCCATTGATTCCCCCATTGCCAGAGGGGATAATGTTTTCGATATTCATTGATCGCAATATTGCTTTTCCAATTCCAATGCTCGTTCTTCTGATATACCCAAATCATCACGCTCATGGTCAAGCATCCTACGAATTCTTGGATTCTGCAAATCTGCATCACCAAGTTCTTTCAGAGCTTCTATATATTCTTTCTCTTCTGATGTCAGTTGAGGCAAACATTCTTCTTCTATTTCTTTTGCACGTTCCTCAGATACGCCTAAACGAACACGTTTCTTTTCAAGGAAGCGGCGCTCTATGTCTGTAATAACGCCATTATCTTCAAGATAGAAGAGAACCTCTTCCTTATATTTCTCTTCATTGTTAGGCAATTCCTTTTGAGATTTCTGAGGTGTTGTGTTGTTATCGAACTCGTCAAGCGACTTGAATTTTACACTAACGATCCATTCAGTTTCCTCAGAGCTTTTGAACTCTGACTTACTTTTCTCACTATAATTAATATTCGCCTTTGCCCATAAATATTCCGCCTGAGCCTTAATATCAAGTACCTCAGATGAAGAAACAAAAGTCGTTTCTTTAGTCGAAATCCTTTGGCTAAACTCCAGCATATTTCCCATCAATCGTTGTTGAACCTGACTTTGCCAATCAGATTGCTCCTTATACCAAATAAGACCTTCTGGTACGAATGGTTTTATTTGAGGATCGAAGCGTTGATAATATTCTATCCCTGCACTTGCTGTTCTATCGTTTTGATAGTTTCGTGTTTCATTCTTTTCTCCAGAACCAGAGAAAGCTTTCACTCCTAAGGAGCCATTCATGTTGTTGATTTGCTCTTTTGAATCAGAAGCACTGCGGCCCTTTATTGTCTTAATTGTTATCTCCGTTGCCCCGAGACATTGCAATAGTCTGCAATACTCATTTACCTTACTTAAGAAGAACTCAAACTCATATCCCTCATAGGGAATATACATATTGGGAACGAAAGGATTTCCAATGTATATTGTACCAGGTATTGGGTGACCTACAGGAAACTGTATCATCTGAGGTATGTGATCTATATTAAAAACTTCGATTTCAGAAGACACACAGCCAGAATCATCTTTCAGCGGCATCAAAAGACGTCGTTTTCGATAGTCAATTTCTGTATAATTTTGCCATTCTGTACTTTCTTCAAGTTCTTGAAGATCAGATTTGAATAAACTTTTATCAGTATAATCATCTGTGTCAATGGATTTTATTACCCATTTTCTTGCAGTTTGCCAATTCCCCCTAGCAGACTCAAATTTACTTATGAAGTCCATTAGCTTATACATACATTTATTGTAATCCTTTGGGGACACGTGAAACCTCTTTTCACCAACCGTAACTAAAAGCCATTCATCTATTTCTATTTCCGAAGGTATTTTACCAATTGCACTTTCTTTGAATACAACATCTCTTTTATATATCAGATTCCCAGCAAGGTATAGGGATGGATTAAAACTGCATTCTAAAAAATAATTATCAAAGGATATTATTCTGACAGGATTTGCAACTATCTTGTGGAGTGAGTCTTCCAAAGCATTTGACATCTCCGGTGTTGTGACATAATGCTCTAAAAGGGCATTTAATCTCATCATATAACAATCAAACCACTCAAGATAATCAACACAAAGATTTGATAATTCGTCTATTTTCCTTAATGCCTCCAGGTAATTATCTTTTAATATAGTAATTTGAGTCTTCAAAGGCTCTCTATCAATATAAAAATAACTAGCGATGGCTGTTAATAGAGAGGCGAACTCTTTGCATTCTGATTTTGATAGGCTTTTTACAAAATAATATTTGGAAAACTTGTGTAAAATCTTGTGAGGAGAAATATACACCTCAAATAACTCATCGTGTTCATTGTAAGTTATATGATGAATACTCTCCCATTGCAGATTGACATAAGCCTTATCGTCTATATCTTTATCAAATTTAGAAATACCAATTTCAGAAATAACATAAGTGTGTTTACTATCATATTCACGATAATACCAAATATGCACATTGTCAGAAATATCGTAATCTTTGCGGATCTTACCACGAATGTGATTTAAATCGTCTTTGTGCGCGAATGAAATCTTGTCATAACCATTTGTAAAGACAGAACTAGCAAAATCAAATGCCCTTTCTCTGATAGGTTGTGATTTTATCCGTTTAAAGACAGTATTTTCATATTCCTTTGCTGCACCAGTTAGCAGCATCAAATCATATATTCTATCCGTCATAATTCAAAACAATATTATATGTTTATATCAATGCTTTCAAATAAAATTTTAAGTCTTTGAGACAGCGTCCTACTTAGGGATTCTATATCAAAGTCATCCTCACCTGTCATGTTAACAAAAAAGAAAGATTGGGGGATGCGTGCAATAACAAATCCGTTTATGTCATAAATAACAAATACCCCATCATACTCTATTCTTGATATATCCACCCATTTCATCTCTTGTACACTATTGGGGGTGTCAGAATTAGGTAACCAATATATTCCTAAATTAGTGATGACTAAACCAGTAGAGAAATCCTTATATACAGAATTGTCCCTCCAAAACAGTATAACCTCATCTTCCTTTTCTTGAAGATTCCCAATCTTTTTCCTTATCTGCTCTTCTTTATATTCCGACAAGTTCGTTGTTGAACAGTCTTCATCCCTTTCAAAACCAAACCAGCCAGATAATTCCTTCTCAAAAGTTTCTATCAACTTCAAATTCTTCATTACGCTATTTGATTTTTATTGCTTCCAAATATGCAGAGTTCAAAGCTCCGGCTTTCTTTAAATCGATACCATATACTCGCATAAAGGCATCGGCTACAGCCTGACCTCCATTTGCGGTGATGGGATTGATGGCTGAAACTGTTGTTACCTCAACACTCATGCCTGGTTCAATCAGAATGCCATTGGTGAGTTTTCGAGTTCTTGTAGTTATTTTAAATAGTGCCATAGACGTTTTACGTTTTTAGTTCCTTTTTATAACTGAAGCGCAGACCTCGTGTCGATATTCTGCAACGGAGGTCCTGAGAAAACCTTGAAGGTGGAATATGACAGAAGTCCGCGCTATAGTAACGCGGAAACAACTGCACCACATTCCCCACCTTCGCTATCATGTCCGCTTTCGCAGACAGGGAGTTCTCAGGTTCCCGTTTGGTGAGAATGAAGCACTTTGCTTCGCTATTCAGTATGTCAACGAAACGACACTAGGTCGTATCTGTTGGCAAAGATACAAAATCTTTGTAACAAAACAACACTAAAAGCTAAAAAGTTGCGATCTTCTGTCAAAATTCCATCTTTTCAGTCGATTCCTAACATGTCACAGATATAGTTTGCAGTAATGCGACTTGCTTTGACAAGAATCTTTAGTAATATAATCGGTAGAATGATAATTGCGGTCCATGTGTACCAGTGGAGGTCGGCCAGGCTTTTTGCATCTTGTTCGCCAAGCAATAGCGGTACTATTATCACAATTGCTGCTAAAGCTGTCCCTCCAAAGGCAAATAGTATAATCAATGTGATTATGGTAGTAAGACATCCTCTCATAACATTCACTCCTTTCTTATTTAATAATAAGGTATATCAACCAGCTAAGCACCCTGCAAGTTATCAAAAAGGCGACAGCTCCAATGACCAAACACAGCAATGCTGGCCAAAGGGCAATACATTCCCAACGCTCAGACAATACTTTTGTGGCAGACATAAGGGTAATACATGGTACGGGTGCAGCTGCAATACATAAAAACACAGCAATCCATTCGGCAATGCTCTTGCGCTTATTTTTCTTGTTCTCTTCCATAATTATTATTATTGTTTATTGCTATATTCTACCTCTATCTTTGTTTTATACGACTTCACATTTATTAAGTCCTGTAGTGTCCAGTGGCAATGATCTATCATGTTGTGAACACCATAAATGATGTGCATATGGCCGGTCTTATTACAGTCCATGTGCTCATTCCAGTTGTCGTAGTGTTTCTCTCTGTATAGCATATACATAGTTTCGCACTCTTCGCAGGAATGACAAGAGTTGTTGTCGGTACTATTGAAAACGAGAGGATATGTTATGCCATCCGCATAAAGACTATCGCGCGACATTGCAGGCGTCTGCAGTATTTCAGAAAGGTTGGCCCACATATCGCTTTCGTACTCCCAACCTTCCATGTCCATATCATCGACATAGAGTCTACCCATTACTTCCAACTTCATATCCTCAGGGCATCTCAGTTTCAAGTATTCGTATACGTCGAGTGTCTTGTAGCGCATGGCTATGAGTGCCTGCTTCATCTGCTCGTTCATAGCATCGAGTTTGGCAACGAACTCATCGTCCCACATAATACCATGGTGCATCATATTCCAACGCATCATCATTAAGCTTTGGATGCTGCAGACAACATCTTTATTGGACGTATCGCTCTTGGTGTATATGTCAACGACACGGCGTTCCACCTCTCTAACCTTATCCGTATTAGAATTAACCATTTTGCTTTCTATTCCTTCTAATTACACAACACTGACGTTTGAACAACTTTGCACAGTAAATCAAAGCAATAACCCATCCAATAGGGCCTGCAAAGATTGTCAGCCACATAAGTACCTTGTCACTATCCATACTCATTTTGTTTTAATTCAACAATAATCGATATCGGCAGCAAAATTAGGAGGTAGGTATGCGAAAATCCCGCATACCTGAAAAAATAATTGCAAGGCTAAGCAGATTTTTATTTCAGCCAATGTAAGCGTAGGTTGTAAATGGTTGTAACATTACAACCTTTTTTAATACATCTCACTCGCCTTTTATCGAAAAATTACACAAAAAGCGCATTAAAAACAACCTTTTATCTGAACACAACAGAGACAAAAATACTATTAAAAGATGAAAACATGAATTGCCGTCAAAAGAAAAAGGCCGAAAATTTGGATTAATAACAGGCTCGGTTTAGTTTATCACCATATTATATATCTATAACCTAAACTAAACTTTATTTCTTCCGCCTACTATTAATGTCATGCCGAATAATCAGGATCAAAGATTAGAAGAAAAGGAATGACACGTTATAGGGTGACAAATGAGAACCAACACTTTTTAACAACCCGATTTTGAGATTAAAAAACTCCGATTTTTCGTCAGATTACAAAAATATACAAAGAACTGCAAAGATAAATGTACCTAAAGGGACAGTCCCCTGATCTGCAGAAAATTTTCTCCACCTATTACGCATATTTTTGCATCGCTTTAGAGTCGCTTCAGGCAGTGAGATGCCATACACATGCCATACACATACCATACACATGCCATATACATACCATACCCTTGAGCATGGCTACAATATGGCATCATAGGGAGAAAACCGAGGCATCTCCCTGCATAACCACTACCAGCTATACACATCAGGGACTGGTACCTGTTCCGCTAATAATAGCCAAACGCCTGAACTCTATAAGGGGAACTCGAAGGTTCACTAAGCCTTCTCAGACGAATGGCTATCTGGTTATTTAGGAATTGAACGCATCGGGGATGAAGCATCGTAGGTCTTAGTGATGTTCAGTCCATACTGCTCGTTTAACTTCTGAGCCATTGCCATAAACTCTGGGCCATGGTCGAAATCCTTGAAACTAAAAAATCGTAGAACACGACGAAAGATTGAACAATCATTGGGATCATTAAGATATAGATAGTAGTGAATCATCTCATGGACCATAATGTTTCTGAAGGTCTCTTCGTCGAAATCAAAGTAATCAGACATGAGAATCGCCATATAACGTTTCTTGACAGGCTTCTTCTTTTCTCCCCAGAAATACGCAAACTTCCCTAGAGTACGATAGGAATGCATAAGACCGAACTTGGGGGTTCTCAACTGGTGGTCAAAATACTGGCGGTTACACTCCCAGAACATGTGGGGCATCGTGTTGTAATCTGCTATCATTATCAATCAATATTTGTAAGACGCTGCAAAATTAGCGATTAAATCACAAAGATAACGTCAGTTTATAGGTATAAAGACAATTCCTACTCAAATTTATTTCGTAACTTTGCAGCATAATTTTAAAGATATGCCATCAGCTTCTCATCAGAATACCGTGAAACATTCAACCCAAATTTTGCCCTTACTTTCGGAAGAAAATAAGTTTTTTGCCCCTACTTTTGGATAAATTGCGTTGCATGAACACAAACAGCCCTTTAGAATAAAGGATCAAAAAAAGAAACGTCCGTGTCACAAAAGAACGGCACGGACATTTTTATTTCTCTTCTGGCTTCCTTCCAACGAGGGAATCGACAGCCTCCTGGTTCTCCTGTATGTCACCTGTATTGCCATATCAATCAAGAAAAAAGTATTTCTCTGCCATTCTCCCCATGCGAATATCGTTAATTTGTTCCCAAAGTGCGAATTTTGCCTTGATAGATATATATACCCTTCTTCGACGGACGAGAGGCATAGCGTCTGCCTGTGATGGAGTACCAGCACGAATCATGCTCGATTTCGCTATTGACTGTTCTATTGATGCCAGCAGGAACGGTCTGGTTAGCCTTATATACCAGACGTTCGTAATTGTAGTAGCCGTTATTGGCAAAAGGCATGATAGAGGTTTGCCAGTCATGGTTGGTAAAGATTATCTCCACAGGAGCCGGTTGGTCGACGGCTGGACCCGTCCAGCGCCAGATGTGTCGCCCATTGGCTGTTACGCCAACGTATTCACAGAGGTCGCCGTCCTTGTTGTTGTACAGGTCGGTGGTACTATTCTGTGTGCGCACCTTGCAGTAGATGGGCTCGTCCCAGCAGAATCGCGGCAGCTCGAAGTAGGCGGTGTAGTGTCCCTCAACGGCTTCAACGCAGACAGGGGCATCAGCTGGTCGGGTGTAGTCGGGATTTTGTGCCAGCTGAGGTTTGGCATCGACATCGGGAAATACCGTCAGTCGCAGTTCGGTGCAACCATATGGCACCAGGTCGATATACTTCGTCTGACCGTCCTGCAACTTCAGATGTCCTTGCTTGGGCAGTGGCGGTGTATAGCGGTTGTCCTGCAGTTGCCACTCTATCTGCTTGACGGGAATGCGCAGCCGCACGGGAGCATCGTTGATGTCGAAGGGGAAGGCGCCACTCGCCTGCCCTGCAGCAGGAAAACTAACGGAGAGCGGTTGCCCGTCGTCGGCATAGGCATAGTTGAAGTCGCCTGTCGGGGTGATATTCCAACACTTGAAGTCAGGATTTTCAGATTTCTTGCCGTGCATGTTGGCATGTTCCTCCGTATCCTCCGTCTTTTGCTGTGCGATGGCGTAGGCATAGAGCAGCGGTCCACGTTTGAAGCAAACGCCCTGACCCTCCACGACTTTTCTCTCAACAGACATGGGCAGGGTCAGCACGATGTCGTCGCCATTTTTTACTGCGTCAGGCAGTTGGACGAAGGAGCCCGAAAGCAAAGGTATGTCGATAGCGGAACCATTGACGGTGACAGCAGCAGCAGTGCACCATGTCGGAATGCGCAGGGTCAATGGAATTCGTGCTCCATCGGCAGCGCTGACGTGAAAGCGGAGTGTCTCTTCGAAGGGATAGTTGGTATCGCAGCTGACGGTCACATTACCTTTGTCGGTGGCAAAAGTCGCTGTGCTGGGTCCATAGAGAGCCGCCACCGCCCCACCCTTGTTGTCGGTCAACCACATACGACCGACGAAGTTTGGCAGCATTCTGTTTACGTTGCCCGAACAGCACTCCGTCTCATGGGTGGGACGATAGGCCATCCATGTGGAGCCATGCTTATAGATATTATGATTGGACGTGCTTGTGGCGATGAACTGATTGAGCGATGAGAAGTATTGTATTGAATGGAAATCCTTGGTGATAGCGCCCATGCCAGCATTGTAAATAGCCAGTTCCATCTTGTCAGCCCATTCGGCCTGTCCTGTCACCTGCAGGAAGTGGCTCAGCGTCCAGGTGTAATCCACGATGACACATGTTTCATGGCTCGTGCTGACATCATTGCCCAGCAGAAACTCCGCAGTCGAAGGTACGCCGTCGGGCAGCATCGACTCGCGCTCCACCTTACGCACCGCCGCCGTCGCCAAGTCCAGATAGCGCTGGTTGCCCGTGTAGGCATAAAGGAGCATCGGCAGTTTCAGCATCTCCGAGAACGTCACGCCGTGCATATAGAATGATTCATTACTGGTGATGGCAGTCTCGTCAACGGCAAATTTATCTTGAATGGCCCAGGCTTCCTCGGCCAACTGCAACAGTTTCTTGTTGCCTGTCTTGCCGTAGGTCCATAGTATGCCCTCAATCGACATGATATTACGTCCACCCACGATGCCTCCGGCCAAGTCCTGAGGTGTAAAGTTCAGATAGTGCTTTTCCAATGCCTTTGGAATACGCTCGTCGCCGTCGTGCTCATACTTGGCCTGTAGAACGCGGAAGAACACCGACATAGGCCATGTGATGCCTTTCAAAGTGGAATTGCCCAGCACCCCCTGTTCGCTGGGATGTGCCAACGTATACTCGACACCTTCTAACGCCTTACTGACCATATCGTCAGCGTTGAGTTCATAACCTAACTTCAGCAATCCCTCGGTGTAGTATGCCGTCTGCTCATAGCGCCACCAGTTTTCACCATAGCTCTCGTCGGGGCACGAGATTTCACCTGCCCAGAGGCATGAGTTAAACGGGTACGACAGCGCCTCGGGGTGACCCGTCAGTCCGTCATGCTGTCTTTTCAGCATGGTTTCAAGCCAGCCCTTGGGGTGGATGTCGGAAATTCCTCCTGTGAAGAAACGACTATCACTTTGTGCCGCTACTCCAGTTGCAAAAGCGCACAAGCATATTACAACAAGTGTTTTCTGTATCATCTTATTAATTATATTTCCAGTTATTTCAATTAGCGATAAGATAAATTTCTTCATAGTTATAATCGTATTGGTTTTTTTTTTACTCTAATTGCGCTTGCAGATATAAAATGATAGGCAAAGGTATAACAAAAAGGTGACAAAAACAATAGCGGTGTGGCTTTTATAGATTTTTAGCAGTTCCTAAGACAAGAGGAATTCTTAAAAAAGCGTAACTGACAAGGGGATCGTGTACCACTTTGGGTATTATTTCCTATATTTGCAGCAACTTTAAAACTTAACACCCTAAAAGAATTTATGAAAAGAACTTTTATAGCTATCATGATGCTGGCAGGATGGATGCAGACAACTTGCGCCCAGCATACCATAGAGAGTATTCGCAAGACTTATCAGGAAAACTGGGAAGTGATTAACATGATGAGTGACAATTTCCCATCAGACGGCATCCCACCCGAATACTACCATGTGCATGTAGTTCAGAACCTGCCTGCCACAGGAGGCCATCAAGAGAACGTGCGCTATTATTATGGCGAACTGGAAAGTGACGAGGATGTGATATATCCGCCCCACTACCTGAAGTTCGTGACATCTAAATACAACTTTGCTGCACGTGAGTTCTACGAGGAATATCTGTATGACAACAAGGGACACCTGATGTTTGTCTATGCCCGCACACCCGACGTGGATTTCCCCAAGATGCACGAAATCAGACTCTATTACGATGGCAAGAAACTATTGCGTCTGCAAGTGAAGGAAGCTACCGACTTGGAGTCTTTAGACGATAAAGCCATCAAGAAGGCTACGTTTAAGGAAGTATATACCGGGACAAAGATTCCGTCGCAGTATGCCCCCTTTATAAAACAATACACCTCAAGGGCAGAACGCTTCCTTGAGGTGTTTAAAAGCATCGACAACAACACTTATCTCTGAGCCTGACGACCAATGGCGAGGGCCTTGATGTTGGCATCGACGATGGCTTCGCCCTTGCGACCGAAGACACGGCGAATGGCGTCTTCCAGTTTCTCGTACTCAAGATGCCAACGGGACAGGTGAGTGACATCTTGGATGATAATGGTATGCAGCGTTACTTCGATGCTAATGATGATGAAGCTTGGGACTGATGTCATCGTCATTCGGTCAAGAGAAAAAGTATTTCTCTACCATTGCTTGCAGCTGGTCTGGAGTAAGGTTGGCGATACCAGTCTTCTCTATTAGCGCAAACTCCTCTTTGTTCTTGCCGATGACGAACTTACGTTCCTTACCGTCGATGTTGGCCAACAGATGGTAGTTACCTTTGTATGTCTGTTCCATGCGGATGTTGGAAACCGAATGACCGTTCATTGAGAACTCAGGCAATTCGGATTCGTCCCATTCTCCCCATGCTTTCAGATGGTCAATGATAGTAGTCTCCACCCTACCCGTCCATTCATCAGACACACCGTATTTCGTAGCAATCGTTCTGAACCGCTTCAGTGACGCAACCACATCACGAATGATAGCATCAGGGCGGCGTATGCCGTTGTCACGGGCAAACTGGATGGCGTCGTCACGAGTGATATTCCGAAGCTTTGTCCTGATATACATGCAGTGGTCTTTGTTGGGCAAGAAACCTCCATTATCTATGATAAAAGTAATATCGTAGGCAGGCGATAATCTCCAACTGCCATCCTCGTTCATGATAAACGAAAAGTTCTTGTTGTGGTCATCGGTATTATTGGCCAAAATATTGAAGACCATCCTTCGGAACACCTCCTGACAGTCTGACTCAGGAAGATGAAGTTTACGACAGGTATCTATCAGTTGTCCATAACTTTCTGCCTCTGGGTTGATGGCTGCCAATGTCTGCGTATAAATCTTCCTCTCACCGTCACGATCGAAACGCTTAGTGATAAAGTGGTTGTTGCCTTCAACGGCATACAAATTGGATGGCATCATCTGGATTCCTGCCATCGTCGCCAGTTCATAGTAAGTCATTTCCAGTTCAGCCGAGCTATACTGTGTGTTACCGAACTTCAGCAGATAGTAGTCATAGTTCTTCAGACCTGATATCTGACCACTACGAATCTCGCCCGTCTTCTGGTTGATGGCGATGATGGCCTTAGGCTGACGTCCTCCTGCAGAAGTACCAACAGTCAGCAATGACTGCATGGTGATGGATTCCTCAGGGAGAATATGCGCCTGCTCACGTTCCGCATAAATACGCGCTGCCAAATCTGCTAACGACTTCATGTCTATCTTCTCAGCCTTGCGTTCACGGGCATACTCAGGCTGATATTCCAATGCACCCATGCCTCGCTTGCCAATAAACGAGAGCTTATCCAATGGCGTAATTTCTGCATTGGACAGATGGTTTTGCAGTCGCCACAAATCAAAGAGTTGATTACCCCAGGCATCAGGCAATGAGTCGGCCACGAATGCAGGCAGTTTTTGGTAGATCCTGGCTTCCTCGCCCCAAACTGGCATCAGCCCCCTGGCTCCATCTATAGGGGCAACCAGAGGAGAGATGTTCAGTCCTTTCTTCAACCATTCTGGATTGTAGATGAAATACGACCGCTTTCTGCGTTCATCCCATGCCAGACGGCCTATCTCCTCACCCCATAGAATAACCTTCAATGTCTTCGTCATAACAGCTTACTTTTTGGTGTGTCTGATACGTTGGGCCTTTTTCTCCTCCTTGCGAACAAGATATGGTGACTCAGGTAATTCTGGCAGCACATCGTCAAGGGCATCCACCTGACCAATCACTTTCAGGAGCAGAATGAATGTTGACAGCGACAGATTGCCTGCCGTACCATTCTCGAACTTGTGGATAGTGGTCAGTCCGATACCGGATTGCTCTGCCACCTCCTTCTGAGTGAGATTGCAACGCATCCTATATTCCTTGAAGCGTTCACCAAGCAAACGAACAAGTTCTGGCGTAGAATATTCGTAGAAGTTTGCCATAAGCATAATATTTAATATTCAGCAGAGTGATATTTATATGTAATATTCACTTTTATCTTCACTTTATTAAACTTTACGACTGCAAAAATAAGCACAAATTCTCAAACTTCCAAACTTTTTCGGATAATTGTGCGAATGATGAGCGATTTTTTGTACTTTTGCACCCATAAGACCCCAATGAAGTCACTGCACTAATAAAAGAACGTTAAATACGTTAAAAGTGGCCTTTTGGAAAGCGTATAGAAAGCGTATTTCGAGTTTCCTACTTTTTAGGGGCTAAAGCACTGATTATCAATTACCATTACGACTTTTCAGAAAAAACTCACCAACCTCACCATCATCAAGCGCCCTATACATCGGCATTTGACTGCAATTTGGTGAGTATGGTGAGTAGTTTTGAAAAATTGTTTTGTATCTATACCAAGAACATTTTGGGTTTTCTGACAAGACGATTCATGTCATCAAGCAGTGCTGCGTTGGAAAACACGATATTGTCCTGCTTAACAGTTCCATAGCCACCATGAGAATGACCAAAAAGGTGATATCGGGGTTTGACCTCCATGATGCGGTTTCTTAATGGGGCATTACCCCAATGGATGCCCACCGACTCGTCAAGAATCATAACAGGCGGCTCATGGGTAACAACGATGTCAGTGCCAAATGGTATCAAGGTTTCTGGGTGGTTATAGGCTATCCCATAAAACCTGATTCCATCAATCTCAATACCTGAATCTTGGAGGAAATATATGTTATGAGGCAAATCCTCTATTCCCTCTGCCTCCCAAAGACAGAGGTCATGATTACCAGTAACGAATATCTTATGGGGATAAGGCAATTCAATATACCAATTCAGAAAATCGAGAACTTCACTCTCTGTACCATTATTGCTGATGTCACCGCTATGAACGATGACATCAGCCTCAGGCATATCTTTTATGCGGTGATGTAAGCCATGAGTGTCCGAGATGTGCAATATTTTCATGTATAAATATCCAATTAGAGTGCGGAAACGCTATCACCATCATTCAGCAGTTTCACAGGCCATTCGTCAGAGAATTGTTTTGCGAATTTTTCTGGTGCATCCGTATGGATAGGGATGAGCGCCTTGGGATGGAGCAAGCGGAATACTTCACGCATGCTATTCATGTCTGAGTGACCACTGGTGTGCATGTAATCATATTCACCATCCAAAGAGTTCGCTAAGTTTTCATTGTAGGCCTCGGTTCCCTCTTTTACATAGCCATCCCACATGGACAGCACTTTCTGCTTTTCACCAGGAATTTGTTCAAGAAGATTGTCAAAGCGTTCATTGTTGCGAGCGATAAGCACATAACCTTTTTTATTAAGATACTCTTTGAAACTGTCTGATACAAAGAATCGGTTTTTATCAAATCGATGATACATGAGTGGCTCTGGCTCATATTTCCCATATTGATACAATGAGGATTTAGTCCATATAGATTTACTGTTCACTACTACATCCATCACGCGCTTCTGATAACCATCAACATAGAAAGGGCGACCAGCTTTTAATGCTGCATGATACAGTGAAAACAACCTGTCAATATTAGTAGACGAGAGATAGACCACAGTGGATTTCTTTTCCTTAAACAAAGCAACGAAGTCACGTTGTAGCGCCGATTCCTTCTTGCTCGTTGCATTTGGCCTGAGTATATTGGTAGCTTCACATACTACATAGTCAACCTTACCAACATATTGCTCTAACATTTTAAGGAAGCTTCCACTTCTGAAACCATGTAAGCGGAAGTCGCCTGTGTGATAGGCAGACGTACCATTAACTTTGATTCTGAATGCGTATGCGTCAAAAGCAGAATGATCTACAGTCACTGGCTTGATTTCAAATTTACCAAACATAAAGTCCTGTCCAGCTTCGAAGGTACGCACATCCTGCAGACGTTCTACCATATCTTTATGAACGGGATATTTATACTTTAGGTGGTTAGACAGCACTAATTGTATATCACGTGCAACTCTCCCCATGTATATGGGAAGATCTTTTGGAAGTTTTGTTATATTACCAATATGATCACCATGATAGTGAGTAATCAGCAAAGCACTCTTTGAGATATCGCCATGAGTCAGCCCCTCTATCTGCAAATCTCCAGACTTAGGGCCACCAGGCAATTCTTCGCCATAATCGACGAACAACCGCCAACCGTCATGCTCGTATTCTGTAACACATCCGCCTATCTGGTGAGTGCCGCGATGGATTTTAATGTTCATATTAGTCTACAAATGAGGCTTTTAAATCAAAACTGTATTTGGTCTTTCTAAAAATAACAGTAATATCGGATTCTCTCTGGGTTCTATCGTTCAATATCTCAAAGACTTTATCATTTTCCACCAATGGATGATATTTATCAGAAAGCATTTCTGCATGAATTTGTGTGTACTTCTTGCATTCGCTATAAAAACTTTTCTCAGCATTTACTTTAGAGGGACTTGATGGCGGTAATAATTTGCCCTTGACAATATCCGACATAATATTCGAATAGAAAAATAATTCGGATATAATTCCGACCTTAATATTATTGCTGTCACTTCCATTGTACTTTAATTCTATTATTGTTAATTTATTGCCTTTAGTTCCCCATAAGTCAATAGCAGACATACCGCCAGTAAAGAATGGCTTATCATTTTTCTGAACACCGACAGGAAACTGTCTTCCAACATCAGCTAAATCAAACTGAGACATTATGGAAGATTTAAGGACTGTAGCAAACATAAATTCCACAACAGTTTCACTAATTTCTCCGTTATGGCCTAGTTTCAAATCTGGTTCTTTAGTATATGAATTATTCCTTAAATTAACGAACTCTTTCTCAAATTGAGCTATTTCTTCTCTATTTTCCTCATCAATACTAAACCAAGAGTATTGTTCAGAGAATCTAAGAACACGGTATAGGAAGCGATGATAATGCAAGATGCCATTTTCTTTATTAAATGATGGCTTATCCCACTTTAATTTAACGTAATTTATTCTATCTGTTAACCATGCTTTCAAACATACAGCCCATCCTTCAAAAGCTGCATTATCTGTTTGCATATTCTGGCCAACTGCCTGTCCGTCTATATACATAAACAGTTTTTGGGAATCGTCAATGATAGTGAAGGATATGTTTTTTGGTAATACAATATTCCTTGGTCTACCAGATGGAGCATAGGGAACACGTTCTTTTAAAAGTTTTATAATGTTTTTCTCACCATAATTGCTTTGTTCAAATTGTTCAACTTTTGTTTTCATTACCTTAATTTTATTTTTAATCGTTTTAAGTTCATGTTTATAACACCACAATGTTCCATCATACCCATGCTGGATAGAAATCTGTTTACCTGCCAATTTTGACATGATTTGAAGATGTCTCGCTTTTTCCTTTGTAAGGAGCACTACGTTCTCATCACTTATCCATTCGCCATTATTGTTGCGAATCAGATGCCATTTCCTTTCTTGCTCTTTTGTTTTCATCATGCATATTCTATTTGTGGGACATCAATGGTAACATTCTCTGTCTCATCCCCATCGTCCAATGTAGGAACTGCTAATCTGAGTTCACCGTCTCGCATCGTATTATCTACAAGCAGAGTCAAAGGGTAAATGTCGCTATCCTCATTCAATATGGGATAGCCATACTCATCAAACTCCGTCATAAATGCGGAGTCAATACCATACACATAGATTTTCTCGCTGTGCTTGTCCATCTCATGGTTGATGAATGGGTCTTGAACGGCATCGAACGACTTCCCTTGGGTTAAGTCCATTCCATACAACAAGAAAGGCGCTGCATCATTTGATCTTGCCAACAAACCCATTGTCTGAGAATTGGCATAGAGATTCAAAGCGTATTCCGTTGAGTGACGTTCATGGAAATCTCGTTCAAAGTCCTTGACTACATCACGGAATGTCACACCATCTGAAATCCTCCTGCCTTTTTCGTTAAAGTCAGAGGGAGCGAAATAATAGGTTTCAGTTATTTCTTTTTCTATCATATAGTATATATACGAAGTTACTATGGAAATATATTACAGGATTTCCACTTTATTAACTACTCCACTTCACTTTTAACGTATCGTAACGGAATTTTGTCTCACTTCCTCATCAGCTCGACATATATCAACTGGGCTACGGTGGGACAACGCAAACTCATATTGTTCCTTTGTAATCTTTGCCATATTCGTACCTCTTTTGTATTCTACGATTTCCAACGCCAAGTCTTTCTGACGATGACACTGATGGTATGAGTGATGGTGCGCAGGTGAAAGTTTTTGCCCAATACTATCAGTAGGACAGCTGAAAGGATGAGCACAATGCCGATGACGAGACGGAAAGTGAGCGACTCGCCAAACACCATAACACCGATGGCCACAGCAGTCAACGGCTCCAAGGCTCCCATGATGGCGGTTGGCGTGGCTCCTACCTCGTGCACGGCAATAGTCATCAGTACCAGCGAAAGAACTGTCGGCACCAAGCCCAGCCAACAAGCAAAGAACCATGCTCGCGGAGATGGTGGCAACATCAAGTGCAGGTCGGGCGAAGTAAAGGAGTAGGCTAACAGCGAGAGCATGCATATCAACAACACATAGAACGTGAGTTTCAAGGATGACATGCGGATGCTCGACTGGTTGACCACCACGATATAGACGGCATAAGTCAGCGAGGAAATCATGACCAGCAGAACACCTATGGCACTCAGCGACACCCCTGCATCTCCTTTATATAACAGGCCGATACCTGCTAATGCGAGGGTGATGGCTGTAACGGTTGAAGCCGTCACTTTCTCTTTGAAGAACGTGGCCATGATGACCGCCACCATCACAGGATAAACAAACAGAATGGTAGAGGCGATGCCGGCATCCATGAAGCGGAAACTCTGATAATAGGTGATGCTCGACGCTGCAAAGAGCAGTCCTAATGAACCAAGCGTTTTCAGTTCACTGCCGTTTATCTTAAAAGATTTGCGTTCCGCCACCAGCATCACCGCCAGAATCAGCACTGCCATTGAAAAGCGGTAAAAAAGAACGGACGATGTGTTCACGCCCTCCTCGTAGAGCGGTAACGCCCCAAACGGATTGGTGCCATAGCATACAGCAGCCAGAATGCCGCAGATAATTCCCTTATGTTTCATTATTTTTGTGCAAAATTACAAAAATATTCTGAAAGTAGCCCTCACTTGTAGTGATAATTGACTTATTGAGAATTACACTGCCAAAAGGATAAGGCAATATCGGCATAACAGTATAACTGGGTGCTGCGCGTTTTAACGACATCGGTATGGAACAGGCGTTCGTGTTGTATACGACACAGAGACTGCCATGAGGCTAAAAACGAATGGTTATAGGCTGTTGCCAACAAGCGAACTCGTTCTTGAGGCGATACCTGTTGTAATTGGGGAAGACGCTGTTGCAACAGTCTGATAAAGATGGCTAAATAGCGACATTGTCCCTGCTCGCTGCTCAATCTTCGTATGCGAGAACGGCGCGCTTCTGCATTGCTTGTCAGATTGAAATAAAAACCATATTCCTGTGCTAAGGGCGAAGCGTTCCAAGCCTGTTCCAATTCCTCAGCAAACGAGGGCTTCATCTGGAAACGACCGATGGAGAAGTTTGCACCCTCCCTACCCTTCATCACATACAAGCCATTGACTGCAGAACGCTCAATCATGTCCTGCCACATGGAATAGCGGATGAGTTCTGGGAAAACGATAGCCTCTGCCAACCGACTGTCCACACCAAAGAGTTCAAACTCCTGTTTCCACTTTTCATGATGTTCGCAGACATAGCATTCTGCCTCATTCCAGGCATTCCCCAAAACTTTGCGATAATCAATAGAAACAGCTGTGGCGCTGTTCATCACGAGCAGCATCCACAGCATGATAGAATGTTTCAAGTTAATCATTACAACTTGTAAGTACATTTCAGGATTTTGCCTTCATCGACTACTATCCACTCCAATTTTTCGTTGGAAATGGAGAAAGCCGAAGGCGTAAATGTGGTCATACCATTGATGATGACCTCACCCGTCTGACTGTACTCCACCGAGCGCTTGCCGCTACGGCTCTTGTAAACGCCATAAGGAGGCTTCTGGTCTGTGCCTTTCTTCTGGCGAGCATCAGCTTGCTTGTTGATGGCTTTCAACTCTTCCTCCGTAATCAGGCGGAATTTGCCTCGCTCTACAGCGCCATATCCTTTTGTACGTTCGTTGAATGCCAGCAGCGGCCATTGGCTACCTGGTATCTTGAAATCATCAACACCACCAACGTAGCCGCCACTTTCCCAATAGCAGAACGTCCAGCCATTCGGCAATTCATAAAGAGTCTCTGCACAGACAGGCTGTGCATCCAATTTGGGCAACTCTTTATAGGCCTCGCCAAGCAGGTTGCCAACCGCGATGACAGCATTAAGGTCCATACGTCCGATAGCACACTCGGGCAGGTCGCCGTTGTTGACAACCTGTTGCGTCAGACGAGAATATTCCGCAGCTATCTTTTTCGCTTCTGCAATCTGTCGCACGAGGGATGCCCGAAATTCTTTAGCTGCCTCCAAGCGATACTTGTATAGTATTTCATCTGCATCGGCATAGAGTGCATCAATCTGTGCAGCATCATCTGTAGCACAAATCTGATCATAGTATTTCCTTAACTTGGCACTATACTTTTTGCCTATATTTGAATAGCTGTGTTGATTCTCACGTTCCATAAACTGAAGATAGTCCTGCATCAGTTTACCCATCTTGGCTTCGTATCCATTGAAGGCTTCAGTCATTTGTTTTGTCTTTTGGCTGAAGTTTCTGGCGTTCATAGCCATAGCCTGCATCTTTTGCATAAACTCAGGATGCTGACGGATATAATTCTCCTGCTCCTTCTCGCTCATCTTTTCAAAGCGTTCCATTTCAGCCATATCAGGATTAGTACCCGTCACCTTCACCAATATTTTCTGTCGGATAGGCTCTTTCTTCGAATCCGGTACGTTCTCATCGTTCAGCATAGCCAGTTCCTCTTTGGTCAGCCCGAAGAGTTCCTGAATCTTTTGCTCCCATTTCAGCCGCAGCGCCTCCATCTCTGCATCAGAGCAACCTTTATTGGCTTCTTGCAACTGTTCGGCGCGAGCCAGAACGGAAGCAATCTGATTGATGTAAGCATCACGTTCTTCCATTGTAGAACGAGCCATTTTTTCTGCAGATGGCAACTGTGGCAATTCTGACATGAGTACAGAGGCTGACGAAGCCGATGAAGGCGTGACCGTACCATCCCAAGTGATGGTCACGGTCTTGCGCTTAGGCACAATATCGCTACCTTGTGCTACTGTAAGATTCGAGACATCAGCAGAACTCTTGTCGTCGTTTTCAATTGTCTGTTCACTCTCTTCTGTCTTCGAGAGTCCTACCGCCTGCTGAGCCTTCTGCTTCAATTTCTTCAGGAATCCCTGGGCGTCAGCATCTGACGTGCTGAGCATCAGCAAAGCCGTTAATAAGATGACTATTTTCTTCATATTTATCATTTATTTCTTAATAAACTCAACGCGTCGGTTCTTGGCACGGCCAGCCTCCGTCTTGTTATCGGCAACGGGTTCGTGCGAGCCTTTACCTACGGCACGCATGTTGAACGGATCGCAGCCTAAGCCTTCGAGGGCTTTCACCACAGCTTCAGCACGCTGCTGCGAGAGCGGATCGTTCACTTTGTCGGAGCCTTGGTTGTCGGTATGTCCCTGCACTTCGAAGCGAGCCTGTGGATTCTTCTTCATGTAGTCGGCGACCTTTTGTATCTCCTCCATCGACTCCGGCTTGAGCGTTGCCTTGCCCGTCTCGAAGAGAATATTGTTGGTCACGAACTTACCCGTCTCGGCAATCGCCTTTTCGACGGCAGTCATACTCTGCTCGTTGCGGTCGTAAAGAGCAACTGCGCCCTTGGCAATCACCACGTTGCGGATGAAAGTCAGATTCTCATATTCATAAGGAACTTGGAACGACATCCATGTGGGTTGCAAGACTCTTGGCAGATTGACAATACGCTGACCATTTATATAAACCTTCAATGCACGTTTATTAAAAGAAAGAGCTACTTTGTTCCAACCTTTCTTGAACTTATATTCAAAGCGTGTATCTTTGGTTTTGTTTCCGGTTCCGTTATTATATGCATAATGATGATCCGGTGTATCGTATACTCCATGAACTAAACAAAAAGCAACGCCATCACCATAATATCCTGCCCACCGAGAACGGTCTGTATTGCTGGCAAGCGTGAGTTTCATTTCATTTAATCCAATATCATCCTTCCCACCTGTCCAATAATAGAACTCATACTCAATGGTGAATTCCTCTGGCAGATAGGCACCCTTTTCCTTAATCAACGGCGTAATAACACCATTGTTTGTCACCTCAACGGCCTTTACTCCACCAATCGTCTTCACCTCCGCATTACCATCCAGCAAATCCCACTTAGAAGGGAACTCACCAACGGTCTCAGCCGTGAAGTCGTCCTGGAACAGAATTACCTCACCACGCTTGAAGTCAGATGAGGTAGAGGTCTGGGGATCGGACGTTTCGTCACCACTTTCAGCATCTTCAGAGTTCTTGCTGCTTTTCTTCGACGACTTTTCTCCATCCAACACCTCGTCAGAGGCTTTACTTACTTCGCGATCCACTTTATCCTCTACTTTTTGTTTCACACGCTCCACTGCCCTATCCTTCAAACGCTTCAGGAAACCCTGAGCATCGGCATTAGCCGAAAAAGCCATTACGAAGATGAGCATCATCAATAATTTCTTCATATTCATCGGTTTTTAATGATTAATAGTACATAATATCGCTTTGCAAATATAAGTCTTTCAGGGAAATGTGATGCTTCATTTTTATACAAATCGCGCCGAGTGGCCTGTTTTTCCACCCTTTAGGGTGGCGAGAAAGACTGATGTCGTACAAATTTCACCCTTTGGGGTAATGGATATCCGAAGAAATGTGTAACTTTGCGGATATGTTGAAACTGACGGGTATTTACAGAAGGTTGTGCCTCACTACCGTTTTCATTGCTCTGTGTCTGACGATGTCTGGTTACACCGACCATCGTAACACCAGAGTTGACTCTGCATTGCAAGTACTCAAAAGCGGGCGCAAACTCACCGATAAGGAGCGCATGGACTGCTACTATCAGATAGTGAGAGGAACGCTGGGGAAGGACAGCAAAATGCACGATGACTATTGTCACAAGATGCTGGCTCTGAGCTACCAGATGGACGCGAAGAATATGCGTGAGAATGCTTTCTATCACCTGGGGCTGCAACACTATGGAAGGGAGGAATACGAAGCGGCTGAGCGATACTTCAAAATGGGACTGGCCGTCACCGACTCCATGCGTGGCGACAAACGCTATCCGGAGCAAGACGTAGACGACAACCTGTCGCAACTCTATGGCGCTCTGGGCAATCTCTACAATCTGCAGGACAAGGCCCTGCTCGCCATTGAGTATTATCAGAAGGCGCTTCCCATCTTCGAGAAGTACGGCTGGCAGCAATCACAGACCGTGCTGCACCACAACGTAGCCGAGCTGTGGCTCTCGATGGGAAACAATCAGAAGGCCGAGCAGGAATATCTGCGCGCCATCGAGGCGGGCGAAGCCTCCGGCGACTCGCTGATGATAGCGTTGCCCAGGAAGGGGCTGGTGAAGATATATATCGATGAGGGAAACTACGAGAAGGCCGTCAAGACGGCGATGCCCGCCTACCGCTACTACCGTCATCACCGGCAAGAAGAGCGAAGCGATTACGCAGAGATGCTGGCGTCGATGGCCAAAATACATCTCATGGACGGTCACGAGGACATGCCACGCGCCAAAGCCTTCGCCTCGGAAGCGCTGTCGCTCGACGATGACGAGCTGATGTTCGAGACACGCGGCGAAATCAACTCGGCAGCCGCGCTGGTTGCCATGAAGGAGCGCAACTGGAAACAGGCTCTCCACTATGCGCTGAAGACCGTCCACGAACGCGACGAGGATGCCACCTACAGCGACGTGAGCTGCTATCGGCTGTTGGCAGATATCTATACGGAGCTGGGCGAAAAGGCAAAGGCCCGTGAATATATTAATAAGGTATATCAGATGATGGAGCGCTTCGCCACCGACCACTACCAAAGCGGGCTCAGCCAGATGGAGGTGGTTTACGAGACGGAGAAGAAGGAGGCGCAGATTGATGCGCTTGCCAAGGAACAGCGGCTCTACTTCTGGCTGCTGACGGCCTCTGCCGGGATTGTCCTGATGCTCATCGCACTGGTCATCATCCGCCATATCGCCCATCAGCGGCAGAAGGCTTTGCTGGCAGCCCGCGTGGCATTGGAAACAGAGACAAAGGAGCGACGCATACTGGCTCGCGACCTGCACGATTCGCTGGGAGGCATGCTGTCGCTGTTACGACTTAAAATCGAAGCCGAGGATGATGACGTGCTGCCATTGCTCGATGCCACGCATACGGAACTGCGGCGCGTGTCGCACCATCTGATGCCAGAAAAACTGCTGCGAAACGGGCTCGCCTCGTCGCTCCACGATTTTGCCGTCTCCGTACCCGGCTCACAGTTCCATGCCATCGGCGACATCCGGCTGAGCAAGGAGATGGAACTGACGCTCTACCGGTGTGCCTACGAACTGGTGAACAATGCGATGAAGCATGCTCAGGCCAAACATATAGACATTCAACTGATGCAGACGGACGGCGAGGTGGCGCTGACCGTGAGCGACGACGGCAAGGGGATAGGAAACAAAGGGGGCGGCATGGGCCTGCAAAACATCCGCGAGCGCATAGAGCCCTACCGGGGAGCGCTGCACATCGTCAGCAACGAGCATGACGGAACAGAAATCAACGTAACACTACCATTATGACAACATACAGAATAGATGTGAACATCGTGGACGACCACACGATGCTGAACGAAGGACTGACGGAGGCGCTGAACCACAACGCGAAGATTCACGTCAGCCGCAGTTTCTCCACCTTGGCAGAATGTCGCGACGCCCTGAAGGTGCGCCAGCCCGACGTGCTCCTGCTCGACATTTCGATGCCCGACGGCGACGGTGTGGACTTTTGCCAATGGCTCGTGAGCGAATATCCCAAAATCAAGATTATTGCCATTACGATTCACGACGAGTACAGCATCATTCATCGCATGCTCGAGGCGGGTGTCAACGGCTACGTGCTGAAGAGCGCGCCCCTCGAAGAACTGGTCGGGGCTATCTGCAGCGTCTGGAAGGGGCAGAAATATATCAGTCCGCAAGTCGCCGACATCCTGCACGAAGGCAACGCCAAGTCTGTCGTGCTCACCAACGTGGAACAGAACATTCTGCGCCTCATCTGCGACGGACAGACCAATCCGCAGATAGCGCGGCAGCTCAGCCTCAGCGACGAGACCATCAAATGGTATCGCAAGCGCCTGCTTGCCAAATTCGGCGTCAGGAACACCGTCAATCTGGTGACGCTGGTCATGAAAGAGAATATAATTAGGTTGTGATTCTGCGCGTTTCCCGGCGAGCCTCCTTCCAACGGGGGAAGTACTTGTCCATCAAGGCATGGAAACGGGCATTGTGGCTGGGCTCCAGCAGATGGCACAGTTCATGGACTACCACATGCTCAACACACCACTGCGGCAAGAGCAGCAGATAGACCGAGAAACAGATGCTGCGATTCCTGACATTGCAGACGCCCCAGCGTGACACCATCGGTTTGTAAGTGAGGACGGCTGGCTGCACGCCCATCTCCTTCGAATGAGTTTCCACCATCGGCTCTATCAGCGCCCTCAGTCGTCGGAGGGCATCATCGGCTTGTGCACGGGTCTGCAAAGGCAACTGACTGTAAAAGGCAGCTCTGCGCTGCTGATTCTCGTTAGTCTTCTTTTGAGCCTTCACTATCCAGTCACGATGTTCCAGTATGAACCTCTTCACCTCAGACCGCGGCATACCATAAGGCGCTGACACGTGCACATCACCATTCTTCACGATGCGCATTGACAGTCTGCCGGTTCGTCTGTATGTCACCAGTATAGCCATATTCGGAGGGCAAAGGTAATCATTTTAATTGAAAACATCATAGTGGAGAATGAAAAACTATTCTGATTATTGCATAGTTCGCAATTTTTTCGTATCTTCGCAACGTAAAAGTTTAATAACCGTCCTTTGATAAAACATTTTCTTACGAACATGACTCATAAAACGACAGAACGAGTATTCCAGATTTTCAAGGAATTAAACCAGATACCACGCCCCTCACACCACGAAGAGAAAGTGGCTGACTATCTTTGTGAGTTTGCTAAGCGATTGCATTTGGAGTATGAACGAGATGCCCAGAACTGTGTCGTCATTCGCAAGCCTGCTACCAAAGGTTGCGAGGGAGCAGAACCCATTGTTCTTCTGAACCACATGGATATGGTGTGCGTCGGTATGGACAATCCGCTGGATACTCCTATAGAATCTTATACAGAGAATGGTTGGATGAAGGCAAAAGGCACTTCCTTAGGCGCTGACAATGGTATCGGACTTTCCATGGCTCTCGCTGTACTGGAGAGTGAGGATATCGTACATCCCGCCATAGAGGTATTGACGACCACTAACGAGGAGGATGGTATGTCTGGAGCAGCTAATCTGTCCGAGAGTTTTCTGAAAGGACGGAAGGTCATTAATCTCGACTCGGAAGACTATGATACCATCACGACAGGAGCTGCAGGAGCTTGTCTGCAATTCCATCGGATACCTCTCCAGAGGAAGGCTGCACCAGGAGGTAAGCGGCGCTGGTTCCGCATTCGTTTCGAAGGCGGACAAGGCGGACATTCCGGTGTTGACATTAATAAAGGACGATGCAGTGCTGTAGTTGCATCGTGGGCAGTACTGGCAGCTATTTATAACGAATATGATTTCGACGTGGCATCCATCCGTATCGGAGAAGCCAATGCCTCCATCGCATCCACTGCGGAAATAGTGCTTACCATTCCTTCCGGCGAACCCGCTGAGTTTGTCAAAGCCCAACAGGATATGGTCAATCAATGGCTGCGGGAAGAATACCCCAATGACCCCAACATGACTTGCATCGTGGAGAAATGTGATAAACAGGAAACGGTGATTAGTTCGGAATCCTTTGAAGCCTTGATGACTTGTCTGGAACAGATACCACAAGGTGTCGTGAAGATGAGCGAGTCAATGAAAAATACGGTAGAGACTTCTAACAACGTTGGACGTATAGTAACCGAAGCGAACCATATTCTTGTATCGACCCATACGCGCAGTTTCGTTGATAGCGATATGGAGGAACTGAGCAATGACATCGCCAATGTGTTTAAGGCTGCCGGTGCATCATCTGAGATAGAAATGTCAGCACCAGCCTGGCAGGAAGATCAACATTCAGAATTTCTGCAACTAACCTCCGACACATTCCAGGATGTGCTGGGCTGGAGGCCGCGAATGGTTGCGATGCATTTTGTTCTGGAAGCAGGATTCTTTGTACAGAAATACGCTGGCATACAGATAGCCAGCATCGGTCCGCGTATCGTAGAGCCCCACTCTACCAACGAGCGTCTGGAATTAAAAACGGTCGATGATATCTGGTTGGTATTGCAGGAATTACTAAGCCGACTGAGTGCGATATCCCACTAAGCAGACTGGAAGCTACAGATTATTCTCCACAATATTCAGCATCTTGAAGGTAGCCTTAATGGCTGCATCTGTCTGGTCGGCATCCAGTCCGCGAGTGCGTAGGAGTCCGCCGTTGTAGTGCCATGTAATCACCGTCTGCACCAAGGCATCGGTACGGCCACCTGGCGGAATACTGACTTGATAGTTGGCCAAGATAGGGAATGTGCGATTCAAGTATTTCTTGTAGATATAGCGCAAAGCCTTCACAAAGGCATCATACTGTCCGTCGCCCGTTGAGCCAGCCTCGTATTGCTTTCCGTTGATTTCCACACGAATATTAGCACCAGGTTTCAGGCCGTAAGAGGTATTGACCACATAACTGATGAGTTTCACCTTCTCGCTCTGCGTGTCGTGTTTCAAGACATCAGCCACGATATAAGGCAAATCTTCCTGCGTAACGATTTCCTTCTTGTCGCCCAATTCGGTAATGCGCTGCGTGACACGGCGGGTCTGCTCGGGCGTTAGCTCCAGTCCCAGTTCTTCCAGATTCTTGGCTATATTGGCACGCCCGGAATTCTTGCCTAAGGCATATTCGCGCTTTCGTCCGAAACGTTCAGGAATCAGTTCGTTGTAATACAGCTTATCTTTCGAATCCCCATCAGCATGAACACCAGCCACCTGCGTAAAGACATTCTCACCAACGATAGGTTGATTCGGAGCAACAGCAATACCACTATAGCCCTCTACCAGTCGGCTGATGCCGTTTAACTGACTCTCATTGATATGGGTCTTGGCATGAAACTGGTCTTTCAGAATAGCCTGTACACTCGCCATCGGTGCATTACCGCAACGCTCCCCCAGCCCATTGACCGTCACATGCAGGCCCTTGGCTCCACTCAATACGGCAGCCAAAGAATTGCTGACAGCCAGGTCGTAGTCATTATGAGCATGGAAATCAAAATGAATATCAGGATAACGCTTTATCATCTTGCGGAAATACTCAATGACCTGCAAGGGATTCATCACGCCGAGGGTATCGGGCAACATAAAGCGTTTGATACTTGGAACCTGAAACTTGGAGTTAGGAACTTTATTGGTGAGCGCATCCATTAACTGATAGACGTAGTCTGGCGAATCCTTCATGCCGTTCGACCAATCTTCTAAATAGAGATTGACGGAAAGGCCGTTTGATGAGGCATATCTTACAGTTTCCTGAATGTCGGCTATATGCTCTTCCGGAGTCTTATGAAGCTGATGAGTACAATGCTTTAAAGACCCTTTGGCCAACAGATTAATCACCTTGCCGCCACAATCTCTGATCCAATCGACACTCTTTCCTCCATCAACGAAGCCCAACACCTCTACCCGTTCCAATTTGCCTACCTGCTCGGCAGCACGACAAATCATGGTGACGGCTTCTTTCTCGCCTTCACTGACACGTGCTGATGCTACTTCAATGCGATCGACATTGACATCGCGCAGCAGCATACGGGCTATCACCAACTTCTCATGTGGAAGGAACGACACACCGTTGGTCTGTTCACCATCACGGAGTGTCGAATCCATAATTTCAATAAAAGGCAGTGTACGCCCAGAAGCATTTATGCGTTCTGCTGTTCCCATTGTTCGATTTTGTCCTTGTTCTGAATCAAGAAATCGATATCGTCCAATCCGTTGATCAGACAGTGTTTCTTATAACCGTTGATTTCAAACTTCTCCTGCCTGCCGGTAGCCTTATTGGTAACCGTCTGGTTAGGAAGATCGACTTCTACTTCCATCTTGGGGTTGTCTTGAATACTCTGAAAGAGTTCGGAAAGGAAACTCTCAGACACGACTACTGGAAGCACGAAGTTATTGAGCTCGTTATTCTTGTGAATATCGGCAAAGAACGAACTGATTACCACCCGGAAACCATAGCCGGCTATAGCCCATGCGGCATGTTCACGGCTCGAACCATTTCCGAAGTTCTTACCGGCTACGAGGATGCAACCGCCATAGGTGGGATTGTTAAGTACAAAATCCTTATTGAGCGAACCGTCAGCATTGTAGCGCCAGTCGCGGAATAGATTGTCGCCAAAAAAACTTTCTTCCCTTGTTGTTGCCTTCAGGAAACGGGCGGGAATAATCTGGTCTGTATCTACGTTCTCCAAAGGCAGAGGAACGCAAGTAGATGTTATAACGTTGAATTTCTGTTTCATAATAATGTGCGTGGGTCGGTTATTACTCCTGTTACTGCAGCTGCGGCTGCTACGAGTGGTGAACAGAGGATGGTGCGGCTGCCTGGTCCCTGACGACCTTCGAAGTTGCGGTTCGAAGTAGAAACGGCATATTTCCCTGCAGGTACTTTGTCGTCGTTCATAGCCAGACAAGCTGAGCATCCCGGTTGACGGATTTCAAACCCGGCAGCTTCGAGCACCTTGTCCAATCCCTCTTCACGAATCTGGCGATCTACCGCCCATGAACCCGGTACAAGCCAAGCCACAACGTCGGCAGCCTTCTTTCTGCCCTTGGCAATAGATGCAAATGCGCGGAAGTCTTCAATACGTCCGTTGGTACAAGCACCAAGGAACACATAGTCAATCTTCTTACCAAGCAAAGATTCGCCCGCTTTGAAGCCCATATAATCGAGGGCTTTCTTAAATCCTGCTTCAGGCGATTTAGCTTCAGCAGCAGTCTGTGGAATGGGTTGGGTAATACCAATTCCCATACCCGGATTAGTGCCGTAAGTTACTCGAGGCTCAATGTCTTCTGCACTGAATGTCAGTTCTTTATCAAACACAGCGTCATCGCCGCTTCGAAGCGTTTTCCAATAGGCAACAGCCTTATCCCAAGCCTCGCCCTTAGGAGCAAACTCCTTATCTTTTAAGTACTCGAATGTCACTTCGTCGGGAGCTACGAATCCACCACGAGCGCCCATCTCGATAGAAAGATTGCAGAGCGTCAGTCTGCCTTCCATCGAAAGATTCTTCACCACATCACCGGCATACTCTACGAAATAACCCGTAGCACCGGAAGTAGTGAGTTGTGACATCAGATAAAGTGCCACATCCTTCGCTGTAACACCCTTCTGCAACTGTCCGTTGATGCTGATGCGCATAGACTTGGGCTTCTGCTGAAGAATGCACTGAGAAGCCATGACCATCTCGACCTCAGACGTTCCGATACCGAATGCTACTGCACCCATCGCACCATGCGTAGAGGTGTGGGAGTCGCCACAGACGATAGTCATGCCAGGCAAAGAAAGACCTTTCTCCGGTCCTACGACATGGATAATACCATTGGAGGGATCCATCATGCCGTAATGTGTCAAGCCAAAGTCTTTTGCATTCTGAGCCAGTGTGGAAACCTGCTTAGCCGATACAGCATCCTCGATAGGTTTGTCCTGATCGTGAGTAGGAGTATTGTGGTCGGGCATGCAGTAAATGTGATCAGGACGGAAGCACTTCAGTCCTCGCGCTCTCATACCCTCGAAAGCCTGAGGCGAAGTCACCTCATGGCAATACAAGCGGTCAATATACAATTGTGTGGGACCGTCGTCAACTTTCTGCACAACGTGTTTGTCCCATATCTTATCAAATAATGTGTTCATTTCTTAAACTTGTTTATACAGTCGATATAAGCTTCTACAGAAGCAGTCACGATATCAGTGTTGGCACCGAAGCCATAGTAGAGCGAGCCGTCGTACTCCACCTGCATGTGAACTTTACCTACATCGTCAGAACCCTTCGAAATAGCCTGGATGGTAAATTCCTTCAGTGTCATCTGCTTCATGATTATTTTCTTCAGCGCCTTGATAGCAGCATCTACAGGACCGTTTCCGCTGGCTGCAGCTTCAAACTTCTGACCTGAGATGTCCAAGCCAATAGAAGCCACACTCTTTACGCCCTTACCTGTAGTAACCTGCAGGAATTCGAGTTTCACGGCATGAGCCTCGGCAGTATCTGCACCAGCCAACATCAGTACGTCGGCATCGGTCACCTCTTTCTTCTGGTCGGCCAACTGGAGGAACTTCTCATAAACCTTGTCGAGCTTTTCGTCAGTGAGTTCAACGCCATTCACGTTCAGACGATACTTCAGGGCAGCACGACCGGAACGGGCTGTCAATACGATTGCGTTGTCCTCGATACCCACATCCTTGGGGTCGATAATCTCGTAGGTCTGCACGTTCTTCAGCACACCGTCCTGATGGATACCACTGGAATGTGCAAAAGCATTGCGGCCCACAATAGCCTTGTTGGGTTGAACAGGCATATTCATCAGACTTGACACCATACGGCTGGTAGGATAAATCTTAGTGGTATTGATGTTGGTATCAATGCCCAGATTTTTGTGGCACTTAAGAATCATGGCAATCTCCTCCAAAGAGGTATTACCGGCACGCTCACCGATACCGTTGATGGTCACCTCTACCTGACGGGCACCAGCCATCACACCATTGAAGGTGTTGGCAGTGGCCATACCAAGGTCGTTGTGGCAGTGAGTAGAGAGAATAGCCTTATCAATGTTCTTCACATGCTCCTTCAAGTATTTGATTTTCTCATAATACTCCTGAGGCAGACAATAACCTGTTGTGTCCGGGATATTCACTACTGTAGCACCGGCGGCAATCACTGCCTCAACGACACGGGCAAGATATTCGTTATCGGTACGTCCGGCATCCTCGCAATAGAACTCTACGTCCTCCACGTATTTCTTGGCATACTTGGTGGCACGTACGGCACGCTCGATAATCTCCTCACGGTTGGAATTGAATTTATACTTGATGTGCGAATCGCTCGTTCCGATACCCGTATGAATACGCTTGTGCTTGGCATATACCAACGCTTCGTAAGCCACATCGATATCCTTCTCAACGGCACGCGTCAGCGCACAGATAGTGGGCCAAGTCACAGCTTTAGAAATTTCAATTACCGAATTGAAATCGCCCGGACTCGAAATGGGGAATCCTGCTTCAATCACGTCAACACCCAACTGTTCGAGCGCCTTAGCTACCTGAATCTTCTCAATTGTATTCAACTGACATCCAGGCACCTGCTCGCCGTCGCGAAGTGTTGTGTCAAAAATAAACAATCTGTCACTCATAATCTTTGTATTTTATCTTTTTACTATTTCTTTTTAAAAACGAAACAAGCCCTTCGCACTCGGAAGTGAGAAAGGCTCGCCATATTGTTCATACCTATATTATATACAGCATACCTTATCACTTCCGGCCGCTCTACGCAGTCGAATCGAAATCAGGATACTGTTCAAATTCTTCATTACTTTCTTTATTTTCTTGTTTAACGGCTGCAAAATTACACATTTTCCGTGTAACAAACAAACAAATCGCAACTTTTTTTCTCGAAAAAGTTTCAAATCGTCAAGACCAACCCTATTTCTTAAGAGAAAAAGGGAATCACTCTCCTATTCCTTCACATCACTTCGATATATGCCACGCACCAGTCTTACTGCCACCATTGTTCCGAATATCCCCTATCGCTGTTCCGAATATCATCTATCACCGATCCGGATAGGACTTTACAGGGGATAGAATACGTTCGCGCAGGGAATAGGTGCCGTTCGCACAGGGAATAGAAGCCGTTCCGATGACCGTTTGCGTATACGCAAATCATCGTGTGCGTAGGCGCAAACGATTATTCGCGTTAGCGCAAATTCAAATCGGGTCCAAAAAGGGGGGCAAGATGAAGACGAAAAGAGGCAATTTACAGATTTTCCAGTATAGCTCCAAGATAATATTCAACGACACCATCTGCATATTTCGTATCAATAACTTGTACCAAGGCACTTTCACGATCTTTATGATAACCAACAAAAAGTCGGAGAGCATCATATCTACGCAGATACCGCTTACCATCAGCCTCATCAATATATGTGTATTTGTTGAGAGTCGTTTGTTTCAATTCCCGATATTCTACTTTCTTAATACCATTGATAATTTCATCGAAATACTGCTTTTTGATATTAAGCGACAACACTTTCATGTCCTTGGTATTAAATGTGGACTCCTTCTTGACAATTCTCTTTTCGAGACATTTCATCTCGGGATTATAAGTATAACCAGCGATTGAACCATCCATTATCTTCTTTATGATAACATTCACTACATCCAAAGGAACTACGAACCATTCCTGGGGCTCATGACTGATACCCTTATCATCAACCACACTCACATGAAACCGCACTACTTTCAATATCTGATGTATCAAATCCTCAAATTTCTGAGAGTTCAGATTTACGACCTTGTAGGATGCCACAATTTTTACAGGAGCCATTAAGTAGGTTGGCTCATGAGCTGCATTAGCCACGCGCTCCTCCACCGTATTCGTAGAGAAACCTATCTTGTATAAATCCTTTTGGTTCTTGATGGCAGGATTATCAGACAAGGAACTCAAGATGTAGATATAGCCCGTCACCTTGTCATGGTCTGTCAAGTCTGCATTGACAAAGAACCTTTTCTCACTTTCTTCTTGTAATTCCGTTACGGCATACCCATTACTGACAACATTCTTGCGAAGTGTTTGCAATAGAATATCGGACTCTGTGCCATTTTCATATATACAACGAGTTCTGCCGTCTGGTAAGGAATTACTACTTTGCTTTTTCTCACCAATCATCTCCAACAATAGCATCTGACCATCCACAATATAGTAATGACCTGGCAATAGGTTAATTGTCTTTGATATTTTTATCAAGCTCCGCTTGCCCTGTCTTAAGTCTTGATGCACTTGTTGGAACAACGGACGATATTCGTCAAAATTCTCACATAACTTATGCTGGGCTACATACTCTGCTTTATTCTTTTTCATAGCCTTCCGCATGTCCTTTGGAATATCGAACAGTTCTGCTTCCCTATTCGAAATCTCCAACAAAGGGTCGTCAAAGATGTCTTCTAACTCCTTATCAATATTCATACCACAAAACCTTTCTGTCTTAAAGAGGTCATCGCTGCCCACATCATTTTTTCCTTCAGTGCCCCACTCTCTTTCGGCTCTCGGCCATTTTGGTCTATCCAATTTCTCACCTCATGCAGTTTCTGACTCATCCTGTCATCTGCTGTTGGAGCCATTACCTTAGGACGAACTCCATCCAACAGTGGGTCATCGAAAATGTCTAATAATTCTTTCGGCCATTCCATACTTATACACATTAAGGTTCATAATCCAGTCCTGCCATTCGTCTTGCTTTCAAGTTTTTTATCATCTGTAAAGCAGCAGCCATTTCTCTCACCTTAGGGTCTGGATGATTGATGTCTGGTGTCTTTCCGTCATGTTCCTTCACATATTCTTTCAGCGGTCCTTTGAAAATCATGATTGCCTGTTCAAGGGTCAAATCAAACTTCTGTTCCGCTATGGTGTCTTGAATGATCTTCAGTGTGGGAGCATCTACAGATTTCGACAATACTTCATACGCTCTCTGGAAGGGATTGATGGTGTCAATCAAATTGATACTCAACTTGTCAATATTGATAAAACGGTTGGCAATTTTGATAAGTCTGTTGCCCTCACTCTCTTGCTCATCATCATTACTGTTGATGTCAATTGGTTCCCCTTTATCATCCACAATATCATTGCCTTTTATCATAGTATCTAACAATACCCTTTGACGGACTTCCTCTACTTCCCCTTCACTCAAGTCTGGATAGCGTTCACGAATCACCTTGGGTATCAGGTTTTGGGTAATCGTCTCTGCCGTGGTTGAGCCACTGATAGCCCGCACCACCATCTCGTCTTGCAATATAGCAGCTTTCAAATCATCTAACTGTTCTTGAACTATGAGTTTTGTCTTTTCACTTGAAAGCGGTTTCAGCCCCTCTACAATAATAGTCCTGGCTGTTTCCCGATTGTCATCATCATCTTTCACCGTCTTGAAGTGCCAACTTGGTGCCATCACCTGCTCCATCAGCAAGGATGCCGTAATTGCTTTCAGGAAATCATTCACTGCAACCTTTACATCACCTTGTTCTGCATCCGGCATAGCAATCATATTGACAAACTTAGCCGTCTCTTTTCCTTCGCAGTCACGGGTACATCGACCTATAATCTGAATAACCTCTGTCAACGAGCCACGTACACCTATTGTCAGACAGACCTCACACCATTGCCAGTCGAATCCCTCTTTAGCTGTGCCTAAGGCAATAATGATGTCCATATCCTCGCGCTTTTTCATGCGTTGCAGATAGCCTTGCACCATGTTACGCTCCTTTTGGTCGTCTTCCACCAAGTCGGCCACCTTCAGCAGTCGTCCGTCCTTTGTCCGTACATAATAGATACCCGTGTTATAGTCTTTTTCCTCTATAACGCCTATCGCCTTCATGATTTGGTCTGTCTCCGCATACTTGCCAATACCTGTCGATGCTCTGGCATTGACACTGGGAATATGAATAATCGTCTTTTTCGTAGTATCCAGCACCTCATGGATGTGGTCCAGATAACTGCCATGATAGAAATGGTAGCCCAACACCAGATTCTTCAGATACCTGTATCCATTCAACTGCTGATAATAGTTATACGTAACAGGATAGAAACGGGCTTCGTCCTCAACCCTCAATACAGGGATGCCATCCCCACGGAAATAGCTGCCTGTCATAGCCACGATATGACCTGTTGAGTTGTTCATCACCCTACGCACCACATCACCCAAGTTCGAATTTGCATCCGCACTGGTATGATGAAACTCATCTATGGCCAACAGGGTGTCATTGAAGTCCTCGTCGTTGATTTCCTTCATGCCATTACGAAGGGTAGCATGGGCACATACCAGTATCTTAGCACTACTCTGGTGGAAGAACTCTACGAAACGCCCTTTCTTGTCTTTCTCGTTCTTGACATCTGTCAGGTTGAAATAAGCAGCAACCTTCCAATCAGCAAAGAAACCAAAGGGTATCAGACTGGTATTTTGGAAAGAACGCCCGATACTTTTCTCTGGAACAGCTACCACAACTTTCTTTATTCCTTGGTGATACAACTTGTCCAAGGCAATAAACATCAGCGCCCTACTCTTACCAGAGGCAGGCGGCGCTTTAATCAACAAGAATCGTTTGTTACGAGCTTCGTATGCTTTTGCCTGCATCTCGCGCATTCCCAATTCGTTGGTAGCACTCGACTCGCCTGTCTGTTGGTAACGTATATCTACGATATTATTGCTATTTTGTACCATGTTTATTTGTTTATTCGGATTTTATTCGTAACTTTGCCCACAGAAATCAAAAATATTGAGTTATGACAGAGTTTGCACAGAGAATTTCAGAAACCCCGATGGCTCCATACACTGACTTGCTTCGGAGTATGCAGCCAAAAGACATGCGTATTGTCGTTTCATTCCTGCAAGAGGCCTTGGCTGAAGCTGAGAAACCACATAAAACGGCATCTGAGATTATACGTGAAAAGTATAAGAACTTGACTATTTCACCTGAGACGAAAGAACTGATTGAAGGTCTTTCTCTGTCGAGAGATGAGATGGATGACGAAAGGACAAGATACATATTGGGATACAAATGATGAAGAAAGTCTTTCTTGATACAAACATCCTGATGGATTTTGTTGACAATCGCGAAAACATTGAATATGCCAAGACAATTGTTGAACTGGGTAAGACGGGAGTTATTCAATTGTTTGCCTCTTATCTGTCGTATGCCAACATGGGATATATACTTCGCAAAAGATCTCTGAAGGAACGTTATCATCTGATACGCCTTGCCAGAGAGATTGCAACCGTAGTTCCATGCGATGTCACTCAACTTGATGCAGCTATTAACCATCCTGTCAAGGACTACGAGGATATGTTGCAGTACCAAAGCGCATTGGCTGCGGGATGCGATGTAGTGGTCACAAATAACAAACGTGACTTTCAAGAGTTCTGCCAGCTGCCTTTTCAGAGTTCCGAAGAATTCCTTTTGCAACTTGAAGATTGAATACTTTTCTTTCATTTCTTCGTCGTCATCTTTTCGTACAACTTAAACAAGCATTCCAGGCGGGCTTCGTCTGAGGCGAAGGGATAGCCGGGATAGCAGCTTTCCACGATGTCGTCCAGCTTCTCGTGGGCATCACGCAAGTCTTGTGGCATCTTGTCTGGGTCATACAGTTCTGCCAATGTTTTGTCTGGGTAGAACTCACGGGTCACTAATACATCCTCGGCAGCTGATTCTATTTCGGCTTTCTTCTCGGCAGAGATTTTGGGGAAGGGAAAGGTGTTGTAGCAGAGCTGGGCGGAGTAGCGGTAATCAGTTTTCAATCTTCCACCAACAGTCTTTACCCATACCATGTGGATATGACTCATCAATAAACCAAATAGAGAAACGTCTTTGGTACCAATAACCATACAACTATTAGCTGCAATATTATTTTTATCCAAATATCCCATTGGAATATAGTTGCGGTGTTCTGACGAAGTACTCGGAATGAGAATAAATGGCATTCCCATTGGTTGAGTGATTTGTGCGAATAAATGTGGAATGGCTGCTAATTGTGGACGAGAAGATTCTTCTCGGATAACTTTTAGTTCTGCTATTCTCTTCCTAAAGTCAGGAATAGACATATACTCTTTCTCATTTTCCCCGTATAGCCATATACACCAACGTAGTTTGCCATTGATAAAATCTTCAGCACCTATTAATGGCTTAATATACTTTTCAGCTAATGGCTCTCGATTAATCAGTTCATTCTTTTCTTCAGTTGAAAGAATAAGTTTTCCTCCATCAGCAGGCATGTTTCCAAAATTCATCTGTGGATACCCTTGGCAGATAGGTGCTGTCTCGCTCTTGACAAATACCGTAGGACCATCCATAAGTAAGGGGGATATATTCTTCACTTCTTTACACTTTGTATCTTCGTATAAAAGTCGCTTACTTATATTCATCTCAGAAGACACACCAACAATTACGCATATTACAGCGGCATTGTACTTTGCATTATTCTGCCATTTAAAGGACTTATATGCGAAGTTAATAATAAGTCCATCTTTTAACACTCGTTTCCAAAGCAAAGCGACTTGCAGTCCTTGACAAATAGAATTGGTAGATACGAAGGCATACTTAGCTCGTGTACCTTTTATGTATTTGGCACCAACCATGAACCAACAGGCAATATAATCAAGCTCGCCAAAGTCATATTTGAAGATAAGCTCCATGTCTTTCTTTTGACTTGCATCTTGCCTGCGACTCCCCAAATACGGCGGGTTGCCAAACACAAAGACTTCTTCCTCTGCGGTATGCGGACAAACGGTGTTCCAATCTATTCGGCAGGCATTGCCACAGACAATCTGCGTGATGTTCTTCAAGGGCAGGGCTTTGGTGTTGACGCCAAAGTTCTCGTTGAGCTTGGTGTTCATCTGGTGCTCGGCAAGCCAAAGAGAGAGCATGGCAACCTCGTGGGGGAAATCGAGCAACTCGATGCCATAGAACTGGTTTAGGCTAATAACGCTATTGTCAACAAACAGAATCTCACCCTCTGGGGTACACTTACGCTCCAGACTAAGGATGTCCATCTCAAGAAACCTTAGGCACTTATAAGTGATAATCAAGAAGTTACCACTACCACAGGCAGGGTCGAAGAACTTCATCCGGCTCATGCGCTTCAGCAATGCTTCACATTTGCGCTTGACTGCCTTGCATTCATCATAGAACTGTTTAGTATTAAGAGCTCCGATATCCTTCATCTGACGTTTTTGCTCGTACAGCTCGTTGAGTTTGTTGTACTCACCACGCAATTCGTCCATGAAGAGCGGATTGATAACCTTCATGATGTTGGGCACGCTGGTGTAGTGCATACCCTGATTGGCACGTTCCTCTGGGTTGACAACAGCCTGAATCATGCTTCCGAAGATGTCGGGGTTGATGTCCTTCCAATCCAGTTCGCCACATTCGATAATAATCTTACGAGCCTTGGCTCCCATTCGTGGTATTTGAATGTGCCGAGAGAAAAGACCACCATTGACGTATGGGAATTGCTTCACGATACTTGGAATATGTGAAGGGCGTAACGAGAGGTCCATCACATTGAAAGATTCATCCAGATATTGTGATAAATCAGAACCATCGGGTTTGGTATAACGCAGGATGCTACCTGTAAACAAATTGTTTTCAAAGATACCTGTATCCTCGGCAAAGAAACAGAACAACAAGCGACTGATGAAGATATTCAAATCGTGTAAGTCACTATCACTACGAAACTCGTTATAGGCTCGAAGTTCGTCATGCAGTTTGGCTAATTTCTCCGCCGCCTTCACGTCTGCAGGGCTCTCCTCCACATAGTGGACACGCTCCACATCCATCAAGGGATAAAAGAAGGCAAAATCACAATAGACGCGCTCAACCTTGTTTTCATACGTGTCCTTCTCTCGCAAGTCGTAGGCCAGCAACGTTCTGCCGTCACTTACAGCAATAATCTTGGGAGCCGCCTTCAGCACTTGAACATCCCTTTTCAACTGTTCAAGTTCTGAGGTAAGACGTGCTGCCGTTGTTACTCTGTAACAGAACAGACCTTTAATAAGCAGTCCGTCAAAAGTCTTCAGGACTCCCTTACCTTCTTTATAGCGCTGTATGTCACGCTCGCTCTTGCCAAAAGCATACAATAATTGATACCCAATCTCATCGGCAAACAAGGATTTGTTGTTTAGTAGCAATAATCGTTCTTCAATCTCCTTGTAGCCGAGTTGGTTCTTCTTTGCCATAACTCAATAGTTTAAGGAGCATAGCACTTATCGGAGAAACGGGTATTACCACAAACCAAACAGACACGAAAAAAGTGCGAACACCTTATCCGCGTCTGAGGTTGTAGGATACCCGTTAGAATAGATAAGTGACATGTCCGCACTATCGAGTGCAGAATTAGTCATTTATCGCTATTCTAACTTGTGTTTAAAACTTCCTACATTTCAGACACGCCGAATAACTGCTAATGCTGTTATTGTTTTACCCTCAAAAGTCACTCCTGCCGGCTTGCGCTCAAGTCATGTGGCTGAAGCTTAGTGCAAAAATACGACTTATTTCAGCAATGACCAAATATTTTGGAAGGTTTTTATAAATAAATAAGGAAGGGTGATTAAAAACATGGTATTTATTTGGAGAAAAACAAATAAATGCTTACTTTTGCAAATAATTTGAACGTTAAAAAAGAAAACATAAATATGAACAAGACATTTATTTCCCTACTGCTGTGCGCTTCCTTGGCAATGACAGCCAGTGCACAGAATACCCAAAAGAGTGAATTACAACAGAAAGCCGAAGCAGCCACTACTGTTCCTGCCCAGCGTTACTTGCATATACGTGCCTACGAAGACTATGTCAACAAGGGACAGTTGCTGCAAGGTGTAGAGTGTGGTACCAAGGCTGCTGCACTCTATTCGAAGGATGGACTCCATAAAGAGGCTTTCGAATTTCTGCGAAACGTCGATCAGACCATTAACGCCAAGAACCCCAACAATGCTGCCGCCCTGCATTATTTAGTGACGAAGGAGCGCTTGGCTATGTATATAAAATTCCGTAAGCCCGACAGCGCAAAGGAGCAATTACAGCAAATGGAGGCTCAGGTAGCCCAGGCTGGTGACGAAAAACTGAAAGAGGACCTGCTCTACCAGAAAGCCATCTATTTCTATACCTTCGGGCTCAATGCACAGGGCGATGCCGTTTTCAAAGAGATGGCTTCAAAACTGACTGCATCAAAGGAGTATGATAAGGTTGACGATGTTTACAAGCAGCTCATTGCCAACGGACGTCGCAGTAATAATGCCAGCATGGTGGCACAGTCATACAATAATTATCTGGCTTGGAAGGATTCAGTGAATGCCCTGAAGCACGCAGACGAAATTGCCGCTCTGAAGAAGCAAATTGCCGATAACGAGGCTGCCATCGAGGAGAAAGACTCTTCGCTGACCACTCGTTGGGTGTTCATCGTAGGACTGCTGATTCTGGCTGGTGCTTTGGCAGCCGCTTTGGTTGTGGGAGCCGTTATCCTGTTGCGCTTTATCCTTGTGAATCGCAAACAGAAGAAAAACATCCAACTGGCTAACGACAGCAATGCGCTGAAATCAAAATTCATTAGCAATATCTCTGCACAACTCGACCCCACCCTGCAAAAGCTGGATAGCACTAAGCCAGAGGTAAAAGCATTGCTGGGATTCTCACAGCATATCCAACAACTTTCAGAACTGGAGAATTCTGACACAGAGATAGAGATGGAGAGCGTTCAGATTCCTGCATTCTGCGAAAGTCTTGCCAACGAGATTCGTCCTTTGGTGAAAAAAGACGTGAACATCAAGATAGAGGCTCCAAAGATGTCGATGGATATGAACAAGGAATATGTTTCGCACATCCTGCTACATCTGCTCAAGAATGCAGCCATTTATACGCCAGAGGAAGGTACTATCTGGTTGGAATACAAGAAGCGCAGTGCTCACACCCATCAGTTCCTGGTGGCTGACACCGGTTGCGGTATTCCTGAAGAGAAGCGCGAGGATGTGTTCAAGCCCTTCCTTGAAATCCGCGACCTCACCCAGGGTGACGGTCTGGGCCTGCCTATCTGCAAGCAGATGGCGCTGAAGATGAATGGTGACCTTGAGATTGACCCGGAGTTTACGAAGGGAACACGTTTTGTCCTTGAACTCCACGCATGATATTCTATTTCTCAGGAACAGGCAATACAAAGTGGGCGGCAGAGCAGATAGCACTGTCGACCCACGATTCTTTATACTATATTCCTACCGAGCTAAAAGGTTCGTGTGATTATACGCTGAAAGAAGGTGAATCATTAGGTTTCTGTTTTCCAACCCACGGCTGGCAACCTCCTCGAATTGTCCGGGAGTTTATCCGAAAGGCAACATTCCATTCCGTTAGCTATGTTTATGCATTAACCACTTGCGGTGACAATATGGGATATGCTATGCGTATATTAAATAAGGAGTTAGCACAAAAGGGGTTAAAGCTTGATGCCTCCTTTGCTGTTGTCATGCCCGAATCGAACGTATGTTTCAATTTCCTTCATCTTGATACACCAGAACGTGAGCGCCAGAAGATAACAGCTGCCAAGGAACGCATGAAGCACATCACGGCAGTCATCAGCAGTCGGCAAAAAGGCGTTGAGGAGTTGGTAAAGGGTGCTATACCATATACCTACACCTACGTCATTGGCGGGTATTATAATAAACATCTCATCACTGACCGCCATTTCTGGGTAGATGAAGATGTTTGCATAGCATGCGGTCTCTGCCAGAAGGTTTGTCCTGTCGGCGATATCGAGGGAACACCACCCCGTTGGCTTCACAATGATTCATGTACTAACTGTCTGGCGTGCTATCATCATTGTCCGCGCCATGCTATTCATTGGGGAAAGATGAAACGCGGACAATACTTGTTTAAGGAATAATCAAGCTGACACTGAATGGCAAAACTCGAAACCCATACTCTGGATACCGATAATCAGGAATGGCAACAGGCGCTACAGATTATCCAGTACACCCGTCGGTCGCTCTTCCTGACCGGTAAGGCGGGAACGGGTAAATCGACGTTTCTCAGGTATGTGTCCGAAACGGTCAAAAAGAAGCATGTCATTCTGGCTCCAACAGGTATTGCTGCCATTAATGCTGGTGGGCAGACACTGCATTCATTCTTCAAACTGCCTTTCCATCCGTTGCTCCCCAACGACTCCAGCTATTCTGCCCGCAATATCCGAAAAACTCTTAAATATAGTGGAGAGACCACTAAACTCCTACGAGAACTCGAACTCATCATCATTGATGAGATTTCAATGGTGAGAGCTGACATTATTGATTTCATCGATAAGGTGTTGCGCATCTACTGTCGGAATATGCGTGAACCATTCGGTGGGAAACAACTATTGCTGGTGGGAGATATCTTCCAATTGGAACCCGTCATCAAAGAAGATGAATGGCACTTGATGCAACCCTTCTATGCTTCAGCTTACTTCTTCTCGGCGAAAGTCTGGCAAGAAATGCAATTGGTCAGCATCGAGTTACGGAAAGTCTATCGGCAGACCGACCTGCAGTTTATTGCCTTGCTTGACCGTATCCGACAGAATCATGCTACCGATGCCGATCTACAAGCCATCAATGAACGGGTGAACAGTCATATTCAGCGACCGCATAACGGCTTTGAGATAACACTCGCTACCCGTCGCGATACTGTTGACTATATCAACAACGAACATCTTGGTAAACTGGAGGGTGAGCCAACGGTTTTCAATGGTTGTATCAAAGGGGAGTTTCCTGAAACCTCCCTACCCGCTCCTATGGAATTGGAAGTTAAACCTGGTGCACAGGTGATTTTCGTGAAGAACGACAAAGAGAAGCGTTGGGTGAATGGTACGTTGGGCATTGTCATCAATCTGGACGAGGAAGAAGGTATCATTACGGTGGTAGATGAAGACGGGCATGAACATGACGTAGAACGTGAAGTTTGGGAAAACATGCGCTATACCTTCAATGAGAAGGAACAGAAAATAGAAGAACAGCTGCTGGGCACCTTCGTACAATTTCCACTGCGACTGGCATGGGCGATTACGGTACATAAAAGCCAAGGACTCACGTTCAGAAATGTGAAGATAGACTTTTCTGGGGGCGGAGCTTTTGCTGGTGGACAAACCTATGTGGCCCTTTCACGCTGCACCTCTCTTGAAGGTATCAGCCTTGAAGCCCCTATCCGCCGAAGTGATATTTTCGTCAGAGCTGAAGTAGTGGCTTTTGCCAATCGTTATAATGACGGAAAACTGATTCATCAGGCTATCTACGAAAGCAAGGCCGATAAGGAATACTATGATGCTATGGAAGCTTTCGACCGTCAGGATTTCGATGCTTTCCTCCAGAATTTCTTTTTGGCTATTCATAGTCGCTATGATATAGAGAAGCCCGCTGCTAAACGACTCATCCGCCGCAAACTGGGCGTTATCACCAAATTGCAGCAAAAGTGTCAACAGTTGGAAGATACTATTAAACAAAAAGAAGAAACGCTGAAACGACTGGCAGCCGAGTACGTTATGTTAGGACGTGAATGCGAAAGGGAGCACATGCCGGAAGCTGCTATCCGCAACTACGAAAAAGCGCTCGAACTATATCCTGATGCTATGGAAGCCCAACGTCGTATTAAGAAAATCAAAAAAGATAAACAATGATGATTACACCAATTGCTAAAATCAATCTCGGATTGAACGTAGTTGAACGCCGTCCTGACGGTTACCACAATCTGCAAACCGTTTTCTATCCGGTCGCCATCAAGGATGCACTTGAAATTTATCCGATGGCAGAACAATTCCCCTCGGAATTTAACTGCGACATCAAAATAACGAACATCCCCGTAGAAGGCGATGAACAGCGCAATTTGGTAGTAAAGGCCTATAACCTTCTGAAAGCCGATTTTCCCCAGTTGCCCCGTCTGCATGCCCATCTCTACAAGGGCATTCCTACACAAGCAGGCATGGGAGGCGGTTCAAGTGATGCTTCTGCTATGTTGCTGTTATTGAACGATACATTCAATCTGCAACTCACGGACGAGCAGCTTATCAATTATGCCGCCCGATTAGGAGCCGACTGTCCTTTCTTTATTCTCAATCGCCCAGCTTATGCTGAAGGTATCGGTGAGAAGCTTCAACCTATCGCACTTGATCTTTCCGACTGGTATATTGCCGTGGTACGTCCTGATATACCTGTTCCCACCAAAGAAGCCTTCGCACTTATTAAGCCTGCGTTTCCCTCAAAAAACTGCAAAGACATCGTGATGCAACCTGTTGAAACATGGCGTAATGAACTGATTAATGACTTCGAAAAGAGTGTTTTTGCGCTTCACCCTGAAATCGGTGCCATAAAAGAACAACTCTATGACATGGGCGCAACTTATGCTGCTATGAGTGGTAGTGGAAGTTCAATCTTCGGTCTCTTCAAACATCCAATAGACTTAAAAGAATCATTTGGAGATATGTTTTCCACCTGCATTAAACTGACATAAAAAAAGAATGATTGTCTCACGACAATCAATCTTCCATTAACCTTAATAATCTAATACCATGAAAAACACATTGCAAAGATATACATAATTCTCTCTCGATGCAAGAAATGTGTTAAACCATGATACAAGATTTAATATATTTTAAGTTCTACGGCTTCCAATGAACACATTTTAAGAATTGGTTATCCTCTTTAGGTTCGTTTGATACCTCTTCAACCTCTCCCGGCTCCTTCACATTGACAGGGTAAAAGTCAGTAGGATGATTATCATACCAACGAATCACATACGGTTGCCGAGGAATATCCACATATCTTTCTGCGTCTAATGGGCGCCAATGAACGGAAAAGACTTCCAGTTTACTCTCCTTGATATCCTGACCATAGGTGGTAAGCATACAAATTACCTGATTACAACTGTCAACAGGTTCATTTACGGGCATCAAGTGCATTTTGATAGTTTTTGAAGCGCTGACTTTTAACGTCAGATGCTTATCGGACAGCCCCAACATCTGACTCTTACCCCCAAGTTCGTTGGTCACTACCGCATCCATGTTGGAGTCTATAAAGTCAATGAAATCGAGTTTATTATTCTCCGTAAGATAAGGCAACATGCTGTCAGGCATCTGAAGAAATATATCCCTCATCTTCGGCTGTGCCCCACATAGGGACAACAGCGAAGACATCAGGAAACCTATTACAAATAATCTTTTCATATCCTGCTGACTATTATCCACGACCAGGACGCAGATCCTTCACACGAACGGCCTTGCCTTCACTCTGAGGCAGCGAGCCTTTCTTGACGAGTTTTACACGAGGTGTCAATAGTATCTCGTCTTTCAACGCACGCTGTATGTCACGAGTCATCTTCTGCAGTTCGGGATAAACATCCGTATTCAGTCCATCCAGTTCTACTTCAACGGTCATAATATCATTATCATCCTCCGTATCGAGCGTGATGAGATAGTTACTGCCAAGACCAGGATACTGTACCAGAATCTTCTCAACCTGCATGGGGAATACATTGACACCCTTGATAATGAACATGTCGTCAGTACGTCCTTTGATACGGTCAATACGGCGATGAGTACGTCCACAAGGACACTCACCTGGAATGATACGAGTCAAGTCGCGAGTGCGATAGCGCAAAATAGGCATCATGGTGCGATCAAGTGTTGTCAGAATCATCTCACCGATTTCACCATCGGGTACCGGTTCCAAGGTATCCGGGTCAACAATCTCTAAGATATAGTTATCTTCCCACAGGTGCATACCATTCTGCTCCAAACACTCAAAAGCTACACCTGGACCGTTCATTTCAGTCATACCGAACGAATTGTAAGCCTTGACATCCAGCAGACGCTCAATTCGACGACGCTGCTCTTCGGTATGAGGTTCGGCACCGATAAAGAGCGTGCGCAACTTGGTAGAGCGAGGATCAACGCCTTCCTCTTGGAACACCTCAGCCAAACGGATAGCGTATGAAGGGATAGCATGCAGACAAGTAGTTCCGAAGTCTTTGATAAACATAATCTGTCGCTTGGAATTACCAGCAGCAGCAGGAACCGTTGTAGCGCCAAGTTTCTCCGCACCATACTGGAAGCCCAATCCACCTGTAAACATACCGTAACCGCTTGAGTTCTGGAAGACATCCGTATCACGGCATCCCACCATATACATATCACGTGCTATCATGTTGGCCCATGAATCAATATCATGGCGCGAATAGGTTACCACTGTAGGATGTCCTGTCGTACCACTGGTAGAATGAATACGGATAGCGTCTTTCATATCTCCGCCTACCAATCCGAAAGGATAGTTATCACGCAAATCCTGTTTGGTAGTAAAAGGTATCTTACGGATATCCGCTACGGTTTGAATACTGTCAGGAGTAATTCCCAAATCGCCCAGACGCTTCTTATAGAAAGGCGACTTCAAGGCGACTTCGATCGACTGACGTAGTTTCTTTACTTGCAAAGCCTCTAATTCTTTGCGTGGCATTGTCTCTAATTCCGGTTGCCAATACTTACTATTCATATTATTTCGTTTTTATTATAATTTCAACTTATAGTCATATTCCAACGGCAATTGTTTGCCGATACTTGTGGCTATGATACCACACTGAGTCTGACGCTTCACTTGCAGAAGAATGTCAGCCATCAGTTCTGCATTACGATCGTCAAGATGGGAAATAGGTTCGTCAATGACGAGGAAATCGAAAGGCTGCGCCAGCGTTCGGATAAAGGCTACCCGCTGCTGCTGACCTTGTGAAAGAAGACCAGCCTTTACGTCTTTTTTATCGGCAATACCCAATGACTCCAACCATCTTTCAATGTCATCAACTGAAATGTGCTGAGTCAATTGGTTCTTGATAACGATATTCTCCCAGGCAGTCAGTTCAACAAACAGGCGCATCTCCTGAAACAGCATACTGATGTGGCGCTGGCGGATATCCACCCATAGACCTACTTGATATTGACTGATATCATCGCCATCGAAATATATAGTTCCGCTATAGTCGTGGCGATAACCCAACAGATAACTGCAGAAGGTGCTCTTCCCCATCCCGCTGTCGGCTTCTATCAGATAACTATTGCCTTTTTCGAAATGGACTTCAGTATTCCACACTTCGGAAGCCAAGTCCGTACGCTGCGCAAAGACCTGGGGCAATACCTGATGAAGTGAAATCTGTTGCATACCTTATTATATATATTATAGTTGTTTTGTCAACTGTGCCATCATGACGGCTGATAATCCAGCTGTTTCTGTGCGCAATCTGCTTGTGCCCAAATGTACCGATTTCCAACCGCGACTGACTGCCTCGCGAACCTCATCAATCGAGAAGTCGCCTTCAGGACCAATCATAATGGTGACATCGTCAGCAGCGGGTTGCTTTTTCAGCAAATCGAAAAGCCCTTCACGCGAAACTTCTTCGTAACAATGGGCAATATACTTGCCCCCTTGTCTTTCGGTCGCTATAAAATCTTCAAACGACTGCATCTCATGCAAAACCGTCTTCCATGCTTTACGACTTTGTTTCATAGCCGAAACTGCAATCTTCTCCAAACGAGGAACCTTGACTACCTGACGTTCAGAGAATTTACAGTTGAGGAAAGATATTTCATCGACACCGATTTCTACCGCTTTTTCAATCATCCACTCCATCCGTTCTACCAGTTTGGTGGGAGCAATCGCCAAGTGGATGTGTCCTTGCCAAGTTCTGTCCTGTAGCAAAGTTTCTTGTATGTCGTACATGCAGTGATGGTTCGATGCAACCGTAACGACAGCCCGATAGAAAGTTCCCTGTCCGTCCATCAGCATCATTTCGTCACCTTCCGACAATCTCAACACTCTCACTGCGTGTGTAGCTTCGTCGGCTGGCAACTCACGGATGTTGGCCGCATCGGGCACATAGAAATATCTTACTTCTTTCATCTCCTACACCTTTAAATCTTTTTTCTTCGGACGGAATATCAAAGCAAAAGCAATAGCTATTACAAGGGCATAAGCAGCAAACAGATACCAACAGGTAGTCCATTCAATATGACCGTCGGCAGTTGTATAATTATTCACAAGCGTCTGGGCAGCTAAAGAGCCGATAGTTGCTCCGAGGCCATTGTTCATCAATATAAATAATCCCTGAGCACTCGAACGCAGCTCGGCTGGTGCCGAGTTGTTTACAAACAAAGAACCGCTGATGTTGAAGAAATCGAATGCTACACCATATATTATCATTGACAAGATGAACAGCCAGATTCCATTTCCAGGATTACCGGCACCCAAGAATGCAAAACGTAGCACCCAGGCAAAAATGGCTATCAACATCACATTCTTGATACCATAACGAGGCATAAAGAACGGGATAAGCAGAATACAGAATGTCTCACTAACCTGAGATATAGAATATAACAAAACAGGATATTTCACGCCAAAGGATTCCGCATATTCAGGGATATTCTGAAAATGAGAGATATAGGGCGTGGCAAAAGCGTTCGTAATATGCAGACAAACACCGATGAAGATAGAGAATATAAAGAAGATAGCCATCTTGCGCTGTCTAAAAAGCGTGAATGCCTCAAGACCGAAAATGGAAGAGAAAGACTTCTTTTTCAATTTGACAATCGGACAGGAAGGTAGCAGGAAAGAATAGAAAAACAGTAGCAAACTCAAGACACCGCTTACTATAAACTGATAATAGCTCTGTTCGTAATCCAATAAGTCAACAAACCACATGGTAGCAATGAAACCAACCGTACCGAACATGCGGATAGCGGGAAATTCCTTAACGGTATCCATACCTGCCTGATGCATAGCACTATATGCTGTTGAGTATGATAAAGACAACGTAGGCATATAGAAGGCTATACTCATACTAAACAATCCATAGAGTATAGAAAATTCGACCTGATGACCATAAATATATCCATACCATCCAAGCATCAGCATAAAAAAGCCAGCCACTATATGGCAATAACCAAATAAGCGTTGCGCCGGAATCCAACGGTCAGCGATAAAACCCATTACAGGCGGCATGAAAATCGATACGATGCCCTGCATCGCGTAAAACGCGCCAATATGACTGCCCATACCTACTCGACTGAGATAGATACCCATGCACGTCAGATAGGAACCCCATACAGCAAACTGCAGGAAATTCATGATGGCTAAACGTATTTTCAATGTCATGGTCCTATGTCTTTATATCATTGGTTCATCGGCGTTCCAAAGTGTTAGCTCGCCGTCATGGTTGCTTTTTAAGCTTAGCCGGTTGCTGATCCACTCGGTGAATGGGAGTTCTCTCTCCAGTGGGTAGTATCGCTCCACTTTCCCGTTGGATAGCTCTACGACCTGTTGTGTCAGGATTGCTCCCTCGGTCGTCAACAGCTCTGGACATGCTATCCTTCTTGATTTCTTCGTTGGTTTGAGGGTCATTTTTAGGTTGTTTTTGATGGAAACGAATCAACTGTATCTGACTGATAAACAGTAGTTTCCTGGCTTCCATGTCACGATCATTGTTGTTCAGATAGATAAAACCACGCAATTCCTGCAGAGTTCCCTCACGATTCTGAGGCAAGTGCACCTTCGATTCGCCAGTCATAGCAATATGCGTCACAGTCTGCACAATGCTGTCGCCATCATATTTGGCAACAAGACATACTATAGCATCGCGCGAACCACTCTGATAGATAAAGTCAGACATAAACTGGAAAAGGAAGTAGTCGCCCTTGTGATAAGAGGTATCAGCCTTCACATAAATATCAAAACGATTACCTGTCGGTTTGGGCGTCAGCAAAACATCCGTTTCGTTCTGCCAGACATTAGCTGTATCTCCCGTAGTGCTATAGGTTGAGTATTTACCTATGTCACCTACCGATGCTCCCAAAGCCTTGGCGTCGTCGTTCAAGCGTTCTCGCACATCCTGATAGATACCCTTCAGGCGCTCAGCATGTGAATAGTAATAAACTAACGAAGAGTCGAATTCGGCTTCCGTCACACCATGTTTCTTGAGCACTGCCAAGAAGTAAGCACTGCGATTATAGTTATTTTCCTCGCTACTTCTCGAACGGTCTTCGTTGGCCATTGCCTGAGCTACATGATAGTCGTAGAGAATATCCTCCAAATCACCAGGCTGAATAAACTGCTTGGGAACGGTTGGCTTACAACCCATGATGGCTATCACCAACAGAACAATCGTAAGGCTATTCTTCATTAGTTTTTGTTTCCTTTTTGAGTGTTATCTCAGAAATTTCATTACGATAGAAAATCAGCAACAGCACTACACCCACTGAGATTGCGGAGTCTGCAAAATTGAAGATAGGACTGAAGAATACAAATGATTCACCACCCATCATCGGTATCCAGTCGGGCCATGTGGTAACTATGAGCGGAAAGTAGAACATATCTACTACCTTACCCATGAGGAAGGGGGCATACCCCGTACCGAAAGGTACGAAATAAGAGGTATAAAACTCTGACGAGGCGTTGAAGATCAGGCCGTAAAACATCGAATCAAAGATATTGCCGGCTGCACCAGCCATCACCATAGCCAGACAGAAGATGTAGCCCCAGCGGGCTTTTTTCTTCACCTGACCTGCGATATACCACCCCAGAATGCCTACAGCGAAAATGCGGAACAGAGACAGCACCAGTTTGCTGCCAATCTCCATACCGTAAGCCATACCGTTGTTTTCTATAAACACGATCTTAAACCACGAGAATATCTCAATTTGTTCGTGAAGTGTCATATTCGTCTTCACCCAAATCTTGATAATCTGGTCTACAACGAGGATGACCGTTACTACAGCAACAGCCATCCATCCGCGTTTTGCAATACTTTGATCCTTCATTTATTTCTTGCCAGCCATCTTTGACTCCACACTCAGCGTAGCATGGGGTACGGCGCGCAATCGCTCCTTTGGAATCAGTTTGCCGGTGATACGGTCAATACCATAAGTCTTGTTCTCGATACGCACTAAAGCAGCCTTCAGTCCTTGGATGAATTTCTGCTGACGGCCAGCCATTTGTATCAATTCCTCTTTCGACTGGGTAGCACTACCCTCCTCCAAAGCCTTGTAGGTAGGAGACGTGTCATCCACATCATTGGAGTCTTTGTTCATCAATACATTCATCATCTGGTCATAGTCACGCTTGGCCAGTGCTAACTTTTCGTTGATAATCTGGCGGAACTCCTCGAGTTCCTCATCAGAATAGCGGGTCTTTTCTGCCATAATTAATTAGCTTTAGTTATTTGTATATTCAATTTAAATTCATCGAAATCAACTTCTACGCCGTCGTTCTGAGCAACGGTAATATCATCAGCCAATACCTGGGTCTTGATGTATTCACCATAGCCTGCAACGGCTTTCTCCACTTCCTCGTGGGGAGCGATAGCAATGTGAATGCGGTCCGTAATTTCCAATCCACTGTCCTTACGGATATTCTGCACGCGATTGATAATTTCGCGCGCCATACCTTCCTGCTTGAGTTCCTCGGTCAGTTCAACCTCAAGGGCAACGGTCAGATTGCCTTCATTGCTTACGAGCCATCCTGGAATGTCCTCACTGATGATGTCAACGTCTTCGGCCAGGATTTCAAGATTGTCGAGATTCTCAATATGACCTAAGTTCAAACGTCCGTTCTGCTCAAGTTCTGCAATTTGTTCCTGACTCAGGGCGTCAACGGCAGCGGCTACGGCTTTCATCTGCTTACCGTATTTCTTACCCATCACGCGGAAGTTGCACTTCACTTTCTTCACCAGAATACCGGAACCCTCCACGAACTTCAGTTCCTTGACGTTCACCTCGTTCATAATCAGGTCCTTCACAGCCTCGATATGGCGTTTTTGCTCTTCCGTAGCAGGAATCATGATGCTCTGCAGTGGTTGGCGCACCTTGATGTTCACCTTACGGCGCAGGGCGAGTACCATTGAAGTAATCTTCTGAGCCATCTCCATACGTGCTTCCAAATCGGTATCAATCAGCGATTCGTCAGCCACTGGGAAACTGTCCAGATGCACGGAGTCCTTCTCACCACCCAGGTCGCGATAGAGTTGGTCGGCATAGAAGGGAGCAAACGGTGCCAGTAATTTAGAGATTGTCATCAGACAGGTGTAGAGTGTATCATATGCCGAGCGCTTATCATCGCTCATCTCCTTGCCCCAAAAGCGTTTACGGTTCAGACGTACGTACCAGTTCGACAAGTCATCATTGACAAAGGTATCTATCAGTCGGCCGGCACGTGTAGGGTCATAACCATCAAGTTCGGCAGTTACTTTCTTTATCAATGTATTAAGACTCGACAGAATCCAACGGTCAATCTCCGGTTTACTTTGCTGCAACATAGTTGCTGCATACTGTGGAACATAGCCATCCACATTGGCATACAGTGCGAAGAAGCTATACGTATTATATAATGTTCCAAAGAACTTACGACGAATCTCGTCGACGCCCTCTGGGTCGAACTTCAGGTTGTCCCAAGGTTCTGAATTGGTCATCATATAAAGGCGTACAGCATCAGAGCCATATTTCTCAATCATATCAAACGGATTGACAACATTACCTACATGTTTCGACATCTTGTTACCCTTGGCATCGAGCACGAGTCCTGATGAAATCACGTTCTTGAAAGCTACAGAGTCGAAAATCATTGTAGCGATAGCATGCAGGGTAAAGAACCAACCACGTGTCTGGTCAACACCCTCGTTGATGAAGTCGGCAGGGAAAGCCTTATTCTGGTCAATAGCCTCGCGATTTTCGAACGGATAGTGGATTTGCGCATAAGGCATCGAACCAGAGTCAAACCATACGTCAATCAGATCACTCTCGCGCTTCATTTTCTTACCCGTCTTTGATACGAGGAAGATATAGTCAACATACGGACGGTGCAAGTCTATCTTATCATAGTTCTCCTGCGACATATCGCCAGGCACGAAACCTTTATCTTTCAGTGGGTTCGAAGTCATCACACCTGCATTGACAGCCTTTTCTATCTCGTTGTAGAGTTCCTCTACGCTACCGATGCAAATTTCCTCTCCATCCTCTGAACGCCAGATGGGCAATGGAGTTCCCCAAAAGCGTGAGCGCGAGAGATTCCAGTCGTTCAGGTTGTCGAGCCAGTTGCCAAAGCGGCCAGTACCCGTTGATTCGGGCTGCCAATTAATGGTCTTATTCAGTTCAGACATGCGCTCTTTGCAAGCCGACGACTTGATGAACCACGAATCCAGCGGATAGTAAAGCACTGGTTTATCTGTACGCCAGCAGTGTGGATAGTTGTGCACGTGCTTCTCAATCTTGAACACCTTGTTCTGAGCTTTCAGATCCATGCAGATAGAGATATCAAGCGTCTCGTCCTTATCGGTCAGCGTCTCGTCATAGGCATTCTTCACATAGCGTCCTGCAAACTTATTCCATTCCTCCACGTTAACATAGTGCTTAACGAATTCTTCGTCAAGATCGTCAATCACATAGTATTTACCCTGCAAATCGACCACTGGGCGCTCAGCGCCTTTTTTGTCAATCAGTACGATGGCGCAGATACCGGCTTTCTTAGCTACAAAGGCATCGTCAGCACCAAAGTTTGGAGCGATATGCACAATACCGGCACCGTCTTCCGTCGTCACGTAATCACCTGGAATTACACGGAAAGCATCACCCATAGGTTTGATGGCGGGCATCAGCTGTTCGTACTCCATTCCAACGAGGTCGGTTCCCTTGTAACGAGCAACAATGCGGTAGGGAATCAGTTTGTCGCCCTTCTTGTATTCAGGCATCTCACCACCATCGGTGATATGACCCTCAGCAGGCAGATAGGCGTTCAAACGAGCCTCTGCCAACACCAGTGTCACCTTGTCGGCTGAATAGGGATTGTAGGTCTCAACAGCCACATAGTCGATCTTCGGACCTACACAGAGTGCTGAGTTGGCAGCCAGTGTCCAAGGGGTTGTCGTCCAAGCCAGAAAGTAAGGTGTTCCCCACCCTGTCATTTCAGGCTTTGGATTCTTCATCTTGAACATGGCCGTACAAGTGGTATCTTTCACGTCGCGATAGCAACCAGGCTGGTTCAGCTCGTGAGAGGAAAGACCAGTACCTGCGGCTGGCGAATAGGGCTGGATAGTATAACCTTTGTAGAGCAAATCCTTCTCATAGAACTGTTTCAGCAACCACCACAGCGTCTCAATATATTTGTTGTCGTAGGTGATATAGGGATGATCCAAATCTACGAAATAGCCCATCTTTTCGGTCAGTTCGCGCCACTCGGCAGTGTACATCATCACATTCTCACGACACTTCAAGTTGTAATCCTCAGTTGAGATGTAGCGTTCCGATTCTTTGTTGTCAATATCGGCTTTGGTGATGCCCAGTTCCTTCTCTACGCCCAGTTCTACGGGCAGTCCATGGGTATCCCAACCAGCCTTGCGGTGCACCTGATAGCCGCGCATCGTCTTGTAACGATTGAAGGTATCCTTGATACTGCGTGCCAGCACGTGGTGAATACCTGGGTGGCCGTTAGCTGAGGGAGGTCCCTCAAAGAATACAAACTGAGGGCAACCCTCGCGCTCCTCTATAGAGCGAAGAAACACATTCTTCTCCTTCCACATCTGCAGGATATCATTGTTCACCTGCGTCAAATTCAAACCGCTATGTTCAGCGAATCTCTTTCCCATAAATATTGTTTTTTCCGTTATTTTCTTAATTAATGCGCAAAGGTAATCATTTTTTTTGAACCCACCAAATTTTTGTTATTGAAAGATTTTTTTGCAGGAAGGCTAAGAAAAATAATTATTGTAAAATACATTCCAAAACTTCGGAAGTGTGATCCGTTACAGCTACTTGTTGACTAACCCTAAGACCTACTGCCCAAATGACAACTCCATGAGCATCAACGACTACCAATTGGCGGCGCTTATCGAAAAGAGACAATTTGCAGTCTGTCATCAAATCGCTCAAAAGCTTAGTACCTCGCATCCCGTAAGGTTGCATACGGTCACCCTCTTCCACCCTTCTGACGGTCAGAGGAAACGCCACTTTCTGGGCATCGAGGGTGGCAACGGACGGATTTTTCGACACATAAGCAGGGCATTTCTTCACCTTAATCTTGGTAATTTCGTCCAAAATATACGTTCCTTCTTCAGGAATCCGCACGTTTTGGAATGGTTTTAGGCTAAATTCTACTGCATAGCGGTCCCGATCAACCAATAGGTCGTAGCCCATCGAAGAAGAAAAAACACTGCCGGTTTCAGCGGTTAACAGCTCCTTCACTTGGCTCCCGTTGAAACCATATTGTTTTGCCCATTCGTAGAGTATATATTCTCTTGAACCGAAACGCTCTAATTCCCTATATTCAAGGATTTTAGCATTCCTAATGTTTTCAATCGCAACATCTAAAACGGATTGGGCTTCAGTTAGGTTTTCTGCTGTCCGCTGAATATTATCCGCAACAGCAGGATTAATCGTTTCTAACAAAGGCAGCACCTTCAGACGTACTACATTACGCTGGACTTCGGCCACCAAATTAGTCGAATCAGTAACATAAGATTGCCCTTTTACTTGCAAATATTGCTCGATTTCCTGTCGGGAAACACATAAAAGAGGGCGAAGGATATAGCCTTTTCTTGGTTGAATACCAGTCAATCCTCGCAATCCAGTGCCTCGAATAAGGTTTAAGAGTACCGTTTCTACCGAGTCGTCACGATGGTGAGCCACACAAATGCCCGAAGCTCCAATATCCTTGCGGAGCTGTTCGAAATAGCCATATCTGAGCTCGCGGGCTGCCATTTCAACGCTGACATGATGCGTTTCTGCATACGTTAGGGTATCAAAATGGATGCGATGAAATGGGATGTTTTTCTGCAAACACAACGATTCACAGAATGCTTCATCCCTATCCGACTCCGCTCCGCGAAGATGAAAATTGCAATGAGCTGCATGCACTTGATAGCCCATTTCATCGAGAAAAAGCAGTAAAGCCACACTATCAGCACCACCACTAAGTGCAACAATATACAAATCGTTGCTATTCAATAAATTATGCTGTTTAATGTAATCTTTTACTTTACTCAACATAGAGTACCAATCCTTTCAAATATTCGCCTTCAGGATGATAGATATTAATGGGGTGATCGGCTGGTTGATGCAACTGGTGCAGGATGCGCACCTTACGCTTAGCCAATGCAGCTGCCGTAAAGACAGCATTACGGAAATGATCTTTCGTCACCACCTGTGAACAAGAGAATGTAAAGAGAATACCACCTTTCTCTATTTTCTCGAAAGCCTTTTGATTCAGTCGTGTATAACCTTTCAGCGCATTGTGCAAGGCTCCACGATGCTTGGCAAAGGCTGGTGGATCGAGAATAATGAGGTTGTAGGAGAGTTGAGAGTTGCCAATACCCTCTAAAAACTTAAAAGCATCTTCGCAGAAAGCCTCATGACGAGGGTCGTCTGGGAAATTGAGCTCCACGTTCTGGCGCGTCAGAGCAATAGCCTTTTCGCTGCTATCGACGCTATGCACCAACTCAGCACCTCCACGCATTGCATAGAACGAGAAGCCGCCAGTATAGCAAAACATATTCAGCACGCGCTTACCCTTAGCATATTGCTCCAGTAGCGAGCGATTCTCGCGCTGGTCAACAAAGAATCCCGTTTTCTGTCCTTTCAGCCAGTCAACACGGAATTTCAGCCCATTTTCCAATGCGATATTATCATCACTACCACCATAGAGGAAACCGTTCATATCGTCTTTCGTCATGAAAGGAAGTGTCGTCTCGCTCTTATAATAAATATGTTGAATTCGCGATTCCATCACATTAGCTAATGCACGAGCTATCTCCTTGCGCATCAAGTGCATACCGATGGAATGGGCTTGCATAACAGCCGTTTGCCCATACACGTCAATAATCAGGCCTGGCAGATTATCGCCCTCGCCGTGTACTAAACGGTAAGTATTGTTCTGCGGATTGTCAGCAATACCTATAGCCAGACGCATTTGGAGGGCAGACCGCAAACGGGAATGCCAGAATTCTGCATCGATTTCAACGTCAGAGAACGATAAAACGCGTACGGCGATAGAGCCTTGCTGATAATGGCCGACAGCGATAAAATCGCCACCATTATTAACCACACGCACCACTTCGCCCTCTTGGATAGCCTCGTCCATATGCTGGATAGCACCCGAGAACACCCAGGGATGAAAACGCTTCAGACTTTCCTCCTTACCCCTCCGCAACTGTATCTGTTTGTACATCTTCCACAACTTTTATCAGTTCATAATCACCCGTCTGCTCCAAACGAAGCAGTTCTTCATAAATCAAAATACACGACCACGCATCGGTAGCAGCATATACTTTCTGTTTATCCTTCAGTATATCAGCTTCCCAATTACTCAGTTGGTCGCGCTTACTGATACGCTGCCCAAAGAAATTGGCATACAGTTTCTGAAGACTCAAGTCTTCGATGCCGATTTCCTTGACTTTATCTTGTAAATCTATGAAATTCCCACGATTAAACTCCCCACGACGCTCTAACATCATCATATCATCGTGTAGGGAAAGACCGATTTTCGGCACTGTCTGGTCTTCCAACAGCCGTATGACGGAAGGCGAAAGTCCCATCAAGTTCAGACGGAACAGGAAACACACCTCATGACTCGACACCTGAAGCAAAGCTACCTGATTGATGCGTCCCTTCTTGAAAGAAGGACGCGTTTCGGTATCAATGCCCAATATGGGTTGCGCCAGCAGATAATCAACTGCCTTTTGAGCCTCTGTTTCCGTCAGTACTACTACGATTCGCCCCTCGAATACAGCTCTGGGTAAAGTACTGATTTTCGCCTTGTCGTACTTGTTATAAAGTATTTTTTTCATCAAACTTTTGTTTTCAAGGTGCAAAAATACAAAAAAAAGACGATTTTATGGCGATTTCTGAGTTTTTTCAATTACTTTTGCACATTATTTATTATATTTTATGGCAAAGAAAAAGAAAATTACAGCTTCACCTTCTTTCAAAGAAGCGTTAGGTATCGATAAAATATTCCACAACGAGCGATTGAATTTTGTGCTCGGCATCCTGTTATTGTTTATTGCCGGATATCTTATCTGGGCGTTCATTTCCTATTTCACAACGGGCGCTGCCGACCAGAGTATGATAGAAACGCCCAAAGATGGAGAAGTACTGAATCAGAATGGCGAATTTACGAACTCATGCGGTTCGCTTGGTGCCTATAGTGCTTGGTTCTTTGTGAAGCGCTGTTTCGGCTTTCCAGCCTTCTTGATTCCCGTATTTCTGCTGTTGGTGGGTGTTAATCTGATGCGAGCTTACAAAGTAAACCTGCTAAAATGGTTTATGTCGCTTGCCATCATCATGATTTGGGCATCTGTCACGCTGGCTAAATTCATGACTCCCTTTTTCAGTGATGCACACTTCAATCCCGGTGGTGACCACGGTTTGGCTATCTGCGAGATACTGGAAGGGCTTGTTGGTGCACCTGGTCTGACACTCCTATTGGCGATATCGGCCCTTGCTTTCCTCATTTACCTCAGTGCCGAAACGATTTTCCTGATTCGCAAGATATTCAACCCCCTGCACTATCTGAAGAAGATTCCAATGGAAATCAATATCGGAAAAGGCGATCGTGAAGACAAAAACGAGATTGAAACCGTAGAAGATCCTACCGTTTTCGACGACCCGGAGGAACAGGTTGTTAATTTTGACAACGAAGAGGAGGAAGAAAAGAAAGAAGAGGAACCTGTGGTCATCAACCATAGACCAGAGACGGTGATGGACGATGCCATCAAGCCCGATACGTCAAGTGTGGAAATGACGGTAGAGACGGGTGAAAAGGAAGAAACTGCTACTGGTAAGGATTTGGTGGGCGCCTATGGCGACATCACAACTCCTTACGACCCCAAGCGCGATTTGGAGAACTACCACTATCCTACTCTCGACTTGCTGAAGAAGTATGACGACGACGGCAAACCTTATATCGATATGTCGGAACAGACAGCTAACAAAAACCGTATTGTCGATGTGCTGCGCAACTTCGGTGTGGAGATTTCCAGCATCAAGGCCACCGTCGGTCCAACCATCACGCTTTATGAAATCACGCCTGCTCCTGGTGTCCGTATTTCAAAAATCCGCAATCTGGAGGACGATATAGCACTGAGTCTCTCGGCATTAGGCATCCGTATCATCGCTCCTATTCCTGGTAAGGGCACAATCGGTATTGAGGTACCGAATGCGAAACCCAGTATCGTTTCGATGGAATCGATACTGAATTCTAAGAAATTCCAGGAGACTACGATGGAACTGCCATGTGCTGTCGGTAAGACGATTACCAACGAGGTGTTTATGTTCGACCTGGCTAAGGCTCCCCACTTGCTCGTAGCCGGTGCTACGGGTCAGGGTAAGTCGGTAGGTCTGAATGCCATCCTCACCTCTTTATTATATAAGAAGCACCCTGCTGAGTTGAAGATTGTACTCGTTGACCCGAAGAAGGTAGAGTTCAGCATCTACAGCAGCATCGAGAAACATTTCTTGGCCAAGGTACCCGACGACGATGCCGATCCCATCATTACCGACGTAACGAAGGTGGTACGCACACTGAACTCTCTCTGTAAGGAGATGGATACGCGTTACGATTTGCTGAAGATGGCTCAGGCACGTAATTTGAAGGAATACAACAAGAAGTTTATCGACCGCCAGTTGAATCCTGAACACGGTCATAAGTTCATGCCCTATATTGTGGTTGTCATTGATGAGTTTGGCGACCTGATTATGACGGCAGGCAAAGAGGTGGAACTTCCTATTGCCCGTATCGCTCAGTTGGCTCGTGCCGTAGGTATCCACATGATTATTGCCACCCAGCGTCCTACCACGAATATCATTACTGGTACCATCAAGGCAAACTTCCCCAGCCGTATTGCCTTCAAGGTGAGTGCTATGATTGACTCGCGTACTATTCTCGACCGTCCAGGTGCTCAGCAGTTGGTGGGTCGTGGTGATATGCTCTATCTGGCTGGTGGCGAACCCGTCCGCGTACAGTGTGCCTTTGTGGATACGCCCGAAGTGGAGCGCATCAATCAGTTTATCGCTCAGCAGCAGGGTTATCTGACCGCCTTCGAATTGCCGGAACCCGATATGCCCGACGATGATATGGGCGAGGCTGCCGATGTGGATATGCAGCATCTTGACCCGATGTTTGAAGACGCTGCCCGTCTGATTGTTATCAACCAAAGCGGCTCTACCAGCCTCATACAGCGTAAGTTTGCCATCGGCTACAACCGTGCCGGACGACTGATGGACCAGTTGGAAAAAGCTGGTGTCGTGGGCGCTGCTCACGGTTCTAAACCCCGTGAGGTATTGATTCAGGATGAAGTAAGTTTAGATAATCTGTTAAATCAATGGAGAAGATAAGGATAACATGCTTAATGCTGCTCATAGCCCTTGCGAGCTATGGACAGAGTGCCAAGCAGGTGCTCGACAAGACTGCCGGCATCATTTCGAATAAAAGCGGAGTAACGGCTTCGTTCAACATCAGTAGTCAACAGTATGGCAAAACCAGTGGAACTATCAGCATAAAAGGTCGTAAGTTCCATGCCGACACGAAAGAAGCCAAGGTATGGTTCGACGGCAAGACGCAGTGGACCTACGTGAAGCAGAACGATGAAGTGAATGTCAACACCCCTACTGCTGCCGACCTTCAGGCTATCAATCCCTATAATTTTATATATATGTATAAGCAGGGATATACAGCCACGATGACGAAGAACGGTCAGAACTTTGTGGTAACACTGAAGGCAAAGGGCAAAAGCATTCAGGAAATGGTGATTACCATCAGCCAGAAGACCTACGTTCCCTCACAAATCCGTATGTTGCAGAACAAGCAGTGGACCACCATCCATGTGAACGGCTTCAAACAGGCGAATCTGGCAGAAAGCACGTTCCGCTTTAACCCCAAGCAATATCCAAACGCAGAAATCATAGACCTGAGATAAAGAAATGAATAAGATTCAATTGTTTCGCTTGCTGCGTAAGCACAAGAAACTAAACGATGAGCGCAACGTGATGTTCGAGGCCAACCAGTATGGAAAACTCTTTGGTTACATTGGTTTAGGATTCTTTGTACTCTATTTCGTGGCTATCGGCACCTTCCTCGGATGGGTGGCAGCTACGGAAGACGAATACCAGATGCTGTTCTTTGTCCTGCCATTCATATTGGTATTGGACTTTGGCGGTCGTTTCATGGCTCAGCAGACACCCGTCATGATGGTGAAACCCTACTTACTGTTGCCTATCAGCAAATACACGGCTGTCGATTGTTTCCTGGTGTCTCAGCTTTTTGATGTAGGCAATTTCCTCTGGTGGTCACTATTCCTGCCCTATACGTTTATCTGCATTTGTGGCAGTATGACGCTGTTGCAGGGCATAGCAATGTTGCTGTTGCTACATCTGCTCATTCTTGTCAACAGCCAGTGGTATCTGTTAGTCCGTACGCTCGTCAATCGCAGCATGTTCTGGTGGGCGTTGCCTATCGCTGTTTACGGATCAATGGTGATTCCCTTCTTCCTCCTGTCTGACAAAGCATCCGACAAACTGTTCGATCAAGTCTTCGATTTCATCGGCGAATATGGGTTTACTTGGTACACCTTCCTTATCTTCCTGGTGCTTTTCATCGTCCTTTTCATCATTAACCGCCAACTGCAGATGCACTTGATTTATGATGAAATATCAAAGCAGGAAAAGACCAATCTGAAGCATGTGTCTGAGTTCTCCGCCCTGAACCGCTTCGGACAGATAGGCGAATACCTGAAACTGGAAATCAAGAGCACCATGCGTAACAAGGCTATCCGCACCCGTTTCCTACAGGGTGTTGGTATCATTACCCTGCTCTCGCTGATGATTGCTTATACCGATGCTTACACCAGTGGCTTTGCCCGCAATATGTGGTGTCTCTATTGCTTCGTATTCTTCGGAGCCGTCAATCTGGTGAAGGTCATGGGACCCGAAGGCAACTACATCGACCTGCTGATGGTGCACGAGGAAAACATCCTCACACTGTTGCGCGCCAAGTATTACTTCTACTGCGCCATCATATTGCTGCCGTTCCTATTGCTGTTACCGACTATCATCTCAGGTAAGTTCTCCTTGCTCATGATACTGGCATATATGTTCATCACCACTGGACCAGAGTATTGTCTGCTCTTCCAGTTGGCTGTTTGGAACAAATCCACCCTACCCTTGAATGACAAGATTACGGGCAAGAACCAATTGGAAAACAAACTTCAGTTAATCATCGAACTCGTAGTATTCTTTGTACCCGTAGCGTTAGTGCTCGTTTTGCAGGGCATCTTCAACGATACGGTAGCTTTCATCGTGATGATTGTCATCGGATTGGCGTTCACCATTGCCAATCCATACTGGATGCGCAATATCTACAAGCGCATGATGCTGCGCCGCTACGAGAATTTGGATGGATTTCACTCAACAAGATAAGAAAAAGATATGTATTTCACAGGTATTATCATTGCCGTTTGCACGTTTTTAACCATCGGAATATGGCATCCTATTGTCATTAAGACTGAATATCACTGGGGCACGCGCCCTTGGATAATTTATCTCATTATCGGAATTACTTGCATCGTTGCCGCACTATTTATCGAAAACACCATCATTTCGGCTATCATCGGTGTATTCGGAGCTTCAGCACTTTGGGGCATCGGCGAACTTTTTTCACAGAAAAAGCGAGTACAGAAGGGGTGGTTTCCGATGAATCCGAAGCGTAAGGACGAATATCCACCTATTGACAAGAACGAGACGCTCTGCCCCGTACATCACGGTAAGAGCATCTATGCCATAGAGAGCGAAGATGAAGACGCTACTGCTGCAAGTCGGTAAAACCGTCAACAAACACTTCACGGCAGGCATTAATGATTATGTTGAGCGCATCAATCATTACATGCCCTTTGAGGTGGTGACCATCCCTGAACTGAAAAACACCAAGAATCTTTCGGAAGATCAGCAGAAACAAGCCGAGGGTGAACTGATTCTCAAGCAACTTCAACCCTCCGATACCGTTGTCCTACTCGATGAACGCGGACGGGAATACCGCAGCATAGAGTTTGCCCGTTGGTTGGAGCAAAAGCGCAATACGGCCCGCCGTCTCGTTTTCATCATCGGAGGACCCTACGGTTTTTCTCCTGCCGTCTATGCCAGAGCCAACGAACAGGTAAGTCTTTCGAAAATGACCTTTTCACATCAGATGATACGTCTCACCTTTACGGAGCAGATCTATCGCGCCTGCACCATCATCAAAGGTGAGCCTTATCATCATGAATAATCTCAGAACAAACTGCCTATCTGATAGACGGCTGCCGATACGACCCAAGCTACGACCGTGGTATAGACGGCTGCAAAGGTTGCCCAACGCCACGAACCACTCTCGTGACGGATGGCTACAATCGTAGCAATGCAGGGGAAATAGAGCAACACAAACAACAGATAGCCATAAGCTACCAATGGTGACAACTCTTCCAACCCACCGAGAACGCCAATTGTGGAGGCTACAATCTCTTTAGCACCTACACCGGCTATCAGCGATACATCGAGTTGCCACGTAAAACCTTGCGGCAAGAAGACGGGTTCGATGAACTGGCCCATTCTGCCAATGTACGACTGCTCCATAGAAGGAGCCACACCCATCGGTCCGAAATAGCCTAATGCCCACACGATGATGCTTGCCACGAGGATGATGCCTCCCATCTTCTTCAGATATTCCTTACCTTTCTCCCACGTATGGCGACCGATGGCCTTCGCTGTCGGCCAGCGATATGGAGGCAGCTCCATGACGAATGGCGTATCTTCGCCCTTGATAACAAAGGTGGAGAATATTTTGCTGACGACGACAGCCATCAGAATACCGATGGCATAAAGCGACAACATGACCCACGACTGGTATTGGGTGGCAAAGAAGGTGCCTATAATCATAATATAAATAGGTAAGCGAGCCGAACACGACATGAAGGGCAGGATCAGCATGGTGATGAGTCGTGAACGGCGGCTTTCGATGGTGCGCGTAGCCATTACAGCAGGAACATTACAGCCAAAGCCCATCACCAATGGGATGAAAGATTTGCCGTGAAGTCCCATGCCGTGCATCAGCTTGTCCATGATGAAAGCAGCGCGAGCCATATAACCCGAATCCTCCATCAGCGAAATGAAGAAATAGAGAATCAGAATCTGTGGCAGGAAAACGATGACAGCCCCTACTCCACCTATCACGCCATCCACCAACATGGAGCGCAGCGGTCCGTCGGGTATGCGATGACTGACGAAATTACCCAGCCACTCAACACCCGTCTCAATCCAATCCATAGGATATTGGCCAAGCACGAATGTGGCTTGGAACATCAAGAAGAGGATGGCAAAGAAGATGGGGAAGCCTAAGAAGCGATTCGAAAGAATGCTGTCTATCAGGTGGGTAGCCCGATAGGTATCTGCTTTATTTCCCGTAGAAAATCCTGCCTCGGTCAGCGCACCATTGATAAATCCGTACTTGGCATCCATGATAGCCGTTTCGGAATCGGAAAGCGTTTCTTCATAGACGCGGGCTGCAGCCTTGTCGCGCTCCACAAGTATCAATTTGCTACGCTCTCCCGCATGTTGATGAATGAAATTCGCAATATCAGTGTCATGCTCCAGCAGTTTCAGCGCCACGTATCGCGTAGAATATCGCGGATGGATGGTAGGATCAGGCTTGAGGAATTTCTGAATATGCCGAATGCCGTCTTCTATCTCGTGACCATAATTGATGTGGATATGGCGGGCAGTAGCGTTGGCACCCTCATAAACCTGTATCACCGTGCGGAACAAATCTTCCACACCCATTCCGCTTTTGAAAGACGTGGGTATCATCGGCGTACCAAACAGGGTTGACAGCACTTCCAAATTGACCGTATCGCCACGGCGCTCAAATTCGTCATACATATTGAGCGCGCACACCATCGGCAGGTCCATATCCAACAACTGGGTGGTCAGGTAAAGATTGCGCTCAATATTGGAAGCATCAATGATATTAATCACGACATCGGGAATCTGCTCCGTGAGATGTTTGCGAACGTAGAGTTCTTCGGGCGAATAACAGGAAAGCGAATAGGTGCCAGGCAGGTCGGTCAGATTAAACTCATAACCGAAAAACGAGGCATGAGCTTCTGTAGCATCCACCGTTACACCGGAATAGTTGCCCACATGCCCGTGGGCACCGCTGGCATAGTTGAAGAGCGACGTCTTACCGCAATTGGGATTACCGACGAGTGCTACATTCAAGGTGCGGTGTTCGTGCAGCGCCATGTGTTGCAGATAGTCGTCGGGATGGCTCTCAGGCGAAACGGGAAAATGAAACTCAGTCAGGTGAGACGCCAGTTTCTGTGTCGTCATCTCATCAGCCGACAGCACTTCTATCATTTCAGCCTCTTGTCGGCGCAGACTTACCTCGTAGCCCATCAGCTTATACTTCACAGGGTCTTGCAGCGGCGCATTCAGCATCACTTCCACTTCCTTGCCTCGGATAAAGCCCATTTCGATAATGCGCTTACGGAAGCCGCCGTGACCTTGCACCTTCACGATGACACCCCGTTCGCCCGTCTTCAATTCTGATAATCTCATCGTCCTTATTACTATATTTCCGTGCAAAGGTACAAAATAATATTCTATTCTTCAACAAAAGTCGCCAAAATACCTACAAATGACTAATGAAAGGAAAATAAATGACCCCCACTGTCATCGGTGTCATCGTCATCGCTGTCATCGCAACAGTATCTGAACGATGCGTTCGGCAGTACGTCCATCCCAGCGATCAGGCAGGTTTCCCGACTTCCACTGACCTGCTATCATGCGGCGCATGGCTTCACGCAGACGGTCGGCATCTTCGCCAACGAGTTCGTTGGTGCCCTGCTTCACGGTCTCGATGTGCTCGGTATAGCTGTTCAGGGTGATGCAGGGAATGTGGTGAAACGTGGCTTCCTCTGCCACATTGCCCGAATCGGTGATGATGCCCATAGCATGCGACGTGAGATAGCCGAAATCAAGATACGGGAGAGAGGGGACTGTTGAGAGTTGACAGTTGACAGCTGAGAGTTGAGAGATGACGGAGGGACGCAGGGGAGCTATGACGGGAATGTCGCCAGCCTCGTCGCTGACTGCCTGCAACATGCGCTGCAGATTATCCTTGTCAGCCAACAGTGCTTTGCGATTGAGGGTCAGCACCAGATAGCCGCCGTCCTCTATGCCATCGAGACAGGCAGGGCGTTGCCACCGGTTGTGGTTGAAGCGCAGCGAGTCCATCAGGATATTTCCCACCATATATATTTTATGCATCTCGACACCTCCACGGGTGGCTATGCTGTTGGAGCTGACACCTGCAGTGAACAGCAAGTCGCTGAGTCCGTCAATCACCAATCGGTTGATTTCCTTCGGCATACGGATGTCGAACGAACGGGTGCCTGCTACGAGATGAGCCAACCGCAAACCGCGCTTCTTGGTGACGATGGCAGCCGCCATGGTAGAAGCCAAATCATCGACAACGATAACGGTATCGGTGGGATGCTGTTCGAGATACTGCTCAAACTCGGACATCACGCGTCCCGTCAGTTCGTTCAGATTCTCGCACTCCACACCCAGAAAGACATCGGGGCGCGGCATCTGCAAATCGTCGAACAAAGAAGATTCGAGCGTAGGGTCGTCCTCACGTCCGGCATACACCAACTGATAGTCAATGCCATCAGTATTATTGATAACACGAATAATAGGAGCCACCTTAACAAAGTTAGGGCGAGCTCCTATAAAGATGCAAACTTGCTGCGTTTTATTAGTCATAAACAGAGTATTAATCGAGTCCGAAGAGCGTGCGCAATCCGCCATCAACACCAGAGAATCCCATAAAGGCAAGCGACAACAGTCCTGCTGAGAGCATGACGATAGCCATACCCGACATGCCCTTGGGAACCTTCACCAGTTCCAGCTGTTCGCGCATTCCGGCAAAGACGGTCAGTGCCAAGCCGAAACCTATGGCGGTAGAGAAGGCATAAACCACCGACTCCAGCAGATTGTAGTCTTTCTGAATCACCAGAATGGCCACACCGAGTACGGCACAGTTGGTGGTAATCAGCGGCAGGAAAATACCCAGTGCCTGATAGAGGGCTGGCGATACTTTCTTCAGAACAATCTCAACCATCTGCACCAACGAGGCAATAACAAGGATGAAGGCAATGGTCTGCAGATACTGAAGACCGAAGGCGTCGAGCACATACTTCTGAACGAGCCACGTCACGATGGTGGCGAGTGTCAGCACGAAGGCTACGGCTGCCGACATACCCAACGAGGTATCAACTTTCTTGGAAACGCCCAGGAACGGACAGATGCCCAGGAATTGTGACAACACGATGTTGTTCACAAAGATAGCCGAGATAAATATCAGTATGTATTCCATAACTTCAATTTTTCAATTCTTCAATTCTTCAATTTATTAACGATAGCAACCAGGAAGCCCAGGGTGATGAATGCACCTGGAGGCAACACAAAGAGCAGAATATTATAGGTCTCTGGCACGAGGACAAAGCCGAAAATGGAACCAGAGCCCAACAGTTCGCGGCAGATGCCCAGCAGGGTGAGACCAAGCGTAAAGCCAAGTCCGATACCGATACCGTCGAAGAGCGAGGCAACGGGGGTGTTCTTGGCTGCGAAAGCTTCGGCACGCCCCAGAATAATACAGTTAACCACAATCAGCGGAATGAACAATCCGAGGGCGGCATCAATATCAGGCAGGAATGCCTTGATAACCAACTGGAGAATGGTAACAAAAGCGGCAATGACCACAATGAATACCGGAATGCGCACCTTATCGGGAGTGATAGACTTCAGACAGGAAATGACGAAGTTGGTGCAGATGAGGACAGCCATCGTGGCAAGCCCCATCGACATACCATTCAGGGCTGACGTGGTGGTGGCAAGTGTAGGACACATGCCCAGCATCAAGACGAACGTAGGGTTCTCCTTGACAATACCATTTTTAATAATATCTACGTAATTCATAGTTTAATCCTCCTCTTCTATTACGTTATTCTGTGGGGTAGCTCCTGTAGCTGTGTCGGCAGCGGGAGTTGCCTTGTAAGCATGATAGGCATTGTTGATAGCCAAGAGGAAAGCACGACTGGTGATGGTAGAAGCCGTGATGGCATCCACCTGTCCGCCGTCTTTCGATACGGTGAGGGGTTCCTTGGGGTCTTTACCAATGATGTCGCCCTTCTCACCCTTTTGGAACCACTTGTCGGCCTTGGCACCAAGACCTGGCGTCTCAGCATGTTCCAAGAGCGTATATCCGAGAATCTTACCTTCAGAATTGAATCCTACGAGCACTTTCAAATCGCCACCGAAGCCACCGGTTGTACTCTCAACGGCAGCACCGAGGTCTTGATGCTGAGCGTCCTGAATCTGATATATAATATAGGTAAGTTCCTTGCCTTTGGCATCATTCTGGCGGACGGTGTCTGTTTTAGCAACGACTAAATCGTTGCACACCATGACCGCCTTGATACCATCGGCAAGCGCTTTGCTTTTCTGTTCGTTGATGGGACCTTCGGTAAGATGGTTCACACCTGCCAAAATAGCTCCCATGATGACGGCTACTCCTGTGAGTACCAGCACCATATTCGTCAAAGATGATTCTAACTTTTTCATAGCTTCTTACTGTTTGGCTGGCACTTCACCGAAGCGCTTGGGTTTCACATAAGTATTAATCAACGGAGTGAATGCATTCATAATGAGAATGGCAAACGACATACCTTCAGGATAGGCTCCCCAGTTACGGATAATAACTGTGAGGAAGCCGATGGCAACACCATAGATGATCTGTCCCTTGGGAGTCATGGGCGAGGTGACATAATCGGTAGCCATGAAGATAGCTCCCAACATCAGACCACCAGAGAGGATAACACTGATGGGGTCAGCATAAACAGGGTTAGCCAGATGAAGCAATCCGGCACATACGAAGACGGTGCCGATAATGCTGACAGGGATATGCCAGGTGATAATCTTTTGCCAAAGCATATATGCCAAACCTAACAGCAATGCCAAGGCACAAATCTCACCAAGTGCACCAGCGCCTTCAGGATGATTACCGATGAAGAGGTCGAGGGATGAGGGCAACTTGTCGAGCACATCGGGATTGCCACTCTTGATGGCTTCCTTCATGACAGAAAGCGGTGTGGCTCCTGTCTGAGCGTCCAGATAGCCCATCTCGCCTATCTTCGGCCATGTGGTCATCTGGGCAGGGAAGGCTACCAACAGCGCAGCACGTCCTACCAAAGCAGGATTGAAGAGGTTATTACCCAAACCACCAAATGTCATCTTACCCACACCAATGGCAAACAGCGCACCAATGATGATGATCCAAATAGGAAGATTGCTGGGGAGATTGAATCCGAGCAACAGACCCGTAAGGACGGCAGAACCGTCGCAGATGGTTGTACGCTCGTTACGAAGCATAAACTTATTGATTGCCCATTCGAAGCAGACACAAGCTGCTACACTCGTTGCACAGACAATGGCAGAACCAAGGCCAAAGAAATAGAACGAAACGAGAAGGGCTGGCAACAGTGCGATGATAACGCCGTACATGTTGCGCTCAACCGTATCGGTTCCATGTGCATGGGGCGATAATGATACAATTAATTTTCCCATTGTATATTTACCTTTTTACTTTTTATCTATTACTTTTTAGCAGCACGACTGCGAATGATTCCCATGACGGTTGACTTACCCATGCGGATGTTGTCGAGCAAAGGACGGTGGGCAGGACAGGTGAACTGGCACGAGCCACACTCGATACAGCTGACTACGTCTTCACGTTCGCTGCGTTCCCAATTCTGAACGGCAGCCAGTTTTGCCAACAAATAAGGCTCCAAGCCCATCGGACATACACTGACACACTTGGCACAGCGGATGCAAGGCTGAGGCTCTTTGCGTACGGCTTCGTCGTCGGAAATAATGGTCACGGAGTTGGTGCCCTTGCAGATAGGAACTTCCACAGAGGTAAGTGCCTTACCCATCATCGGTCCACCAGCCAACAGTTTATTGTCACCCTCAGGCATACCGCCACAGGCATCAATCAAATCCTTCATGGGAGTACCCATACGAACCAGGAAGTTGCCTGGATTCTGAAGGCGCTTACCGGTTACCGTCGTGTAACGCTCGAAAAGCGGCTTATGCTTCATCACTGCTTCATAAACGGCAAAAGCAGTACCTACGTTCTGTACGATAGCACCTACGTTGACGGGGATTGCGGGAGGAGCAGGCACCTGACGACGGATGACGGCATCCACCAGCTGTTTCTCACCACCCTGTGGGTAACGCTGTTTCAAGGGCACTACCTCTACGCTGTATTCTGAAGTGCCGAACACTTCAGCGCATTTGCGTGTGAGCAGGTCGATGGCGGCAGGCTTGTTGGTCTCAATACCAATATAACCTTTCGTCACCTTCGCACCCTTCATCAGCAATTCCAAACCAACAAGGATTTCGTCGGCATGTTCCATCATCAAACGATAGTCGGCAGTGATATAAGGCTCACACTCAACAGCATTGATAATAACACACTCTGCTTTGGCTGTGGGAGGAGGTGTCAGCTTGATGAAAGTGGGGAAACAAGCTCCACCCATACCAACGACGCCAGCGTCCTTGATGCGTGAAACAATCTCCTCGGGGGTGAGTTCAGGATGCTCTTTCACCGTTTCCAATTTATCGGAACGGTCGATGGTCTCTTCCCACTCATCGCCCTCTACATTAATTATAATAACCGGCTTACGATAGCCTGTGGCATCGATGGCAGTATCAATCTTAAACACTGTACCACTGACCGACGAGAAAATGGGAGCCGATACGAAACCACCAGCTTCAGCAATCATGGTTCCAACTTTCACTTTATCGCCTTTGGCAACAACGGGCTTAGCCGGTGCACCGATGTGTTGACTGAGAGGGAAGATAGCCTGCTTAGGCAGGGCAGCCACTTTCGTTGCTACCTCATGAGTCAACTTATTCTCTTCAGGGTGAATACCACCTATACGGAATGTTCTTGCGTTCATGCTTGTTCCTCCTTCTCTACTTTAGGGTTACTAGAATCATTCGGAGTACTCGGAGTATTCGGAGCACTATCCACTGGCTTGGGTTTAGGAGCAGGGAAATTAACAGCGTGAATAGCCTTGGTAGGACAAACGGCTACGCACTTACGACAGAGACGGCACTTGTTGAAATCAATGTACGAAACATTGTTCTCAATGGTAATGGCTCCGAAAGCACACTCTTTCTCACACTTGCCACAACCGATACATGCGGCCTTACAAGCCTTCATGGCAACGGGACCTTTATCCTTGTTGACACAAGAGACGAAGACTCTCCTACCCTTCAAGCCCTTCTTGCGAAGTTCAATGATGTGACGAGGACAAGCCTTCACACAAGCACCACAAGAGGTACACTTCTCTTCATCCACCTCAGGAAGTCCTGTTTCAGGATTCATGTGGATAGCGTCAAACTGGCAAGCAGCAACACAATCGCCACAGCCCAAGCAACCAAAGCCACAGGCTGTCTCGCCGGCTCCACAGGCATTCATGGCAGCACAAGTGCGCAAGCCACTGTACGCTGCTATCTTCGGACGATTTTCACAGGTACCGTTACAACGTACCACAGCCACCATCGGCTCACCATTGGCGATTGCCATTCCCAGCAAATCAGCCACTTTTCCCATCACTTCCTGTCCACCTACGGGGCACTTCAGACCGTCGAGACTTCCTGCATCAGCACCCTTGACGAGTGCATCTGCCAAACCTCCACAACCTGCAAAGCCACATCCTCCACAATTGGCACCTGGCAACACTTCGGTCACCTGTGCAATACGTGGATCTTCGTAGACATAGAATTTCTTGGAGCATACATACAGTACAATAGCAGCTATCAATCCGATACCTCCTAATACTGCAATAGCAATCAAAATAAAATTCATAATCTCTTTGTATTTGTTTTAGTTATATATTAATCTTCAATCGTAAATGCCATCTGGCGTCTCATGCGATGACGCAAGAGATAGAGCAACGCATAATAGGGCAATAAAACCAACAGACCACTGATAGCAGCAATGCCTTCATTGCCTGTTTGCCACAGAACGAAGACCAAGACTGCAACCACAAGAAGAAAGGGTATGCCAAACGCCCATAACAGCGCCTTCGAAACAACTTCACCTGATGTAGAAACAAGCACCGTATCGCCTACATGGAAACGGGAAGTATCCGTCTGAAAGACATCAATCATCTTCTCCTTGGATTCTGCCGCATTGCAATAACCTGCAACCTTACAGGCAGCACAAGCAGAAGTCTGGAGAATACGCACATGTACGCACCCAGCGTCTATTCTGTCAACAATGCCTTCATGACGAATTTTGTTACTCATAGATTAGTCATCTCGATTTAGCTTTGCAAAGATACGATAAAATTGCGAATAAAAGATGTATCTCAGAAAATATTTTTGAAAAAAAGTCGTAATCGTTTGCAATTATCCTTACTTTTATATATTTTTGCAGTGTCTAAAGATATAAAATGAATGAAAGCAACTGAACAAACACTCCAGCAAATCGAACGTGCTATCCGCAAAATAGCCGACAAGTTTCCTCAGAACACAGATGATGGAATCATTACCGATATCCATTTGAGAGTCAATCAGGAAACAGGTGAATTGGTAGCATTTAATGATGATGACAAAGAAATCACCCGATGCGTCATTGAACAATGGATTGACAACAAGGATGATAATTTCTTTGAAGAAGTGGAAAACGTGCTTCGCTCTGCGCTGAACAAGCACAAAGCAACCGTTGAGCAGATGTCTATTTTGAAGCCCTATTCATTCGTTTTGGAAGACGAAGATCATGAGCATCTCGCTGAACTGTATTTAGTGGACGACGAGACGGTGATTATTGACACAGAACTGATGGCTGACCTTGATAAAGACTTGGACAGTTTCCTTGAAAACCTACTGAAAGACTAAGTCTTCTTAATATCCCTCACGGAACATACGTTCTGCACCTGATGCATCAGGATGTCCTCCTGCTTCGCCAGGTATATCTGGAATTTCCAGAAGAGGTTCATCTTCCCAACTATCATCCGTAGTCGTTTCCTTGATATCGTTCTTCTGGGCGGTATCTACAGGAATACGGATTTGTTCCATCTGAGTACTATGGTCTGTTTTCATGCGGAAGCGGTTGCATCCGACAAGCATCAAAGCTACCATAATTGCTAAAAGACCGTAAGTTTTCTTCATTGTAACTCGGGTTTAGTTATTGTTTTGTTTATCTGATACGTAGTCGGTCGCCTACTTGTATTTGATAGTAGGGCGAGAGATCGTTCATTTTATACAAACGTTTCAAACGGATACCATATCGCTGCGAGATGGTGTACATTGATTCACCAGGCTGCACGACATGGGGCCGATGCTTATATTCCTTAGGAGCATTTCTGCGTTTTTTCTGCAACCATACGAATTCGCCTTCCTCCAACCGAGCATCGCGATCGTTCTCATTATACTTTGCCAGTTTTTTATACGAAACGCCCATCTCCTCTCCTATCGAACGGTAGGTGTCGCCTGCTTTGGCTATCACATAATAGTTCTTGTTGAATGCGTAAACACGATGTGTGAAAACACTTCCGCCCGTTGGTTGATATTGACTGCCTCCACGCTTACCTTCATCATACTCGTAGAGCTGATACAATTGGATAATATCAATGAGCTGAATGGCGTAACGGGGATTGGTAGCATAGCCACAAGACTTCAACCCGTAAGCCCAACCTTTATAATCGGTTTGCTTCAATTTGAACAGCGAACTGTATCGAGAACTGGAAACCAGAAATTTTGAATGGTCCTCATAACTTTCAGCTACACTTTTATAAGCACGGAAGCACTCGTTATTCTCGTCATCGTCATGATAAGTTTTCCTCCCAGTCCATCCGTTGCATTTAATACCGAAATGATTATTTCCCTTAATAGCCAACTCGCTCCTACCCGCTCCCGATTCCAAAACACCTTGAGCCAAGGTGATACTGGCAGGAATGTGATAGCGCCTCATTTGTTCGATGGCCATCTCTTTATAAGAATCAAAGTATTGCTGAAACTGTTGATTCTTTTTCATCTGTGCATTCATAGAGAAAGTACAGACGACCACCAACAGACTGATAAGAAAAACTCTTTTCATGAACATTTTTCAATTTATGTTGCAAAAATAAGGAAAAAATATTATATTTGCAACAAAAATCTGAATATTATGGAAGAAATGGTGCTTAAATCATCTATTAATGTGGCTCAAATGACGGATTTGTCACCAAAAGAGCAAGAATTAGTTCAAGCAGCTATCAAAGCCACCTACCGTTCCTATGCCGTTTACTCCAACTTTCATGTAGGTGCTGCTGTACTTTTGGAAAATGGTGAAACCATCATGGGAAGCAATCAGGAAAATGTATCGTTCGGTGCGGGAATCTGTGCTGAACGGACTGCCTTATTCGCTGCAGGCACCCAATTCCCAGAAGTACCTATTCAGATGATTGCTATTGCTGCCCGCAAGCCAGACGGCAACCTACAGGAAAGTCCTATCAGTCCTTGCGGCATTTGCAGACAGGCGATATTGGAAGTTGAGAAGCGCTATCACAAACCCGTACGCATTATTCTTTACGGAACAGATAAAATCTACATCGTTGAGGGGATTCAGCAATTGATGCCTTTAAGTTTTACAGATTTCTAAGATCACCAATCTTTTTACCAAAGGCAGGCGATTCTTCCTTGATAGAGAAATTATAGAAAAGGTTATCGGTGTCAAAAACTTTGAAGTGTTTATCTCCCTGTATTTCGTCCTTAGGACTTTCGAAAATCACATCGACGAAATCTTCCAAATCGGCAGGTTTGAGTGTGCGAAGAATACAGTTTTCGAAGAAGAAATTAGTGCCTCCACCCATCACAACGTCTTCATCATAACCCGTGACAAGGCTATTGTCGCAAATCACCATACTATTCTCATCGAAACGCAATGCCACGCCCCGTTCGGCGGAGAACGGATAGAATTGTGCTAATGTCGTGTGATCCATACTGACCGACGATTCTATCAGATTCAGACAATCACCCAACGTGTTGGTGATGCGGCAACTGTCGAGCGACAATGAAGATTCATCCATTTCCACACCTACCCCTTTACAATTATGAACTATGCAGCGCAGCATAGTGAGCGAGGCGTGCCCGTCGCACACGACACCGGAATAACTGCTTCTTATTTCGCAGTCCTGCAATTTACTATTTGTTGAACCATGAATAAAGATACCCTTCCACTGACCACTGACTCGGTCGTAGGGCAGATAGCTGAACATACGGTCAAGACGATCGCCCCTAAAGAGACAACTGTCAGCTATCAAGTTGCCGTTGACCTCTATCCCCGCACCGTCATGGAAGTAAAGCTGAGCATGCGAAAGTGTCAACGTAGCACCTTGATTGACGACAATACCCTTTTGGAAGACAATAGGTCGGCGTTCGTCAATCAGCATATCCTCACTGACCACCAATGTTTCTTTATAAAAGACAGCCTTCCAACTATATGCAATGAGTCGCAAGGGTTGCTCCTTACCATTTTCCAATGCAAACACCAACAAGTCTTCAATGCGCTGTGGTATTTCCTGTTTCGTCTCAGGAGCAGTCAATTCCACGAAGACTCGAATCGAATCGCCTTTGCGCACTTCAAAATCGTATGCAACAGAATCAACATAGTTGCCATCCACGTTGACACGGAAATGAGACAGCGAAGGCTGACATAAACGTACCTCACGGATACGGACTCCAGAATTTCCTTTGTTGTGAACCCAGAAATCGTAAGTACGGGTAGAAGTCTTTGAAAATACGGTGTCCATTGCTACACTATCAACAGAAAAAGACAGCATAGCCGATGCGTCTGACGAGAATTTATCGTTGTCAGAGCACCCTATCAGCAACAGACTTAGGGTGAGAATCAGTAAAGGAATCCGCTTCATCATCTTTAGAAAAAACGGATTCCTTCAAAATTTATTGCCTTTATTTACCAAAATATCTCTTCAGTAATCCTGCAAAACCTGCACCATGACGAGCTTCGTCCTTTGCCATCTCATGAACAGTATCATGGATTGCGTCAAAACCAGCAGCCTTAGCATTCTTGGCAATACGGAACTTATCCTCGCAAGCACCAGCCTCTGCGGCAGCACGCT
>Ga0256405_10001136_pt1 | contig 77106 bp, 78 predicted proteins | sample RumenRJG_02DNA_FD_189096 | JGI IMG/M metagenome (GOLD analysis project Ga0256405, IMG submission 189096) | Bovine rumen microbial communities from Lethbridge, Alberta, Canada - RJG_02 | ecosystem: Host-associated > Mammals > Digestive system > Stomach > Rumen | place: Canada: Alberta... | reverse complement strand
ATACTCATTATAAAAGAAAGGGCAGGCCTTACGGTCTGCCCCTCATTTTCAATAACGATAAAGATATCGCAACGATTCAAGCTGATCTTCAAACAGAATCAACGTGAGCGAACGCGAACTTTTTTATGTGTATCTACTCTGTACGCAGTGCGATGACCGGATCCTGTTTGGCGGCCTTCTTGGACGGAATGAATCCGGCGATGATGGTCAGCAGGATGGCGATGATGACTAAGGCGATCGCTGCCGGAAGAGGCAGGACGGCGTTGACATCGTAGTTTCCGGTCAGGTTGTGGATGACTGTATTGATGATCGGGATCAGGGCGGCCGTAACGCCGACGCCCAGGACTCCCGACAGCATGCCTATGATAAACGTTTCCGCGGAGAAGATGGATGAGACGTTGTGCTTGGAAGCACCCATCGCCCGCAGGATACCGATCTCTTTCGTACGTTCCATGACGGAGATCAGGGTGATGACTGCGATCATGATGGAAGAGACCACCAGGGAGATCGATACGAAGGCGATCAGGACGTAGGTGACCACATCGACGATCGTCTTGACGGAAGACATCAGGATACCGGTGATATCGGTATAGCGGATCTTCGTATCTTCATCGACGCTGTCGTTGTATCCGTCGAGGAATCTCAGGAAATTCTCCTTTCCGTCGAAGTCCCGGAAGTAGAAACTGATGGATGTCGGATCGTCCGTATCCTGATATCCCAGTGAGATCAGGTTGTTTCCGTAGGACTTTTCTTCCGTACCGCTCATCATCGTCTCCATCAGACGGGACAGCTCTTCTTCGTTCATATTGAACCGGAAGGCTTTTGCGAAGGCGTCGGTATCGACGGTCATGATCTCGCCGGAGAAGGCTTCTCCCAGTGCGGTCAGAGAATCGGCCATCGGGGCCATCATCTGAGCAGTGGCGTTTCCGATCTGGGCGGCGATCATACTGACGACGAAGTTGTTTATGACGTCGTTACAGACAGATGCGGTATCACTCAGGTTGTTCGGATCGGCGATGACGCCCGAAAGCAGGACGTTCTTGTTTAAAGGGATCTCTCCGCTTCCGTAGTTCACGGTCGTCTCATCGGCATAGTAGGCGACTTTTCCTTCTTCGGATACGGTCTTTACGGTGCTGTAGTAACTGTCGTACATCTTTGCGGCATCGCTGGCCAGTGCGGAATACTGATCGTCGGTGAAGATCTCCAGAAGACCGGTATAGTCACTGACTTCCGGGATGGCTTCCACGATCTGTTTTGCGAATTTACGGTAATCCTTTGCATCGATCGAGGAACGGATCTCTTCCAGTTTCTCATCATCGATCAGTAAAGTCTGAGAGACATTTCCTTCTTCGTCTTCGACCGTTTCGATGACCCCTTCCTGGGATTCGTAGGCCTGTACCTTGCTGTCGACATACTGGCTGTCGATCAGCGCAAACATACCTGCCAGGATCCGGGAATCCGGGACCTGTTTGATCATCTCGGCAGCCTTGGTGGCACTGTCCATGACGATCTTCTGCATCTTCGACTCGGAAGGCATATCGAATTCGAACATATCTTCATCGATATTGAAGTGGAAGGCGTTCTTGATCATATCTTCATCGACCGTGATCATGTCGTTGAAGTCCAGACGGCTCTCGTCCTTCCTGTTTTCTTCATCGAAACTGTTTCCGGAGAAGACATCGGTGTCTCTGTCGGAGAGCTGTTTCCTTACGATCGAGGAGCGGGAAGCTTCATCGATGATGTACTCTGTAAGAGCTCTGGTATAGCCGACGCCGTTGGACAGGGCCATGGAAGAACCGTCTTCCTTTCCGCAGACGATCCCGACGATATGGAGCCTTACGGCCTTGTCGTACAGGTCTTTCATATAGTCTGTATCGGTAGACATGTCTTCGTAGATGTCATATTTTGCGTTGTAGCGGTAGATCTGGCTCGCATGGATCAGGCGCAGATCGAGGTCCATCAGTTCTCCGTAGGTGAATTCCAGCGCATCGTGTTTCACGCCGGAATCTTCTCCGGCCATGACGTTGTTCATGATGGTCTTCAGTTCGGAAGTATCGCGCAGTCCCAGAGAATAGACCAGGAGGTCGGAGATGGAATTCGGTTCGGAGAGGATCAGGATCAGCTCATCGTATTTCTCCGGCCATCTTCCCGCCAGGATATCGTACTGATCCTGATAGGAGGACAGGTTGTCGTTCATCTCGCTGAAGACGGAGTTGCCGCCCATGGAGAAGGAAGACATGAAAGAAGTCGCAGATGAGGAGTAGATGCTGGACATCATCGAGGACGGATTCAGTTTGGCGACGTTGTCGGCCGCATCGATCGTATAGATCAGTGGTTTGACGGAATAGGCGTAACTGATGTAGGAGACATCCTCTTTATAATCCTCGGTATGTGTCTCCAGATAGTATTTCAATGATTTCAGATCGTTCGTTCCGATGGAGGAAAACATCGTGGTCATGTATTGACGTTCCCTGACGACGTCTCCTTCGGTCTTGTTGTTCTGACGGTCGGACACCATGGACAGGATCGCGGAAGTGGCGTCTGCGGTCTCCGAAGTCACGGTCAGCGGATAGGAAGACAGAGTATCTTCCTGGATCTTGTCGATGTAGTTCTGGAAACCGGTAGACAGAGAAAGGATCAGGGCGATGCCGATGATACCGATGGATCCCGCAAAGGCGGTCAGTATCGTCCTTCCCTTCTTGGTGAGAAGGTTGTTGAAGGAAAGGGACAGTGCGGTCAGATAGGACATGCGGGCCTTTCGGACTTTAGGCGGATGTTCTTCGAGCGGGACATCCGGGATCACGAAAGGATTGCTGTCGGAAATGATCTGTCCGTCCTTGAGGTTGACGATACGGTTGGCGTAACTGTTCGCAAGTTCGGGATTGTGTGTCACCATGACGACCAGGCGGTCTCTGGCGACTTCCTTGAGCAGTTCCATGACCTGAACGGAGGTCTTGGAATCCAAAGCACCGGTCGGTTCATCTGCCAGGAGGATATCCGGGTCATTGACCAGCGCTCTGGCAATGGCCACTCTCTGCATCTGTCCGCCGGACAGCTGATTCGGCCGCTTGTGTGCCTGTTCCCTCAGTCCGACTTCTTCAAGGGCCTTCAGAGCCCTTTCCTTTCTTTCTTTCGCGGAGATCCCGGCGATCGTCAGTGCCAGTTCGACATTCGAAAGGATGTTCTGATGCGGGATCAGATTGTAGGACTGAAAGACGAAACCGATCGTATGGTTGCGATAGGTATCCCAGTCTCTGTCCTTGTAGCTGCGGGTGGAGACGTTGTTTATGACGAGGTCGCCTTCGTCATAGCGGTCCAGTCCGCCGATGATATTGAGCAGGGTGGTCTTTCCCGATCCGGAAGGTCCCAGGATCGCAACGAACTCATTGTCCCGCAGATTGAGCGAGACACCGTCGAGTGCCGTCTGGATGAGATCCCCTGTCTGATAGGTCTTGCGGATATTGCGTAAACTCAGCATAAATAGATTTTAACATTATTACGGTTCGGTTAGGCGAATCATACATATTTTCACAGGATGCGGGAAAACAGAGTGATACCTTCTTTTCTGACTGTTTGGAGGATGCTATAATAAATTACACGAATCATGCAATTTATTGCAGACTATAAGGAGATCCTTATGCTCAAAAACAATATCGAAGTGGATGTGAAAGTCCGTTGTATCGAAAGCGGCATCACACAGGCAGATCTGGCAGAGAAGATCGAAACGACACCTTCCTATGTGAATCGGCTGATCCGCAAGAGCGGGAGCGTCGTCAACAGGACCTTCCTACAGATGATGGAAGCTCTGGGATATGATGTTGAGCTTTCTTATGTGAAAAGGGAGGCTGAATGATGAAGAAGAGGAACATCATACCGATCGCGGTCCTCGGCGCACTGGCAGTGCTGATGGTGATGCTGTTCGGAAGATCGTGGATCGAAGAGACCGCTACGAGGGACACGAATGAAGCTGTCCGTTCCGTCAGCTTGCTGTACCTGGATGAACTTGCCGGAAGAAGGGAACAGGTCGTATCCAAGAACCTGGAAGACAGGATCCACGATATCGAAGTATCCCTGAGTCTGATCGAAGAGAACGATCTGAGCGATCGGGAACATCTTCAGGCTTACCAGAAGAAGATGAAGACTCTGTTCGGTCTGGACAAGTTTGCATTCGTCGGATCGGAAGGACTGATCTATACATCGACCGGAACGCAGGACGACATCGATACCTATCCGTTCGATTACCGGACTTTGAACGGACCGGAAGTTTCGATCAAGGATCTTTCGAAGAAGGAAAAGAAGGTCATCGTTGCGGTACCGGCAGGAGATATCCCGTTCATGGACGATCATCTGAAGGTCTGTTTCATGGAGATCGATATGGAAGAGATGCTTTCAGGCGTCTCCATGCAATCGCAGAAGAGCGGAGCGACCTTCTGTAACATCTATACCAAAGACGGTATCGCTCTGAGCAATACGATCCTGGGCGGTCTGGCAGTGGAAGACAACCTGCTGGAAGCACTGCAGCTGGCCGTCTATGACAAGGGATATTCCTATGAAAAGATCCTGAGCGATTTCAAAGAAGGAAAAAGAGGAGAAGCATCCTTTACCTATAAAGGGATCAAAGAGACTCTGAGCTATGTACCGGTGGAAGGAACAGACTGGCTTCTGACCTATCTGATCCGCGAGAGCGTCATCAGTAAACAGATCAGTTCAGTCTCGGAAGGTATCATCCAGCGTACGATCTGGCAGTCACTGGCGTTGCTGGCTATCCTTCTGGCTGTCTTTTCCTACATCCTGTCACAGAACCGCAGGAACGCAGCCCTTCGCCTGGAAAAAGAGACCGCAGATGCGGAGAACCGCGTAAAACAGGAAGAACTGGAACATCGGCTCGCTCTGCAGGAGAAACTGCTGGAGGAACAGAAACAGCGCAAGGAACAGGACAGGCTGATCGCATCGCTGTCTTCGGACTACTGGAGCGTCTATTACCTTGAGCTGGATAAGGACGCGGGAGTCTGTTACCAGGCACATTCCGATGTGGACAACGGATTCAAGGTCGGAGACCGTTTCCCTTATCTGAAGTCGGTGACTGATTATGCGAATACATATGTCATGGAACCGTATCTGGACGAGTTCCTGAAATTCATACAGCCGGACAATATCCGGAAAGGACTGGCCAGGAATCGGGTCATCTCCTATACCTACAAGGTCTTCCGTCACGGTCGGGAGAGTTTTGAGATGGTCCGTTTTGCGGGCGTCAGCGAGGAGGGTGACGATGGCGTCATCAACAATGTCGGTGCCTGCTTCACCGATGTGGATGCGCAGACCAGGGAAGCGATGCAGCAGCAGCATGCCCTGAGCGATGCGCTGAAGTCTGCGGAGGAGGCCAACAAGGCAAAGACCGCCTTCCTTTCCAATATGTCTCATGAGATCCGTACCCCGATGAATGCGATCATCGGTCTGGACAGTATCGCCCTCAACGATCCGCAGACACCGGAAAAGACGAAGGAATATCTGGAGAAGATCGGAAGTTCCGCAGATCACCTGCTGAACCTGATCAACGACATCCTCGATATGTCACGGATCGAATCCGGAAGGATGACTCTGAAGAACGAGGAATTCTCGTTCCCGAAACTGCTGGAAGCGATCAATACGATGTTCTCAGGACAGTGTCAGGACAAGGGACTGGAATACCAGTGTCATATCAACGGAGAGATCGACAGCTATTATATCGGCGACAATATGAAACTGCGTCAGGTCCTGATCAATATCCTGGGCAATGCGGTGAAGTTCACTCCGGAAGGCGGAACGGTGACGATGGATGTGGAACGCAAGGCCAGATATGAAGGCAAGACCGTTCTGGAATTCAGGATCAGCGATACCGGTATCGGTATGAGTCAGGAGTTCCTTCCGAAGATCTTCGATACCTTTGCGCAGGAAGACAGTTCCGCGACCAGCCGTTACGGCAGTACCGGTCTGGGACTGGCTATCACCAAGAGTATCGTCGAGATGATGAACGGAAACATCCATGTGGAAAGCGAAAAGGGAAAGGGAACGACCTTTACGGTCACGGTCACGATGGAAGATTCCAAACGCGGCGATGATGAGAACGATGAAGAAGTCCGTCCGGAAGATATGACGGTACTGGTCGTCGACGATGATCCGATCGCCTGTGAACACGCCAAGCTCGTACTGGAAAAGGCGGGGATCGCAGCGGATCTGGCCGATTCCGGAGCGGAAGCGATCGAGAAGGTCAGACTGCGTCATGCGCGCAGAGCTCCGTACAACCTGATCCTGGTCGACTGGAAGATGCCGGAGATGGACGGCGTGGAGACCACGAGGAAGATCAGAGAGATCGTCGGCAATGAATCGGCGATCATCATCCTGACGGCGTACCGCTGGGATGAGATCCTGGAAGAGGCGACAAAGGCGGGAGTCGACAGTTTCGTATCCAAACCATTGTTCGCAGCGAGCGTCCTGGAGGAATTCAAGTCGGCCGCAAGACGCAAGAACCTTTCCGGCAAGGAACAGAACAAGGCAGACCTCGACGGTCGCAGGATCCTGCTGGCAGAAGATATGCAGGTCAACGCCGAGATCATGATGATGATCCTGAAGAGCCGTAATATGAAGGCAGAACTGGCCGAGAACGGAAAGATCGCTCTGGAGATGTTCGAGAAGAATCCGGAACATTACTACGATGCGATCCTGATGGATATGCGTATGCCGGAGATGGACGGTCTGGAAGCGACCAGAAGGATCCGTGCTCTGGACAGAGAAGATGCGAAGCAGATCCCGATCATCGCTTTGACTGCGAACGCCTTCGATGAAGACGTCCAGCGCAGCCTGCAGGCAGGACTGAATGCGCACCTCAGCAAGCCGGTCCGTCCGGAATCGCTGTTCGAGACACTGGAAAGTCTCATCAAAGATCACATTGAAGGATAACGTGCTAGAATATAGAACGTATGAAAAAGAAATATGCGAGCGTCGGGCTCAACTACGACCTGATCTGTGAGAGATTTCCGGATGTCGGGGAATATGAAGATACGGTGAATGCCTACCTGGCAGACGAGTTTTTCAGAGACCTGGAAGGGATGCTGGAAGAGGAAGACTACGCGATGGCCAAGGATGCGGTCAAGGGACTGTACATCCTGGCGAGCGATCTCTGTCTCTTTCCGCTGTATGAAGGCCTTCTGGAGGTCTATGAGGATCTGGAGTTTGAGACGTATGCGGATGTGATGGGACATTACCGCGAGATGATGGACAGATATCACAGGATCAGAGGGATCTTCCATGCGTGACTGTGTCGTCGTCGGTGCGGGACACGCAGGCGTAGAAGCCGCGATGGCGCTGGCCCATTCCGGAAAGGATACGGTGCTGGTCACCATCCGTCTGGATCATATCGCCAAGATGCCGTGCAATCCTTCGATCGGAGGACCGGCCAAGGGAGTTGTCGTCAGAGAGATCGATGCCCTGGGCGGCGTAATGCCGAAGATCGCGGATCAGACGGCACTGCAGTTCAAGATGCTGAACACCACAAAAGGTCCCGGTGTCTGGAACATGCGCGTACAGTCCGATAAACTGGAATATTCCCGGAGGATGGCGGAGCTTTGTATGCATACCGAACATCTGACGGTGATCGAAGATATCGTCGAAGAAGTGATCTGTGAAGACAGACGTTTTAAGGCGGTCCGATTAAGAAAGAACGGGATCATTGAAGCCAGAGCCTGTATCCTGACGACGGGGACCTATATGGATTCGACCGTCATGATCTCGGCCGATGTCAGAAGCGAAGGACCGGACGGAGATTCCACGACGAAGGATCTGAGCGAATCATTGAGAAAGCTCGGACTGAGGCTGTTCCGACTGAAGACCGGCACACCGCCGAGAGTCCTGACTTCTTCGATCGATTTCACGAAAACGAAATATGAACCGGGTGCGGACCATTTCCTGCGTTTCTCGGAAGAGACGAAGGAAGAAGATGTCCTGCCGGTAGAAAAACAGGTGCCTTGTTACCTGACCTATACCACTCCGAAGACATTGGAGATCATCCGCAAGAATCTGAACCGTTCCTCGATGTATTCCGGTGTCGTCAAAGGTGTCGGTCCGAGATACTGTCCTTCCATCGAAGACAAGGTCGTCCGTTTTGCGGACAAGGAGAGACATCAGCTCTTCCTGGAACCGGAATCCTTATCCCTGAATACGACTTATGTCCAGGGCTTTTCCACCTCCATGCCTCGAGACGTTCAGGAGGAGATGGTCCATTCCCTGATCGGACTTGAGAACGCCGAGATCATCAAGTACGCCTATGCGATCGAGTATGATGCGGTCGATCCCCTGCAGGTCAAGGCATCTCTGGAACTGAAAGACATCGAAAACCTGTATATCTCCGGTCAGATCCTGGGAACTTCCGGCTATGAGGAAGCTGCCGGACTGGGCATCATGGCAGGGATCAACGCGGGAAGGAAACTGGACGGAAAAGAACCGCTCATCCTGAAGAGAGATGAGTCCTATATCGGTGTCATGATCGATGACCTCGTGACGAAAGGAACGAATGAGCCTTACCGTCTCCTGACATCCAGAGCGGAATACCGCCTGCTTCTCAGACACGACAATGCGGATCAGAGACTGATCCGATACGGATATGAGAATCATCTGATCTCAGAGAAAAGATATGCCTCCTATCAGAAGAAGATGGAGGAGATCGAAAAGATGAAGGAGTATCTGAAGACAGCCAGAGTCGAAAGAGACAGCGGGATCAATGAATATCTGGAAGAACTCGGCTATCAGGAAGAAGGATCCCACAACGCCTATGAACTGCTGCGCAGACCGGGCGTGAAACTGAACCGGATCCTGGATTACCTCGGTGCAGAGTATCAGAACGAGATCGCCGAACAGGTCGAGATCGAAGTGAAATATGAAGGCTACATCGCCAAGGCCCGCAAGGAGGCGGACCGGATGCGGAAGATGGACAATATCCGTCTCACGGAGGATCTCGATTACCTCCACATCGACAACCTGGCACTGGAGGCCAGGGCGAAACTGGACAAGGTCAGGCCTTCCTCGCTGGGGCAGGCATCCCGGATCTCAGGGATCAATCCAAGCGACATTCAGGTCCTGGCGGTCTATCTCAAACAGAAAAACAGCGAAGACGATCAGAAATGACCGTCTTTTTTAATGAAACAGTATTACAATATAGTTAGTGTTATCTAACACTAACAAGATATGAACAGAAAAGAACAGATCAAAGAAGCCTACCGGAACCTCGGTAAGGCAAACAGTGTGTATGACCGGATGATGACCGGGAACGGACTGATTGGAAAGGCAATCGACAGGATCGTCTGGCAGATGGGGAAAGAAGATCTTCTGGAGTATCAGGCGAGAGGTCTGGAAGCGATCCCGAAGGACTTTTCGGGAGACCTTCTGGAAGTTCCTGTCGGAACGGGAGTCCTTTCCATCCCGTTCTTCAAGACCCTCCCGGACGCAAAGATCACCTGCCTGGACTATTCCGAACAGATGATGAATAAGGCAGAACAGAGAGCGCAGGAACAGGGCGTCAGGAACGTCTCTTTTGTACAGGGAGATGTCGGATCCCTGCCTTTTGAGGATGAAAGCTTCGATGCGGTGATCTCTCTGAACGGTTTCCATGCCTTCCCGGACAAGGAAGCTGCCTATCATCAGATCTACCGTGTCCTGAAGAAAGATGGGATCTTCACCGGATGTTTCTATGCGGAAGGTGAGAATCAGCACACCGATCGGATCATAAAGAACGTCTATATGAAACTGGGCTTTTTTACCCCTCCTTTTGAGACGGTCGGTTCCATGACGGAGAGACTCAAGGGGATGTATGAAGAGGTGAAGGTCACCAATGTGAAAAGTATCGTCTGTTTTGCGTGCAGGGGGAAGAAAATATGAGACCTGATTATAAGAACTGGATCCCGAAGAAAATGATCACGGGATTCGGATGGGCATGTGCTGTCCTGATCGTCCCGGCAGTGATGTTTGCCTTGAACTCCCGATGGCTGATCGCGATCCTGTTTGGCCTTGCCGGCATCGGCTGCGGCCTGTGGAGCCTCTGGTGCCGCTATGCGTACAGTCAGTTCTCCTATGAGGGAGAGCGAAAGCTGTCGAAACAGATCGTCGAAGGCATCGCGGAATACATCCATCTTCCGGAAGGCGGGATCGGACTAGATGTGGGCTGTGGGAGCGGTGCTTTGACCAACGCCTGTGCGAAGAAAAATCCGCAGGGAAGAATGCTGGGGATCGATCACTGGGGACCGGAATACGAAGAATTCAGTAAAAAGGTCTGCGAAGACAACGCGGAAGCGGAAGGATTGAAAAACGTATCTTTTGAAAAGGGAGATGCGAATCATCTGAATTTTCCGGATGAGACCTTCGATGCGGTCGTCAGCAATTACGTCTACCACAACATCGCTCTGAAAGATAAACAGGAACTGTTGAAAGAGACGCTTCGCGTCCTGAAGAAAGGCGGAACGTTTGCGATCCATGACATTATGTCAAAGCGGCGTTACGGCGATATGGAGAAGTTTATCAAGGAACTGAAAGATCAGGGCTACGAAGAAGCGGAACTGATCGATACGACGAAGGGGATGTTTATGACTGAGAAGGAAGCATCGACGCTGTTTCTGAGCGGTTCGACTCTGTTGAAAGGAAGAAAATAGAAGATGTCCAGATTTGATTCACATATGCAGGAAAAGTTCATGTCCCTTCTGTATCGGGGGAAGGAGACGTTCAAACCGTTGAACACCGGATGGATCGATGAACACGTCGCCTGTGTCCGGGAATATATCGCCAATATCTTCTTCTATACGAAGAACGGTACGACGGTCATGATCGATGCGGGATACAACTATGAAAGATTAAAAGAGAAAATGTCCTGGCTGGACCTGGATCCGCAGAAGATCGAACACATCCTGATCACCCATCAGGATACCGATCATGTCGGAGCGATCGAAGATGACAGTGACGGGCTCTTCAGACAGGCACGGATCTATCTCGGAGAAGAGGAAAACAGATATCTGACCGGAGAAGTCAGAAGAAAAGTGATGTTCCGCAAGATGAAGCTGTCCCTGCTTCATATCAGCAATCCCCGGACTTTACTGAAAGACAAGGAAGTATTCTATATCAATGACATCAGGATCGAACCCCTGCTGGTCCCGGGACATACCTGGGGACATATGGTCTATCTGATCGACGACAGATACCTGTTTACCGGAGATACGATCTGGTTCGGTGCGGACGGCGGTTACAGCTTTATCGATGCGCTGGCAGAAGACAACGATCTGGCGATCCGTTCCCTTGAGAAGCTGGAGAAAGGACTCAGAGACAGAGATCTTCATCCGCTGATCATCACGGGCCATACCGGATATACCGACGATCTGGACTTCGCGTTTGCGCATCGGGATCGGATCTGTAAGGGTCTGGGAAAGAAAGATCCGCACGATCCGAAGGCTCCGTACGACGGCTATGACGAAAGAGATGATACAGAAGAGAAAGCGAGAACAGTGCGCCTGGAGAAACAGGACGCGTAAGGAGGAACTATGAATAAAGTGACACTGAAGATCGACGGAATGATGTGCGGAATGTGTGAAGCACACATCAATGACGTGATACGTAAAAACATGCCTGACGCAAAGAAGGTGTCCTCTTCCTTTAAAAAAGGAGAAAGTACCTTTCTGTACGAGGGAACGGTAGACGAGGAGAAACTGAAAGAAGCGATCAGGGAGACCGGTTATGAACTAAAGGAGATCTCTTCGGAACCTTATCAGAAGAAATGGAACCTCTTCGGATAAAAGAATACCAGGGAAGCGTGCTGTCAAAGAGCTCCCGCTTCTTCTGGCCTGTGATCCGCAAGATCGTACCGATCGGATTCAGTCAGGAAAGGGTCCGGATACGGATGGCGTTATACCCGGCATGGGGACGATCCGATTGAAAACACTCTGCAACAACCTTCCGAGGAAGGAATGACCAAAAGGAGAATATGATGATACTGACTATTTTTCTGGCTATCGTCTTTTGTGCGGCGATGGCTTTGATGCTGATATCCTGCGTGGCATTTATACAGGACAATAAGTTCTTCGGCTCGGCCCCGAAGGAAGCAAGAGAGGTTCTTGTGCAAAGAGAGAAAGAACTCTTCTATGGGGCCAGGAAGATCGGATGGGCGCTGTTTGTTATCAGCGTTCTGATGATCCTCGGCACGGGCGTGATCGCTGTCTGGGACGGTTTCAGAAGCGGATTTACATTCTGGCAGTTCTTTTTGCGATTCGTGCTGATCCTCACGATCTATAAGATCTGCGACATGTCTCTCATTGACGGCTTCCTGCTTCTGAAATTCCACTTCTTCCAGTACTATTACCCGGAGGCGGCGCATGTGATGGAAGGACGGAAATATGGGTTCAACATTGTCAGTCAGCTGCTGAAGCTGTTTGTGATCTTCCCGGCGGTATCTGCGCTGGCGGCGTGGATCTGCACCATGTGTCGATAGCATTTATACGGAGGTCTTAATATGAGTATCCGGGTCATTCTGATCGAAATGTTCGTCTTTGCGGCGATTTTTACAGCCATCATATTTACCTATTATCGCGGCGACAGAAAGTACAGCCCCGCGAGCATTCACAATTATCCGCCTGAGATCCAGGAGGAATATTTCAAGACCCATAAGCGGGTCGATGTAAGCTACAGGTCGAAAAACGTGATCCTGACCAAAGGCTTCGGTGTGCTGCTGTTCACCGGGATCCTGCTGGTCTGCGCACTTGCTGCCGGGGCGAAGACCTTCCGGCACGGCTTTTTGCTTGCCTTCGGCCTGATGGCATGGATCGGCATCTATGACACCTGTTTCCTTGATTGGGTGCTGTTTGCCAATCTTCCGATGTTCCGGCTGGAGGGCACAGAACATATGGACAAAGCCTATCATCAGAAGTGGTTCCACGCAAAAGGCATGCTGTTTCCCGGCATCATCTTCGCACTGATCCCTGCCGCTCTGGTTGGGTGGCTTGTGACGTTGATCCGCTGAGACGATAAACAGAGAGGATCTGCTTTCCCATGAAATATTTTGAATTTGGCAAAGAGAATGAGGAATTGATGGTCCTTCTGCATGGCGGCGGGACCAGCTATCTCGGCGTTCTTCCCACAGCAAAGAAAATTGCGGAGAAATACCATGTCGTATTGCTTGCCTACGACGGCTTCAACCCGTCCGAACCGGAGACGGAATTTCAGTCTTTGGCCTATGAGACACAAGCTCTGGAAGACTATCTCATAGAGAATTACGGCGGCAAGGTGGATATCCTCTATGGCCTTTCCTATGGCTGCCGTACGTTGATGCAGGTACTGGAGGACAAGCGGCTGACGATCACAACGACGATTGCCGACGGCATGTCTCTTAGGGATTATCCCGATATCAAAAGCGATTTCTGGAAAGAGGTCTATCTCTTTTTCTTTACGGGAACATTCTTCGTTATCATGGGCAGAGCAGGAAAGCTGCGCAAACGTTTCCTGGCAAAGATCACGGGGCGAAGTATCGAAGAAGCTGACCGGATCCTCTACACCAAGGCCAGCTGGAAAAGCTGGAAGAACCAGGATAAGTGCCTGATCGGTAAAAAGACCGATTACAGTGTTTTCGAAAATACCGATATGCATATCTGGTATGGGATCAAGGGAACCGTAGACAAAAAGCTTTCGGCCAATCTGGAAGAACTGAAAGCGAAGGGCTATCCCTTTACCTGCAAGATATTTGAGGACATGGGCCACGGCGGTCTGATCGGCGAAAACACGGAACGATTTATCGAAGAGGTGAATGCTGTACACCTGCAATCGAAGGGAAAAACGGAGAAAAGAGTATGACAGCAGAACAACGCGCGAAGATATGTAAACGGATGCTTTGGATCATTCCCGGTATGATTCTGGCCATCATTGGCGACTACTGCATGTGCATTGAGCCGAAGGGCAGCACAATTGTTTCTTTTATGATCTCAACCGGATGGCTTACGATCGCGGACTGGCGCATTGCGCTGTCGAATATTGGTGGCCTGATCGGAACGGTTTTCTATGCGATCGCGGCTTATAATTTCATAGAATATCTGAAATACAAGCTCTCTCAGTGCAGCGATAAATGGGACAGACGATTCCTGAAGATCTATATCGCAGGACTGATCTGGGGCTTCATGATTTTCATATATTTTCATCTGGCCTGCGGGACGCTGATCCACGGCTTCAGCGTCATCTATGAGGCCGTACAAGGCGACACAGCAAGAGCAGTTGCTGCCTGGAACCGCTTCTATGCTGTGCAGGCTGTTCCTTATTGGGTATCCTTTGTCGTGCTGGGGATCACCTCCACCGGTGGCTGGATCGCTCTCGTTCTAAAGGAAATTCTGCCACTGAAAAAAGTCTGGGTATTGGCGGCTCCGCTTCTCGTTGCCGGAATCGGATTTCTGTTGGAAATGATCCTTCCGTTGCCCTTCAACGGCTTTGCGTCCGGCTTCGAAAGCTTTGGCTGGATCGTGATGTTCCTCGGGGGGATCCGGGCAATCAAAAATGACGAAATGGAGGCTTACAGGTGATTGTGCTAAAGCTCATTTTGGAAGGCCTGGGACTGGGCTTCCTGCTTTATCTGATCTGTGCGATCGGCATTCGTAATGGTGCCGTCGGTATGGTCCATCTGTATGATCAAAAGGTACAGGAGCGCGTCGTTCAGTTCGGCCTGACGACCGCGGACGAAATCCGGAAGCGGAGCGTGCTTTTCCGAAGCCTGTGTCTTCCGGGGTATCTGATCTACGTGCTGATCTGCGTGTATGTGATCAACGGCGCGAGAGGTTTCTTTGAAGGCTTCTGGCAAGGCTTTGTGATCCTGTTCATTATGAATCTGATCGACCGCTTTCTGATCGACGAATACTGGGTCGGTCATACGCAGGCTTGGATCATTCCAGGCACGGAAGACTTAAGACCGTATATCACGGCGAAAGATAAAAAGAAAAAGTGGATCATGGGAACCGTGGGCATGGCGCTTCTTGCCGCCATTCTCTCCGGGGTCATGGCATTGATCCTGAAATAAGGAAAGGAACGGAAAAATGGTTACTCTGATCCTGACACTGACGATGTGCGCTTTGTTGTTCCTCATGATCTGGTCAGCGACGTACTTCTACCCCTGGACGGGCCTGCTACGGTTTTTCCCAAAGGATATCGAAGAAAAAGCCAGGCTGCATCAGCCGCCTTTCCCGGCCGCACCGGTGATCGGCTGGATACTGATGTTGCTCTGTGCATTAGGCTTTGTCGGCGTGATCGTTTACGGGGGATGGGACGGGGTGCGAAAGGGCTTCACCTTTGGCCAGTTTCTGGTCCGCTTTCTCATCATTCTTCTCGGCATGAAGGCTTTCGATATCATTGTGCTGGATTACATTCTGATCACGAAGACGAAGTTTTTCCAGCATTATATTCCGGAGACAAAAGGCTGCGCCGGATACCACGGCTTTGGCTATAATCGGAAAGAACAGCTCACGCGCATCCTGACACTGCCTTTTGCGGCGCTGCTGACAGCCTGGGTCTGCACGCTGTTCTGAACACGGAAGATGGTATGAGTCATAACAAACGAAGAACAGAGGAGGTATGATAAATGGAATTTGTGGAAATGGGAAAACAGGACGGAAAGACCCTTATGCTGCTGCCGGGGACGGCCTGTGACTATCAGACGAACTTTGCTGCGGTGCTGGACCGGCTGGGTGAGAAATATCACCTGATCTGCGTGAACTACGATGGTTTTGACGGCAGTGATTTGATCTTTCCGGACATCATTACGGTTACTGAAAAGATTGAAACATATATTCAGGATCATTTCGGAGGTCGCCTGAACGGCGCGATCGGCTCTTCCTTAGGAAGCACCTTTGTGGGGCAGCTGATCCAGCGGGAAAAGGTCCATCTCGATCACGGTATTTTCGGAAGCCCGGATCTGGACCAGAGCGGGAAATTCAGCGCCTGGCTCCAGTCAAAGCTGGTCGTACCGCTTCTGACCAGCTTTACCAAGAGCGAAAAAAAGAAAGCAAAAACCAGAGAAAAGCTCAAGAACTTTTTTGAAATGGACGACGAGACTGCGGACCGGTTCATGGGCTGCTTTTCCAAATTCAATCCGGAGTCCATTAAAAACGAGTATTACACGGATCTGCTCACCTGGCTGAAGGACGATATCCACGTGGAGGGCACCAAGGTCCATTTCATTTATGCCAACAAGATGGGCGAGAAGTATCTGAATCGTTATAAGAAGTATTTCCGGGACCCGGAGATCCGGGAATTCGATATGCAGCATGAGCAATGGCTTTTCGGCGGAGAGCAGTACACCGCACCGGTGCTGCAGGCGATCGACGAGTTTATGGACCTACGCAGTTAACGGAGACCAATGAGATGAAATACGCTGGAATGCCAATGGGCATGTGGGTTTTGTTTGGAGGATCGTTTCGAAAGCATTTATCGTCAGTTTACGGATATGATCCTGAAACGGCGAAGGCGATCGCTGCAAAAGCAAAGCCGAAATATAAAGAGATCATCGGCCGCCTGCCGGAATTTGAGAAGGCCGATCGGTTCAAGATGAACATCGTGAATTGCGCCTTGCTCTCCTCTTTTCTTTTGAGTCTGCCGGAAAGACCGACAGTGGAAAAGACAACGGAGTACTATCGGGCATCCATGATGACCGCACCTATGAAGTGGTTCTGCCGGATGAGCGGCAAGAAAAAATTCAGCGAAAAGGATATTCAGGGAATGAAGGATACCGCCGAGCTTCGGGCGGCGGATCGCAACCCGTATTCCTGGAACATGGAATATCTGCCATATCCGGATGGCAGCGGCTATGAGGCGAGATTCACGACCTGCGGTATCTGCACGCTGATGAAGGAGCTGGGACTCTTTGAACTGGTTCCTGCCATGTGCCGACTGGACTACACCATGAGTGAAGCAGGAGGTGCGACGGAATTCGTGCGGGAATACACATTGGCTTCCGGCGGCCCGTACTGTGACTGCGGCTATCGGAGGAAGAAGAAATGAAACTGCTGATTGGACTGGTCCTGTACTGCGGGGTCTTTACATTGATGGTACGCATCTTTGCGGGCAGTTCGCCGCTGGACTGTCTTTACTTCTATCCGAAAGAATATCAGGAGAAGGCATATGAGAGACACCTGGCAGACAGAGAGACTGTTCAGAGAAACAGGAAGAGGTTTCTTTGGATCTTCACTTCTGTCATGTGTATCGTACTGATCCTGATCATCGGAGTCGTCAATCATGTCAGAGACTATCGGACCGCTTACCTGCAGTCTCTGCTGTTTCTGGAAGTGATGAACTGGTACGACGGGATCGTGATCGACCGCCTCTGGGTCGGACATGACCGATTCTGGTTTATCGAAGATCTGAAGGACATTCCTTATGTGCAGACCTGGAGTCAGGTCCTGAAGAAGAGACTGTTTCTGACCGCGGTCTGGATCTTCGGATCCTTTCTGACCGCCGGAATGATCGTCGTTCTGTTTTAAGGAGGAGAGAATATGGATTTCAAAGTGATCATGATCGAAGCGCTGATCTTTGCGATCTTATTTACAGTAGCGGTATTCAAAGGCGCGACCGCAAAGGATACGGTCGGAAAGATCCACAATTATCCGGAAGACATTCAGGAAGAATACTTCAAGACGCATCCGAGGGTGGATACGTCCTATCGCAGCAAGTCTGTCCTTCTGACCAAAGGAATCGGTCTGATCGTCTTTGCGGCGATCTTCATCCTGTGCGCTCATCTGGCCGGCGCAAGGACCTTTTCTCAGGGCTTCTGGTTCGGAGTGGGGATGATGGTGTTCCTGGGCTGCTATGACACCTTCTTTCTGGACTGGGTCCTCTTTGCGAACCTGAAGGTCTTTCGTCTGGAAGGGACCGAACACATGGATGAAGCCTATCATCAGAAATGGTTCCACCTGAAAGGGACCCTGTTTCCGGGTTCTCTGTTCGGCCTGATCGTCGGTCTTATCACAGGCCTGTTCACGATGTGGATCCATTAGGAGAAAATATGAAAAGTCCGAAGGAATATAAGGAACTGTCGATCCGGGAATTTACGAAGGCTGCGAAGGTATATGACAGCGGACATGCGGGTATCTATGAAATGTGTAAAGATGACTACCCGCCGATCCTGGAAGAATTGAAAAAGATCGAGTTCAACGATCTCCTGGATGTCGGGTGCGGGACCGGTCCGATGATCGAACTGCTTACGGAAGAATATCCGGACAGACACTATGTCGGAATGGATCTGACGCCGAAGATGATCGAAGTCGCGAATGCGAAGGGATTGAAGAACGCAGAATTCATCGTAGGAGACAGCGAAGATATGCCTTTTGAAAACGAAAGCTTCGATGTCCTGATCTGTGCCAACAGTTTCCATCACTATCCCGACCCGCAGAAATTCTTCAACGAAGTGAAACGGGTCCTTCGTCCGAACGGGGTGCTGGTGCTGAGGGATTACACGTCGTATCCGTTTGTGATCTGGCTCATGAACCACACGGAGATGCCTCTGGCCAATATGATTGGACACGGAGATGTGAAGGCGTATACGATCGATGAGGTAAAGACGTTCTGTGAAAAGGCAGGACTGAAGATAAACAGGATCGAAAAGAGGAAGAAGTTCCGTCTGCATCTGGTGGCAGAAAAGCAGTGACGGTGTTCCGGGATATCACGGAGAAAAAGGTCTGTGAACAGATCAGAGAGGATCGATATGACTTTGAAATATGAGATACTGAAGCGACTGGTGAAGCTGATCGGGATCCGCCGTATGTGGGATCTGGATGCGGAAGAGATCGTGGAACGAAAGAAAAAACAGAACATGAGAAACAGGATCCCAGCTCTGGAAGACCCTGATCTTTATATCGGCACCGTCATGATCGACGGCTTTCCGGTGATCCGCATGATCCACAAAGATCCGGTACAGAAAGCCTGTATGTTTGTGATCGGCGGAGGGATGGTGAGTGCACCCCGTCCGGCTTCAGTCCGAAAGGCTCTGAAGGTCGCAAAACAGAGCGGTCTGGATCTCTATGTGCCGTACTATCCTCTCTGTACTGATTATCCGATCACCCGTCCCTATCGGATGATCGAAAAGACCTATGAGGAGATGCTGAAGAAGTATAAAGCTGAAGATATAACTCTGCTTGGGACCTCTTCCGGAGGAAATCTGGCATTGGGACTGATCGCTCATCTGAACGCGACGGGAAGCGATCTGCCGAAGCCCGGTCATGTGATGGCGATCTCACCGGGGACCTGTCCGGTGAGTGAAGCGGAAGAAAACAGGATGAAAGAGCTCGACCGGAAAGATGTGGCGATCCCGATGAGTTATATGTATCTGGCAGAGACGATCATGACCCACGGGGAAGAAGTGCCTGATTATATGTTGCATCTGCAGAACGGGGATTACCGCGGGCTTCCTTATGTGACCTTCATCTACGGATCCGATGAAGTTCTGTATGCCTTTGCGCCTTCTCTGGAAGATGCGATGAAACGAAGCGACGTTCCTTACGAAATGATCGTCGGAGAAGGGATGTTTCACTGTTACCCGATCTTTCCGATCGTAAAGGAAGCGAAAGAAGGACGGGATCTGATGATCAAAAAACTGAAGGAGGGATAGATGAAGATCTTTGAATACGGAAAAGAGAACGACAGGATCGCTTTGATCCTGGAATGTACGGCAGAACCGTGGTGGGTCTTTGAATCTTCCGCGGTCGAACTTGGGAAGACCTTTCATGTCTTCCTTTCCATCGCCGACGGACACGAGGGAGAAGGAACGGAATTTACTTCGATCGAACGATACGCATCCGATACTATCTCTCATTTAAAACAGTTGGGGATCCGACACCTGGATCTTCTCTATGGCTGTTCTATGGGTGGGGCCTGTGCGGTACGCATCCTGGCGTGCGAAAACATCGAAGTTGACAAAGCGATCATTGATGCGGGGATCACCCCGTATCCTTATCCGAAGTTTATCTGTCGGATGATCGCAGCAGTCGATTTTGTTTCGATCTGGCTGGCGACCCGATCCATGACGGTGATGAAACTGGCAGCTCCGCCGGAAAAGTGGACATCGGAAGGAGAAGATCCGAAAGAGCATTACCAAAGGATCATTGAATTTGAACGAAAACACTATTCCCCAAAGACGATCTACAATGTCTTCTGGTCCGCAAACAACTACTCCATGCCGGAACTGCCGATAAAAACGGATACAAAGATCGAATACTGGTACGGAGAGAACGAAAAGAAAGCCAGAAGCAACGATCTCAAATATGTAAAGAAGGCATTTCCGCAGACGAAAGAAAAGATGATGGAAGGCCTGGAACACGCAGAGCTGCTTCTGATGTATCCGAAGAAGTTCTGTGAAGAGGTCATGCGATTCTGGGGTGAAGAATGAAAGAACTGAAGAAAGAAAGTGCCGAACAGACCGTTTTAGTATTGTTTTAGAGACAAAAGACAGGGCAACATCTCTTAGAGAGTTGCCACTTTTTACAAAACACAGATTAGAATAATACATAGATACGCATAATATACAGGAGGTATCTATGGAAAGAATTAAAAAATGGATCGACAGTTTTACCCGTCCTTCCCGGAAATGGACAGATATCCTGCCGATTGCCATCGTCATTTCGGTCATAGTGATGTTTGTGGGAGAGTTCCTGTCCCTCGTCATCATTAAATATCTTGGGATCAAAGATCTGTTCATACGGATCTGCGGCAGAGAAGATATCGCGGCATTCATGCTGCAGTATTTCGAATTCTGCGGCATCTGGATCGCGATCCTGCTGATCGTCGTGATCTTCAAGCCCAACAGGGTGATGCTGAAATCGTTTGGGCACAACCGCAAAGGGAACAATATTAAAGGCTATCTGATCGGTCTGCTTCTGGGTTTCGGGACAAACGGGATCTGTGTCCTGATCTCATTGCTGATGGGTGACATCAAGCTCTCCTTCTTTGGCTTCGATCCGATCCTGCTCCTGCTTTTCCTGTTCGTCGTTACGGTCCAGTCCGGTGCGGAAGAACTGGTCGACCGTTTCTATCTGTATCTGAAACTGAGAAGAAGATACAGGAGCCCTCTGGTGGCTATTCTGGGCAATTCAGTCATCTTTACGTTGCTGCACGCACTGAATCCGGGCTTCTCCGTTCTTGCGGCGCTGCAGATCTTCTGCGTTGCGGTCGTCTTCTCCGAACTGATGTATTACTATGACGGGCTCTGGATCGCGATCGCTTTCCATACCGCCTGGAACTATACCCAGAACATCATCTTCGGTCTGCCGAACAGCGGTATCGTATCCGCCTATTCCATCTTCAATCTGGAAGCGGCATCGGCCAGATCCGGCCTGTTCTACAACGTCAATTTCGGTGTCGAAGGAAGTGTCGGAGCTTCTCTGGCCCTGATCCTTACCGGTGTTGCGATCTGGTTGCTCAACAGAGGCAGGAAGGAGAGAACGGATCACTGGAAGATGACGGAAGTAAAAGAAACGGAAACCGGTCTGTAAAAAGATCTTTTCCGACTGATATAATATAAGAAACAAGTGGAGGAAAAAATATGAGATATGAAATAGTTGGCGGCTCTTTTCCTGCGGTCAATATGATCCTGGACAGAGACGAGACCGTTATCACACAGTCCGGCGCTATGGCTTGGTGCGATTCTTCGATCGATATGAGCACCAACGCGGAGGGCGGACTTCTGAAGTCGATCGGCAGGATGTTTTCCGGTGCCAGCCTGATGTTCGTAAGACATACCGCAACGGAAGATGAATCCAAGATCACATTCTCAGCGAGTTTCCCGGGAACGATCAAGGAATTCGTCGTCGATGAAGACCATGAATATATCGCACAGAAATCGGCGTTCCTGGTAGCACAGGACAGCGTCAATATCGATGCGACTATCAATAAGAACTTCTGGGCAGGCCTGCTCGGAGGTGAAGGCTTCGTCTTGCAGAAATTCACCGGAAACGGTCTGCTTCTGGCGGAGATCGACGGTTCTGTCGTAGAACTGGATCTGAAGGCAGGAGAATCCATCAAGGTCGAGACCGGACATGTGGCACTGTTCGATGCGAACGTTCAGTACGATGTGGAATCCGTAAGAGGCTTCAAGAACATCTTCTTCGGCGGACAGGGACTCTTCCTGACGACTCTGACCGGTCCGGGCAAGGTATGGCTGCAGACTCTGACAGCACAGGATATGGCTCAGAAGCTGATCCCGTTCATGCCGTCATCTTCTTCCAGCATCAACGTCAGCTCCGGTTCATCCAACGACTGATAATGACAGGATCCGTTCTTAAGGAACGGATCCTTTTCCCTATCTTTACAGGCATATGTTGACGTGGTTATGGATCGCGGCGTTTCTCCTGCTGATCCCGGTCCTTCTGATCCGGGAGAGACACTACGCGAAGAGGAATAAAGACAGGATCAATACACAGCTGCGAAGAACGGTCTTATACAGTCTCACAGCTGTTTTTCTGGTACTGATGATCGGTGTCGGAGATTTTGTATACGAGACGCAGTATAGACCGACTGAGATCCTGAGCCAGGACAATGGGACGCTTCGTGTGAAGGCGTATCAGGTCGGCGCTCCCGCCTTTCCTTTCGGACCGGGAAAATGCCGGATCATCCTGGAAGAAGACGGAAAAGAGATCGACCGCTGCGATCTGGAACAAAGTAACGACGGAAAGAACGCAAATGCGTCAGATTTCGAGATCGATTGGGAAGCAGACGGTGTCCGGGTGACCGTTCACGGTGAGGAGCAGGAAGACAGACCGTACTTTCTCTACAGCAACGAGGAACATGCGCACCTTCTGGAGGAACCTCAGGTCCTGCATGCGAACTTCATCGAATGGGACGGGGATGACTGCCGGGTGAGCGTATGTGATCCGATGGCGAATACGGTATTCCCTGACGGTGCGAGATTTACGGTCAGCCTTGCGGAAGGAGGAAAGATCATCGGTCTGGACGGAACGGAAATGATCTATCACACAAAGAGATCTCTGTTTGAAAAGGGACCCGCAAAGACCTTCCGCTGGTCGGAGGGGATGGTGCTGGAGATCACCTTCAGCGGATATGAGGAATACGACGGAGAAAAGGGTTATCGCAATCGGGCCATCGGCAGTCAGATCGAAAATGTCGATGTGATCGTGATCGATGTCTCATAGAGAAAGATCCTGATACAGTGTACCGATCGAAGGTACGCTTTTTTATGAAAGAAAGGTCTGTCGGAGGATATCGTGTCCCGTGTGAGGAGAAAGAGGATATAATGAAAAGAAAAGAGAAGGTAACACCATGAAACAATATCTTGATCTCTGCCGTGACGTGTTGGAACACGGCCAAAAAAGAGAAGACCGTACCGGTACGGGAACGATCTCAAAGTTCGGTTATCAGATGAGAGTGAACCTGGAAGACGGTTTTCCGCTCCTGACGACGAAGAAGGTATTCTACAGAGGGATCTTTGAGGAACTTTTCTGGTTCCTGAAGGGAGAGACGAATATCCGGCCTCTGGCCTTGAAGAACGTGAAGATCTGGAACGACTGGCCTTATGCGAAGTATAAGGATTCTGCGGAATACAAGGGCGAGACGATGGAGGAATTCATTCAGAAGATCTGTGATGACGAAGCCTTTGCGGACAGATGGGGAGATCTCGGCCCGGTCTATGGCCATCAGTGGCGGAACTTCGATGACAGAGGCGTGGACCAGATCGTAAATTTGATCGAGAACCTCAAAAACAATCCGTTCTCCAGAAGACACCTGGTCGTCGCCTACAATCCGGCACAGGTGGAGGATATGGCTCTGCCTCCTTGTCACGCATTCTTCCAGTTCTATGTCTCGGCAGACAGAAAGAAACTGTCCTGCCAGCTCTATCAGCGTTCTGCGGACCTCTTCCTGGGTGTTCCGTTCAATATCGCATCCTACAGCCTGCTTCTGTGCATGGTGGCACAGGTCTGCGGCTATGAACCTTACGAGTTCATCCATACCTTCGGTGATGCGCACATCTATCTTGATCACATCGAACAGATCAAAGAACAGCTCTCCAGAGAACCGAGACCGTTACCGAAACTGTGGCTGAATCCGGAGATCAAAAATATCTTCGACTTTACGATCGATGACGTGAAGGTCCTCGATTACGATCCTTGGCCGGCGATCAAGGGAAAGGTGTCCGTATAATGATCAGTTTTTCTGTCGCGTTCGATCCCAACAGGGGGATCGGTTACAAGAACGTCATGCCTTGGCATATCAAAGAAGAGATGAAGATGTTCCGCAGGAACACCATGTATAAGCACATCCTGATGGGACAGACGACCTACGACAATCTTCCTGGAAAACTGAAGGATCGCTATGTCACTGTCGTATCCATCGATCCGGACTATGTGCCGGAAGATGCGGAAGTGACCCACGATCTGATCGGTTTCCTGAAGGAACATGAGAACGATGAGACGGAATATGTCGTCTGCGGAGGTGCTTCCATCTACCGCCAGGCATATCCGTACGCGAAGAAGGCCTACATCTCTTTCATCAGGAAAGAATACGAAGTGGATACCTGGTTCGATGTCTACGAGGAGGACGACTGGAACGTCATCCTTGAAGAAGACTATGACGAATTCGTCTACCGGGTGTTGGAGAGAAAAGAAGAGAAAACAGAAGAAGACCGCTAGCGGTCTTTTCTGAGTAAAACGTTTTGTTATTTCGGACTAACAGATTATAATAATGATTGGAAAAGAGGAAAATAGATATGTTTGATTACACAGGAAAAGTTGTTGCGATCACAGGTGCTTCCTCCGGTCTGGGAAAACAGATGGCAGAAGGCTATGCGAAACAAGGCGCGAATCTGGTACTTATGGCAAGAAGAGTCGAAAGACTGGAAGCCAGTGCCAAGGAATGGTCTGAAAAGTACGGTGTCGATGTTCTGCCGGTGGCTTGCGATGTCACGAGCGCTGAGTCCATCAAGGCAGCTGTAGAAGCCGTCAAGGAACACTTCGGTCACTGCGAAGTCATCGTCAACGATGCAGGCGGTGAAAAAGGTACCGGTACACCGTTGGTCGACTATAAGAGAGAAGACTGGGATTTCACTCTGAATCTGGATCTGACTTCCGTATTCTCAGTGACACAGGCCTTTGTGAATCTGATGAAAGAAGCCATCGCTGAAGGAAAACAGTCCTATGGCAGAGTCATCAATATCGCATCCATCTACGGTCTGGTAGGCAATACCGCATTACCGACGATCGCCTATCATACGACAAAAGGCGCTGTCGTCAACTTCACAAGAGGTGCAGCTGCGGAACTGGCTACTTCCAAGATCACGGTCAATGCGATCTGCCCGGGTTACTTCTATACCGAACTGACGACGGAGACTCTGAATTCCGATTACTTCCAGGCGTTCGCAAATCAGTCCGTGCCGATGAAGAGATACGGCGAGCCGGGAGAACTGAATTCTGTCGCGATCTTCCTCGGTGCTGAGGAATCCAGCTATGTGACAGGTCAGGCGATCGCTGTCGACGGCGGTTATACCTGCGTATAAGAATAACGGTCCGAAAAGGACCTTCTTTATAGGAGAAAACAGTTATGTATAAGATCGTTAGCAAGAAGTCTCTGAATGCCACGGTCACTCAGATGGAGATCGAAGCCCCGCTGGTCGCACGCAAGGCGAGACCGGGACAGTTCATCATCCTGAGGGTCGATGAAGACGGTGAGAGGATCCCTCTGACTGTCGCCGGGACCGATCCGGAAAAGGGAACGGTCAAGATCATCTTCCAGATCGTCGGCGCAACGACAGAGAAACTGAATCATAAGGAAGAAGGGGAATACCTGCAGGACTTTGCGGGTCCTTTAGGTGTCGCTACAGAGACCGAAGGGATCAGAAAGGTCTGTATCATCGGCGGCGGAGTCGGCTGTGCCATCGCCATGCCGGTAGCGCAGGAGTTCCATCGTCTCGGTGCGGAAGTTACCAGTATCATCGGTTTCAGAAATAAGGATATCGTGATCCTGGAGAAGGAATTCACGGAATGTTCCGACAGACTTTATGTCATGACCGATGACGGATCCTACGGAAGAGAAGGAAATGTCACCGTTCCGTTAAAGGAGATGCTGGAGAACGGAGAAACGTTCGACCGCATCATCACGATCGGACCTCTGATCATGATGAAGTTCGTCACTCTGGCTGCCAAGCCGTATCAGATCCCTGTTACCGTATCCATGAATCCTATCATGATCGACGGTACAGGCATGTGCGGCGGATGCCGTCTGACCCTGAATCAGGACGGCAAGCGAGTCACGAAGTTCGCCTGTGTCGACGGACCGGACTTCGACGGCTATGAAGTGGATTTCGATGAGGCGATGTCGAGGAACCGGATGTATGCGGATTTCGAAAGACACGCCTATGAAGAAGCCTGCAACCTGTTCAGGAAGGAGGTGGCATAATGGCCGGGATCATTCCGAAAAAGAATCCGATGCCTTCTCAGGAACCGGAAGTCAGAGCTCATAATTTCAATGAAGTTGCGTTAGGATACAGTGAAGAGACTGCACTCAACGAAGCTTCCCGCTGTCTCAACTGCAAGAATCAGCCGTGTGTGAGCGGCTGTCCGGTCAATATCCATATTCCGGAATTCATCGCCAAGGTGAAGGAAGGAAAGTTTGAAGAAGCCTATCAGATCATCAACGGGACTTCTTCTCTTCCGGCTGTCTGCGGCAGAGTCTGTCCGCAGGAATCTCAGTGTGAATCCAAGTGCACTCTGGGCATCCGTTTTGAACCGGTCGGTATCGGCAGACTGGAACGTTTCGTCGCAGATTGGCACAACGCCAATACGAAGACTGCTCCGGAAAAACCTGAGTCCAACGGCCACAAAGTGGCTATCGTCGGTTCCGGTCCTTCCGGACTGACCTGCGCGGGTGATCTGGCCAAGAAGGGTTACGAGGTCACGATCTATGAAGCCCTGCATACTGCCGGAGGCGTACTGGTCTACGGTATCCCGGAGTTCAGACTGCCGAAAGCGATCGTTGCCAAAGAAGTGGAAACTCTGAAGGAACTGGGTGTCGATGTGGAAACCAACGTCATCATCGGCAAGACTCTGACGATCGACGAACTGTTCGAGATGGGCTATGAAGCCGTCTTCGTCGGTTCCGGTGCAGGATTGCCGAGATTCATGAATATTCCGGGAGAAGCCTATAAAGGCGTCTATTCCGCAAACGAATTCCTGACGAGATCCAACCTGATGAAGGCATACCGGGATGATCCGGTCACGCCGATCATGAAGGGCGGAAGAGTCGCAGTCGTCGGTGGCGGTAACGTCGCGATGGATGCGGCAAGGACCGCTCTGCGTCTCGGTGCGGAAAAGGTCTATATCGTCTACAGACGTTCGATGGAAGAACTGCCTGCGAGAAAGGAAGAAGTCGAACACGCACAGGAAGAGGGGATCGATTTCCGTCTCCTGAACAATCCGGTCGAGATCCTGGGTTACAATAATCCTGACGATCCGAGAGATCCGAAGAACGGTTTCGTGACGGGTATGAAGTGTATCCGCATGGAGCTGGGTGAACCGGATGCGTCCGGAAGAAGAAGACCGGTGGAAGTCGCGGGTTCTGAATTCATACTGGATGTGGATACGGTCATTATGGCCATCGGTACTTCACCGAATCCATTGATCAAGAATACGACGAAGGGCTTGGAAGTCAACTCACACGGTGGTATTATCGTAAACGAAGACGGACTGACTTCAAGAGAAGGCGTCTTTGCGGGAGGCGATGCGGTGACCGGTGCAGCGACTGTCATCTCAGCAATGGGAGCCGGCAAGCTGGCCGCAAAGTCGATCGATGAATATTTAAGTAAGAACTAGGATGAAACTGTATATCTGCGCAAACGGATTCACACAGGAACAGCTCGATCAGGCGAGACAGGCGATCGGTGTATTTGAAGAGAAACACCACGTCTGCAGTATGTCTGAGGAACTGAGCCAAAAGCTCTATCAGGACGAAAGTCACTGTCTTTTCGATGCGAAGGAAAGTGATCTGATCATCTCTTTGGGAGGTGACGGAGCACTGCTCAGAGCGTCGAAGACGGCTGTAAAGGCTGAGCGTCCTCTGATCGGTATCAACAGCGGAAGGCTTGGCTATCTGTGTGCGATGTCCTATGCGGAGATCGACCGTTTCGATGAGATCCTGAAGGAATGCGTGATCAGTGAACGGAAACTTCTGGGGATACAGGGAGAAGATCTCTGTGCCCTGAACGATATCACCGTATCCAAGGATCAGTTCGGAAAGACCGTCGATCTGATGATCGAAGCGGAAGACGAAGAGATCGCGATCCGGGGAGACGGCGTCATCGTCTGTACTCCGACGGGATCGACCGCCTACAACCTGTCTGCGGGAGGACCGCGGCTGGATCCGAAAGCGGAGGTCATCGGGATCACGCCGATCTGTACCCATGACCGCAATACCTATCCGAGAGTCATTAAGGATGACCGGAAGGTCCGGATCAAAGTCAATCACGAGAGCGCAAGGATCTATGCGGACGGAGAGTATCTGAGAGATCTGAAGGATCAGATCGAGATCTGTACCTCCGATCGAACACTGAAGCTCTGTCTCAGAAAGTAAAAGGAGATCACTGATCTCCTTTTTGATTGGATCTTTCCTGTGGAATTGTTTTATCATATAACAAATCTTTTACAATTTTACCGGAACATATACAGGAAGATTCCCTTATCATAAGAGTGAGGGAAATGTTTCTATGATAAGCAATGTCGTATTAGGTGTCTCTCTGGTGATCCTTTTGTGTGTGATCTCGGAGAAATTCTCATATAAAGTGAAAGTTCCGGCGCTGATCTTTTTTATGTTTGTGGGGATGCTGTTCGGAACGGACGGGATCCTGCAGATCGAATACAGCGATTTCTCATCGGCAGAGATGATCTGTTCGATCGGACTGATCTTCATCATGTTCGACGGAGGATTCAATACGAACTGGCGTTCTGCGAGACCTTATGTCGTGAAGGCGGTCTCTTTGTCTACGCTCGGCGTTCTGCTGACGGCGGTGTTCACGACGCTGTGCTGCCACTTCCTGATGAAGCTTAGCCTGCAGGAGAGTTTCCTCGTATCTGCCGTACTGGCTTCTACGGATGCGGCGAGCGTGTTCTCCATCCTCAAGTCCAACAACCTCGACCTGAAAGACGGCACATCTTCCATCCTGGAAGTGGAATCTGGAAGCAACGACCCGATGGCCTATCTGCTTACGGTCACTGCCATCGGCATCATGAGTTCCGGCCAGACCGGAAACATCGTTCTGATGATCGCGGTCCAGCTGGCGGTCGGTCTGGTCATGGGCTTTGTTTTCGCTTATGCTTCGAGATACATCCTTTCTTTGAAGAACGCACTGACCGACGGCCTCGATGTCATCTTCATCCTGGCGATCGTGATGCTGTGCTACTCGGTCACTGACAAACTTGGCGGCAATGCCTATCTGAGCGTCTATATCCTCGGACTGTATCTGGGCAATTCCCGTATGAACTCCAAGAAGGCCATCCTTTCCTTCTTCAATGAACTGACTTCCCTGCTGCAGATCCTGATCTTCTTTGTGATCGGTCTGCTCAGTTTCCCGAAAAGCATGCCTGCATCGATCCCGTTCTCACTGGCGATCGCTGCGATCCTGACTTTCATCTCAAGACCGCTGATGTCCATCCTGCTCCTGTTACCGCAGAAGTGTTCCCTGAGACAGTGTCTTCTGATCTCGTGGGCAGGCCTGCGCGGAGCCTCTTCGATCGTTTTTGCGATCGTAGCTGTTTCTTCGGGGATCGCACTTAGTTTCGACCTCTTCCATGTCGTCTTCCTGGTGTCGCTCCTGTCGATCGCCGTTCAGGGAGCTTTCCTGGCGCCGATCTCACGCAGGCTGGGCCTGGTCGAAGAAGAAGCCAACGTATACAAGACCTTCAACGATTACGAGGAGTCTGTGGACTTCCAGTTTACGCGGATCCGTGTGAAGGAAGGAAGTTCCTGGGCGGGAAAGAAGGTCAAGGAAGTCGATTTTCCGGCCGGAGCTCAGGCGGTCATGATCAAGAGGAAAGGCCGCAGTTTTGCGGCAAGAGGCAGCAGTATCCTGGAAGCGGGGGACGACATGATCCTGAACATGCCTCCGTACTATCCGGGAGACCGGGAAAGGGTCATGGAGGTGGATGTCTTCCGCAATCATAAATGGGCGGGAAAGACCGTAGAGGAACTGAAGATCCCTTCCAATCAGCTCATCATCATGGTGATCCGGGGAGAGGAGAAGATCATACCGAACGGGGATACTCTGATCAGGGAAGGAGATGTCCTTCTGCTGTTCAAAGGAGAGTAGATTTCAGTATAATTTAGGTATGAACAGAAGCGATTTTATTGCCCGGGTAAAAAACAGAGGTATCGATCTGAACGACAGGATGATGGAACAGCTGGATACCTATGCTGCTTATCTGAAAGAATACAATGAAAAGATCAATCTGACGGCGATCACCGAATACGAAGAAGTGCTGGACAAGCACTTCTATGATTCCCTCCTTGCGGTCGATAAAAGACCGGAAGGGACATTGGCAGATATCGGAAGCGGAGCCGGTTTTCCCGGTGTGGTCCTGAAGATCGCCTTTCCGGATCTGAAAGTCGTACTGATCGAACCGATCAACAAGCGCTGTGTCTTTCTGAATTCCCTGATCGAAAAGCTGGAACTGAAGGACATCGAAGTCGTCTGTGCCAGAGGAGAAGACTGGTCCCTGAGCCATCGGGATGCCTATGACTATGTGACCGCACGTGCCGTATCCAATCTCAACAGTCTCATCGAAGTCTGCGGAGCGATGGTGAAACAGGGAGGCAGATTCCTCTGTATGAGAGGAAAGGACGGAGAGGAAGAGATCGCTGCCGCGAAGAAGGCCATCGAAACGATGGGATTCTCCATCGGAACGATACGTCATGAGGAACTCTCTCAGGGAGATCAGAGGGTCATCTGTGATTTCACAAAAGTGCGACCGACCCCATTAAAATATCCTAGGAAATATAATATAATTAAAAAGAACCCATTATGAAAAAAGAGATCGTCAAGATAAGACTGAATAAGATCATTCCGAACAGGAACCAGCCCCGTTTGGATTTTTATGATGATTCGATCAAAGGGCTGGCAGAATCCATCAAACAGAACGGACTTTTACAGCCGATCACGGTCCGAAAGGCCGGAGACAAGTTCGAACTGATCGCCGGAGAGAGAAGATACCGTGCGTGTCTGTTGAACGGCGCCAAGGATATCGAAGCCATCATCATGGAGAGTACGGATGAGGAATCCGCGAATCTGGCTCTGATCGAGAATATCCAGAGAGAAGACCTCAACGCGATCGAACAGGCGATGGCGATGAAGAGGATCATGGCCAGCGAGAACATCACACAGAACGAACTGGCAGAGCGTCTCGGCTACCGTCAGTCGACCGTCGCCAACAAGCTGCGTCTTCTGAAACTTCCGGAATACATCAAGAAAGCCATCTCCATGGGTACGATCACCGAGCGGCATGCGCGTGCACTTCTGAACGTCCCGGAGGATAAGCTGGAAGAGGTCTATCTGACCGTCACGAACCGCAAATACAACGTTTCCAAAACGGAAGAATACATCAAGGAACTGACAGAGAAGCGTCGGAACAAGGGCGTTTCCAACAATCTGAAGATCGGTATCAACACCATCAGCGAGGCATATGAACTGTGCCGCAGGTCAGGTATCGATGCGGATATGCAGGTAACGGATTACGAAGATACCGTAAAGATCGTGATCCGTATGAAGAAATAGGAGGCAGCTATGGCGAAGATCATCGCAATCGCAAATCAGAAAGGCGGCGTCGGCAAGACGACCACCAGCATCAACCTGGCTGCCGGTATGGCATACCTGAGACACAAAGTCCTTCTGGTCGACTTCGACCCGCAGGGGAATGCGACCCAGGGTGTCGGCTACCGTGTCGGCCTGCATGACCTGACGGTCTATGATGCGATCCTGAACGATACGGACGTACATGAATGCATCAAGACTCTCAGCAAGCCGCCGATGGACATCCTTCCCGCAAACATCTCTCTGGCGGGAGCGGACCTCGAACTCGCAAGGATCGAGGAACATCGGGAAGACCTGCTGAAGCGGGTCCTGAGCCAGGTCGAAGACAACTACGAATACATCATCATCGACTGTCCGCCTTCCCTGGGCTTACTGAATACGAATGCCCTGACGGCTGCGGATTCGGTCCTGATCCCGGTACAGAGCGAATACTACGCATTGGAAGGGATCACCCAGCTCCTGCAGACGATCCGTCTGGTCCAGAGGCTGTTCAATCCGGATCTGAAGATCGAAGGCGTCCTGCTGACGATGTACGATGCGAGGACCAACCTCTCCGCTGAAGTCGGACAGGAGATCAGGAAACACTTCAAAGAGAAGGCCTACCGTACCTATATTCCGCGCAATGTCCGTCTCTCGGAAGCTCCGAGTGCCGGGCTGTCGATCTTCGACTATGCGCTCAATTCCGAAGGTTCCAAGGCATATGTGGCATTGACCAGAGAGGTCATTGAAAACAACACGGAGGAGAATAATGGCAGGAAATAAGAAACTGGGCAAGGGACTCAACGCCATCTTCGGCAACGATATCGACAGTTTCCTGGAAGATATCGAGAAAGGAAACTCCCAGTACAGCGCAACAGAGAAGAACGAACTTCCGATCCGGGAGATCCGTCCGAATCCGTATCAGCCCAGAAAGGAATTCGATGAGAACGGCCTGAAGGAACTGGCAGACTCTATCCGGGAGAACGGCGTCTTCCAGCCGATCCTGGTCCGTAAGTCATCCGTCGGCTATGAACTGGTCGCCGGAGAACGGAGACTGAGAGCTTCCAAACTGGCCGGCAAACAGAACATCCCGGCGATCGTCGTCGACTTCGATGACAGGCAGATGATGGAGATCTCCCTCCTGGAGAATATCCAGAGAAAGGATCTGACGCCGATCGAAGAGGCTGCAGCCTACGCTCAGCTCATCCGCAAACTGAACTATACACAGGATGAACTCGCAAAGCGTATCGGCAAGTCCCGTGCGAACATCGCCAACCTGCTGAGACTGCTGAACCTGCCGGAAGAGGTCAAGAAACTGGTGAACGAAGGAAAACTGTCCTACGGTCAGGCCAGAGCGCTCCTGGCTCTGGAAGACGAAGACAGGATGATCGAAGTCGCCAATCTGGCTGTCCGGAATCAGCTCAGCGTCAGACAGCTGGAAGATCTGTGTTCCGACCATCCGCGGAGGGAAAGGAAACCGGTGGATAAGGTCAGAGATCCGTTCACCGAGGATGTATGTAACAGACTGCAGCGCAAATATGCGACGAAAGTCGATATCGACAAAAAGAAGATCAGTATCTATTTCAACGACACGGAGGATCTCAACCGGATCCTGGAAATAATGAATGTCATAGAAGACTAGAAAGGAATCACATATGGCAGAAGAGAATAAGATCGTTTTAACATTAGGGGATGAACAGGTAGAGGAAAAGGAAGAAGAAAAGGTCGAAGAGGTCAAGGATCTCGCTTCCGTACCGGTATCGGATGTCGTGGGATATGCGAAGCTGGATGACTCCGGGCTGAGCGAAGAAGAGAAGAAGATGGTCGATGAATTCTCCAAGAAGATCGATATCACGGAGACGAATTCCATCCTCCAGTACGGTGCGACCGCTCAGAACAAGGTAGCTGACTTCTCTGACACTGCACTGAAGAATGTCAAGACCAAGGACATCGACACTGTCGGTGATACTTTACTGGAGCTGGTTTCGGAACTGCGCAGCTTCGAAGTCGATGAAAAAGACGGTTTTTTCGAGAAACTGTTCAAGAAGAACGCAAACAAGATCGACGGACTGAAGGCAAAGTATGACAGCGCCAACGCCAACGTCGACAAGATCGTCAAGATCCTGGAGAACCATCAGATCACACTGATGAAGGATATCTCCCTTCTGGATCAGCTCTATGAGAAGAACCTGCTGAACTTCAAGGAACTGACGATGTATATCCTGGCAGGCTACAAGCGTCTGGAAGAGATCAAGAAGACAGACCTGAAGGCCGCTCTGGACAAGGCTGCAGAGACCGGCTTACCGGAAGATGCACAGGCAGCCAACGACCTGTCCGAAGCGATCAACCGTTTCGAAAAGAAGCTCCATGACCTGGAACTGACCAGAATGGTATCCATCCAGATGGCTCCGCAGATCCGTCTCGTTCAGAACAACGATACGCTGATGACGGAGAAGATCCAGTCGACACTGGTCAACACGATCCCTCTGTGGAAATCACAGATGCTGATCGCGATGGGCATTGCGCATTCCAAGGAAGCAGTCAAGGCTCAGAACGAAGTTTCCGAGATGACCAACAAGATGCTGAAAGAGAATGCCGAAAACCTCAAGATGGCTACCATCGAGACCGCCAAGGAATCCGAGAGAGGCATCGTCGATATCGAGACTCTCACCGAGACCAACAAGAAACTCATCGAGACACTGGAAGAGGTCAAGAGGATCCAGCTCGAAGGGCGCGAGAAGAGAGCTGCCGCTCAGCAGGAACTGCGCCGTATCGAGACCGAACTCCAGAAGGAACTCACCGACGTCATCAACAAGTAGTTTCGATCCGCACAAAGCCCGGACAGCGATCCGGGCTTTTTCTTCTGTTGTATACTGAAGAAAAGGAGGTATCCTTATGAGACAGATCATCATCTCCACCATGGCTCCTGCCTTATGGCTTATGACTTGTTTTGACGCGGTATCGATCGTTGCGATGTTCCGGAAACAGAAACGTTCGCCGATCCCGATCCTGACAGGGATCCTCTGCCTGGGACTGTTCTATGACTCCCTGATCCTTTCTCTGGGAGCCTTTCTGCCGTTCAGTCCGCTTCTGAAGTTTTTGAGTCAGTTCCGCTATATCCTGCACTGTACCCTGATCCCGCTCCTGTTCCCGATCTGCGGATATTCCCTGAAGCTGGATAAAAAAGTCATGAGGGTGATCTGGATCGTCACGGTCCTCATCATGGCTGTCGGACTGTTCGCGGGGATCTCGATCGTAACGGAAGAGAGGACGGTCGGAGCGATCCGCAGATATGCGCAGTCCGATCTGACGCCGAAGTTTGCGGATACGGTCGTATCGATGCTGGATGTGGTCCCGGTCTTCTTCATGATCGGTATCGGCATCTACCTCATCATCAGGAAAAAGAACCCTCACATGTTTCTGGCGGGAGGCTTCATGCTGCTGTTCACACTGCTGGGGATCTTCCTGGGGAAGGATCCTTCCGGGGATAAGACGCAGAGCCTGATGTTCTATATCAGTATGTACGGAGAAGCCCTGATGGTATACTTCCTCTACCGCTTCATTCGAAAGGAAGAACGCTGAGATACCCGGCAGATGCCGGGTTTTTGTGTGAAAGAGAAAACTGAATTTTATCTGAATTCCGGATCGGAGACGTTTATTCCCGAACTGTTTTGGGATATTCTATATTCATAGAGAAAAGCCGTTTTTGGCATGCATAAAGATCAGATATCTTTTTTAAGATAAAATAGAGATGAAAGAAGGAAGCGGAAGTATGAGTGAAGAGAGATGTTCCATCTGCGGGGAAGAACTGACGAAGTTCGGCAACCGACAGCTGAAAGACGGTGTGATGTGCCGCAACTGCGTCAAGCTGGCATCGTCCTGGCTGACCGAAGAGGATTATAGAAACAGGACCGTCGAAGAGATGAAGAAGCATCTGAAATATCGGGAAGAGAACCTGGAGAAACTGGCACAGTTCCGAAAGGACAGATGCGTGGAAGGAAAGTATTCCCTCTATATCGATGATGAGAAGAAGGAGTTCGTCTTATCCAAGAGAAAGGATATGAAGAAGGAGAATCCGGACATCGTTCCATTGGCTGCAGTCACGGAGATGTCGGTCACCGAAGAACCTTATAAGGAAGGAGAAGGCGTGGATATCTTCTTTGAAGCCGTATTGGAGAACGAAGAACTGAATACGGTCCGCTTACGGGTCAATGAATTCCCGGGCATGACGAAAGATGATGAAGAGTATCCGAAGGTTTGCGATACAGCACTGGCCTATCTGGATGCCCTGGCAGATAAAGAAGTATTCGAAGAAGTGGAGGAGTAAAATGAGCGAGAGACCGAAGAGCCGCAAGAGACATATCGTCGACGGAAACGTGGCTGAGATCAAGAAAAGCGAGGAAGGACTCGGACTGAAGAAGGTCGGAGGAACGACCGGTTTCCTGAAGAGGATGATCAGAAGGATCAGAAGAGGCAGATACAATGACTGAGAAGAAGAAAAAGGGATTCAGTCTGGGAAAGCTGCTGCTGATCATCGCGGTAGCCGTACTGCTGTTTTTCCTGATCACGAGTATCCTGGGAAAGAAACCTGAAGACAGCAATACAGCAAACAACGATACTCCGACACCGGCGGAGACACAGACCCCGGCAGATACGAAAGAAGACGACGACAAGGCCGGCTTCATGGATTACTATACGGCTTTAAGTTCCGGCTATTCCGGAAACTGGAAGCTGGGAAGCAATGTCGGCACACTGAATACGAGCGTCGCATCCGGAGTGAAGGCCAAGAGGACGAAGATCCTCGGCAACAACAAGGATGAGATCACGATCATGGTGTACATGTGCGGTTCCGATCTGGAGTCACACAACGCCATGGGTACCTATGACCTGCAGGAAATGGCTTCCGCAGCGATCTCCGACAACATCAATCTCCTGGTCTATACCGGAGGCTGTTCGAGATGGCAGAACAAGATCGTTTCCAGCAGTGTCAACCAGATCTACCGCGTCGCCGGCAACGGTCAGCTGGAACAACTGGTCAAGAACGCCGGAACAGGTTCCATGGTGGATCCGGATACTCTGGTGAGCTTTATCGAATGGGCGACGGAAAACTACGAAGCCAACCGTTATGAACTGATCATGTGGGATCACGGAAGCGGTTCGGTCGGCGGCTACGGATATGATGAGAAGTATGAAAAACTCGGTTCCATGTCTCTGGCACAGATCGACCAGGCTCTGACGGAGGCAGATGTCTCCTTCGACTTCATCGGCTTCGATGCCTGCCTGATGGCCAACACCGAAGCAGCGCTGATGCTGGCGGAACATGCGGACTACCTGATCGCTTCCGAAGAATCCGAACCGGGTATCGGCTGGTACTATACCGACTGGCTGAACGCTCTTTCAAGGAACACTTCGATGCCGACGATCGAGATCGGCAAGAACATCGCCGATTCCTTTGTCAGCACCTGCAAGAAACAGACATCCGGACAGAGTGCGACCCTTTCCGTGGTCGACCTGGCGGAACTGTCTGCGACTGTTCCTTCCAAACTGAGCGCATTCGCATCCTCTACGACGGGAATGATCACCGGAAACAACTACCGTACGATCGCTTCCGCCCGCAGCGGATCCAGAGAATTTGCACAGAGCTCCTATGCGGATCTGGTCGACCTCGTCGACCTGGCGACCAACGTCGGAACCAAAGAAGGCAACGAACTGGCCAAGACTTTATTAAACTGCATCAAGTACAACAACACGACGAGTGACATGTATGACTCCTACGGTCTGTCGATCTATTTCCCATACCGTTCAGCCAAATACGTGAACTCCGTACTGAATACCTACAATCAGATCGATATGAATCCGGAGTATTCGGAATGCGTCAGGAATTTCGTGAAATACGCAAGTTCCGGACAGGTCGCATCCGGCGGTTCCCACAGTGCCTACCAGTCCTATAACGGCTACAGCGGAAACAGCTACTACACATCTCAGGACAGCTCCGATCTGGTCTATGAACTTCTGGATGCCTTCATGGGCGGTTCCTACAGCTCCGACAGCAGCTACAGCGGTTACTACAGCCTTCTGGATCTTCTGTTCAGAGACGGCATCGACCGCAACCTGGCCGACTACATCGCAGAGAATCACTTCGATGCGGATCTGACCTGGAAGGACGGAAAGATCGCCATGACCGACAAACAGTGGTCATTGCTGGACGAGATCCGTCTCAACGTCTTCGTAGATGACGGAACGGGATATATCGATCTGGGCCTGGACAACTGGTTCGAAGCGGAAGACGGAGCTCTTCTGGAGATCTCCGATCCGACCTGGATGGCCGCCTCCAACGACGGAGAGAACTGGCAGGTCGTTCCTTACTACTACCTCAGCCATATCGATGAGGGAGAGGAAATGATCAGCTACGGACGCATCCCTGTCCTGTACAACGACACCTATGCGAACCTGATCGTCCGGATCGACGATGCGGGGATCGAAGTGATCGGTGTCACCTATGACTACAACGGTGAAACAGATGTCGTGGCCAAGAACCTGATCCAGCTGGATCCGGAAGACAGACTGTCCTTTGTCTGTGACTTCTACGACTATGACGGAAACTTCGTCGACAACTACAAGCTGGGAGACGAACTGCAGATCAAAGACAAGCTCTACCTCGGAGATGTGGACATCTCTTCCTACAAGACGCTTGCGACTTATGAACTGAAGGACCTCTACCAGCAGAGCTACTGGACGACTCCGATGGATTAAAAAGAAACGGCAAGGGCCGCACGGCTTTGCCGTACGGCCTTTTTCTTTTTCCTTGATTTATCACTTGAATGGGATACAATAAGGAAGTACACAATTTTTCCCAAAAATGTAAACCTGTTTACATTCAAGAAAAAGAAAGGAATTACATGAATATCAAAAAAGCACTATCTTTCGTGGCTTTTGGCTTTCTGTTTACTCTGATAAACATCAATATCACTCTGGATACGATCACAGTCAACTTCACGCCGGATTTCATCGGTTGGATCCTTCTGTATGTCGGTTTCGACAAGTTCGGCACTTACGTAGAAAAGAAGAAGTATCTGAAGGTCATCTCGCTGCTGCTGATCATCGTATCGGCGGCTCTGTGGGCATTCGATCTCTTCCGTCTGGATCTGCCAATCTCGATCGTCAAGAGTATCGCCAATATCCTTTCCGCGGTCTATATGTTTGAACTGTTCACCATCCTGACGAAGGTGGCGGAAGACAATCATTCGTCTCATGCGGATACGATCCGTTATCTGAAATACATCAACGTGATCCTGATCCTTCTGCTGAGTGTGATCTCTCTGATCGCGGACCGTTTGACATTATCCGTCCTGGCAGTCACGATCACCGTCCTCGGCGTATTTGCGCTGATTTCAGCGATCATCTCGATGGTGGTGCTGTTCCGTCTGAGGAAAGAGATCAACGAAAAGCCGGAACCTCTCGAAACAAAAGAAAGCCTGTAAAGGCTTTTCTTTATGAAGGGACCGTGTATTCAGAACACGATCACATACTGATCGTTCTCGCTTTGTCTTTATGATGTGGTATATTATAAGTGAAACGTCTTCGTGAGAAGAAACGAAAGGGAGTGCTACTAACACTCCCTTTCTTTATGGCTCACTCATTCTGACGAACTATCTACTTACAACTTTGATCGTATAGTAGATAATACAGAGAACCCAGAATACCAGGTCTGCTGTCTTCATAATATATAACGCCTTCGTGAGTAAGCCGTAAGAGATAAAATGAATTCATAAACTTTTACCTCAATTCATTATTCCCGTGACAGTTCGGTTTTCCTGGGTCGGACATGTGAATCTGGCACAGTTTCAGCAGTCAGACTATTGTGTTTTTGTGCAGATCTGATATCATATATCTGCGCAAGATTTGCGTTAAAATCTTACCTGTAAAAGATCTGAAGACATAGTGGATAGGATGAGTCTATCCATATGGATTCGGATCTTTTTATTGTGTCCGAGAAAGGAGGCCTTATGGCAAAAACATTTGAAATCGTGAAACTGAGAAACCTTCTGACCGGCGAAGAGAGAGCGGTGAAGTACTCCTGTGAGACCGATGAGATCTCCAGGAAGAGACTTCTCGAAAAACTGAATGCTTCCCTGAAGGAAGGGAACTGTGAATTCTGCTTCGGTGAACGCATGTATATGCATCTGCTTCCCGGTCTCTCGGAAGATGCGGTGAGAGAACTGAGTTCCCGGATGTATCGCACAGCTTACGTTGTCTGTAAGAGGAAGGGAAAAAGAGAGAAAGTTCTCTATCTCTCGCTGCTGAAGGATTCGGCCCTGCGTTTCAAGGCGTCGATCCCTGCCGCAACGAAACGGGAGAAGGGTCGTGAGATCCCGAATCCCGACTACTTCGTGAAGGAGCTCAGCCTTTGTCTCTGAGCTCCTGAAAAGAGGACGGGCTTCTGTCGGGAAAAGACAGAAGCCTTTTCTTTTCTGATCTATAATAAAGAAAAAAGGAAACAGAACGATGGAACTGTACAGACTGAACGACAGGATATGGTACTCCGAATATGAAACGGACAGAGACAGACCGGCTTTAGGCTACATCAGGGGAGATGATTTCTCGGTAGCGATCGATGCGGGACACAGCGACGCACATGTGAATGAATTCTACGATGCATTGAAGGAACACGAGCTTCCGCTTCCTTCTCTGACCGTGATCACTCACTGGCACTGGGATCATTCTTTCGGTATGCATGCGATCCACGGACTCTCGGTCGCAAACAGGAAGACGAATGAGTATCTGAAAGACTTCATCGCCAAGAGATCGGAAGAAAATGACAGGAAGTTCCTGGAACTGGATCCGAGCATCGCCTTGGAATACAAGGATGACAGACCGATCATCGTCAAAGAGGCAGATATCATCTTTGAAGACCGTCTGCATCTGAATGCGGGGAACACCCGGATCGAACTGTTTCAGGCACCTTCCTCTCATACCAGCGATTCCACTCTGATCCTGCTTCCGGAAGAAAAGGTCCTCTTCTTCGGAGATGCGCTGTCCGGTGTCTTTCCGACCTGGATCGCCGATCCGGATCTTCAGAAACAGTTCATTGATACGATCGAAGCTCTGGATGTGGAAAAGTGTATCGGCGGACACTGGCCTGTCTTCACGAAGGAAGGGCTTCTGTACGAACTCTATCATTACGGAGAGTAAGATCGTCTTATATACAAAACAAAAGGAGACTGTTCCGGTAAGGAAAGTCTCTTTTTTGGATAAAACAGATATTCTGTGACATCTCATTATGATCTTGCATTGCATGATCAGGATCGTAAATAATCAGTACAACCTGATAGGACAGATCATCAAGAGGCACTCTGTATCGAATCCTGTTTCGGGGTTACAATAATAGATAGAAACAGGACGGACAATACAATGAAAACAGATTGGTACAAAAACGCAGTCGTATATCAGATCTATCCTTTCAGCTTCATGGACAGCAATGATGACGGATGGGGAGATATCGAAGGCATCATCTCCAAGTTGGATTACATCAAAGACCTGGGAGTGACCGCGATCTGGTTCTCTCCGTTATACAAGTCGCCGGATCACGACTACGGATACGATATCAGCGATTATCGTGACATCGACGAAAAGTTCGGAACGATGAAAGATTTCGACCGCCTTCTGGAGGAGTGCCACAGGAGGGATCTCAAGGTCATCATGGACATGGTCATCAATCACACTTCGACGGAACATCCGTGGTTCAAGGATGCGATCTCCTCCAAGGATTCCCCATACCGCGATTACTATCTCATCCGCAAGGGAAAGAAGGTAAAAGGCAAGCTCCTTCCTCCGACCAACTGGCAGTCGACTTTTACCGGCTCCGCCTGGGAGAGGATCGGTGATACCGATGAATTCTATCTCCATCTCTTCTGCAAGGAACAGGCCGATCTCAACTGGGAAAATCCGAAAGTCCGGGAAGAGATCGTCGATATTCTGAACTTCTGGCTGAAGAAAGGGGTCGACGGTTTCCGTTTCGATGTCTTCAACATGTTTTCGAAAGTCTATCCGTTCGAAGATGACCATTCCAAGAGCTTCCAGAAAGGCGCTCCGTTCTATGTCGACGGTCCGCGCATGCATGAATTCCTGAAAGAGCTCAACGAGAAAGCCTTAGGATTATATGACAGCTATACGGTCGGAGAATCCTTCCATCCTTCCGCAGAAGCGGCCTATGAGTATGTTCGGAAAGAGAACAGGGAACTTGATACGATCTTCAATTTCGCCCATCTGGCTTCCGACAATATCAACGACATGAAGTTCTTCCGGAAACCGTTCGATCTGAAACAGTTCAAGGAAGGACTGCTGGGACCGCAGAAGACGTACTACAAGGATGGATGGAATACGCTGGTCTTAGAGAATCACGACAACCCGAGATGTGTGAACCGTTTCTCCATCGATACGAAACATTACCGTTATGAAGCAGCGACTTTCCTGGCAACGGTCACTTACCTCGGCTTCGGTACTCCGTTCATCTATATGGGACAGGAGATCGGTATGACCAACGCCGACTTCCGGAACATCGACGATATGAAGGATCCGGTCTCGCATTTCGTCTACGATCTGATGACCTCGTACGGCATGCCGAAGAAACTGGCGTTTTTCTTCATCAAGTACGGCGCCAGAGACCATGCGCGCGTTCCGATGCAGTGGGATGATTCCGTCAATGCGGGATTCAATCAGGGTCACGAACCATGGCAATGCATGAATTCAAACTACAAAGATATCAACGTAAAACGGGATCTGGAAAGCGAGAAGTCGACCTACCGTTTCTATCAGAAACTGCTGAAGTTCCGGAAGGAAGACGATACTTTCATCTACGGTGAGACGAAGGAATACGATCATGAGAACAGAAGGATCATCGCCTACAGCAGAGAATATGAGGGAAGCAGATATTTCGTCGTCGGCAACTTCTCGAAGAAAGAGATCGGATATGAGATCCCGGAAGAGTTTAGAAACAGCGACATGGTTCTGAACAACTATGATGACGTGAAAAAGGAAGGAAACAGGATCCTCCTCCATCCGTATCAGGCGATCGTGATGAAGATTATAACCCGATGATCAAATTCTGAAAAAACTCAATAAGAAAGGGAGTGCTGATAACACTCCCTTTCGTTTTGCTTTCGCAAACAGAATTTACACTTATAATATATCAGTTAAGGAACGGTCTTTCAATCGAGGGTATCTGATTTTCGATAGAGTTTAGAGCGATCCGATACAAGCAAGGAAGAACGTTCCTAAACCGATACTTCTGTTAAAGAAAGATACAGGTTCTTATTCAGACGGTACTGTGCTATGATGGTGAAGACGCCTTCAGAAACATACGTCTATTATATGTAAAGGTCTATTATATGAATACTAAATCGATAACAAGATCTGCCCTCATGGCGGCTTTGATCTGTGTACTTTCACCTGTATCCATCCCTCTTTCTTCCCTGGTACCGATCTCTCTGGGGAGTCTCATGGTGATGTTTGCCGGGACCGTCCTCGGAAGCAAGGAGGGGACTCTTTCTGTTTTCATCTATCTGCTGTGCGGTGCCGCAGGTCTTCCGGTCTTTGCGGGATTCAAAGGCGGTCTTTCTGTTCTGCTCGGAGTGACAGGCGGTTTTCTGATCGGCTATCTGCCGCTGGTGTTCTGTTCGGGTTTCTTCTATGAAAAAAGAAAAGACAGTATCTCCCTTCTCATCGGAACGGTATTGGGAAACCTTATACTCTATGCGATCGGAAGCGTCTGGTTCATGGCCTATCTTCACACAGATCTTCTCAAAGCGCTCGGCGCCTGTGTGATCCCGTTTCTGCCGGGCGATATCTTCAAGATCATCGCAGTCAACATCCTTACACCGAAGATCCTGAATGTGATCAAGAAATAAGAAGCTTAAGAGTAAACTGTTTAAAGAACACCTCTGTGAGGAGGTGTTTTTTTGTAGGAGATGAGTTGTACAGCACTTTAAGTTAGGAATTTCCACTTTTTCGACGAACTATGATATGAGGTAAAAGTTTATGAATTCATTTTATCTCGCTGGGTCTGTTTGCAGAAAAATACGTACAGATGAATAAAATAGAAATCCTATTTTATATCATTATGATCTTATATTACATTTTTAAGATCATGACTGCTTAGCGTGAATCTGTGAGCGGGCCCAGCAGAAAGGGAGTGCTACCAACACTCCCTTTCTTTCTGTGTTTGCAGAAAACACGTACATTTATAATATAGCATTTAGTGGGGTTTCTATCAATGCGACCTGTAAATGCATAGAGGAATAATTAAGTGATTATCTGTCGACTCTTTTCCTGTTGGTTCTTCCAAGAATATAATCAAACGTATATTTCCGTAATTGAAAAATATAGCAGAATATGAGGTGCTGCTTCTATCTATTGAAGGCCAATGGAAAAAACAGAGGCATACCCCCTGTACCAGGTAATTCATTGAAATAACAAGTCACGCAGCAATGTGCATGTGTCTTCATGAGCCTTTGATAATGGGAGTGGCTTTACCGGTTTGATACAGAAAAACAACGAAAACGTGGATGGTTGTTCCCAAAAATACCACAACCATAATAAAAAGCCTTTAAAAATAAGGCTTTTCACATCACAATATGGAGCAGGCGACGGGAATCGAACCCGCGTCACAACCTTGGGAAGGTCGGATTCTACCATTGAACCACGCCTGCATACCTCTATTATAAAGGATAAATAAAGATAGGACTCAGTTTTTATTCAGGAAACGGAGAAGTTCTTCTTCGCTAGGACCATTTCTGGCTCCGCTCTTTGTGACAGACAGAGCTGCGACGGCACAGCCGTAGCGGTTGGATGTATCGAGGCCTTCGTGACGGATCAGTCCGTAAAGGAAGCCTGCGTTGAAGGCATCTCCCGCTCCGATAGTATCTTTTACTTCGACTTTGTAACTGTCGCAATGGAAGAGATCTTTCTTTGCATAGACGGTCGAACCTTTTGAATCGTGTGCGACGATGATCTTGTTTCGATCGAGATGATTCAGGGCTTCTTCCATGTTTTTGGTATGTGTCAGAGGAAGGAAGTCATCTTCGATGGATCCGAGGACGATGTCGCTGATTTCGATCACCTGATCGAGATAATATCTGTTTCTGTTTATCGTTTCGATACGGAAGTTGATATCCAGGAGGATCGTAATATTTCGTTTGCGTGCTTCCTTGAGGAAGGATGTGATCGAAGACGCGGCAGGATCGTCAAACAGCATCATTCCGTTGGTCAGGATGTATTCGGTATCGCTCAGATCGATGCCGGAAAGATCTTCCGGATAGATCTGCAGATAGGAAGGATCTTCCTTGGGCATCAGAAACGGAAAGCGGTCGCTGTTTTGATCGATGACGATCAGGATCTGGGTGGATACCAGGGAATCGTCGATCAGAAAATGATCGGTGTTGACTCCGACTTTTCTCAGTTCTTCTTTCATGGTCAGACCGTAGAGGTCTCTTCCCGCTTTTCCCGCAAAGGCGGTATCGACGTTCAGCTTTCCTAAGGCGTATGCGGTGTTCGCGTTGGCTCCGCCGCAGGAGAAGGAGGCGGATACGTCTTTCTGTTTCAGAGCTTCTCCGTAGGGCAGGATGATGTCGGCACAGGCATCGCCGATACAGAGGACCTTACTCATGTGCGATCTCTCTGAAAGCCTCTTTTGCGTTCTCGATGAAGGCCTTTACCTTTTCCCTGTTTTTACGGCTGGTTCCGTCAGGCAGGATGTCACTGGTCTTCGTGAAGGAATCGACGCCCCACGGTTTTACCTTGAGGATGGCTTCCCTGACGTTTTCCGGGGAGAGCCCTCCGGCCAGGATGACCTTGCATCTGGAGAGTTCGACGATCTTTGCGTCGATGTCCCAGTCGTTGGTGAAACCGGCAGCTCCAATGCCGTTGATGCTGCGGTCGACGGAGTCCAGAATGATGGTGTCACAGAAGGAAGAGTAGTGGACTGCTTCTTCGATGGATGATTCATCTTCGATGCCGACAGCCTGCAGGACTTCGATCCCGGGCTGGAACTCCTTCATCCGTGTAACGAATTCCGGAGTCGCATGGAAGTCATATCCGCAGATGTGGATGACATCCGGATGCAGGAAAGAGATCGGCTCATAGAGCGGTTCTTCGGACGGTGTGACACAGATCAGGACTTTCTTTGCGCGATCGCCGATCGCAGAAAAGATCTCCTTTGCTTCAGTAAGAGAGACCTGGTTGGGAAGGGAAGCTCCGGTATCGACGGCCAGTCCGATGTAGTCGGCACCGCATTCGATACAGTCGAGAGCTTCTTCGACCGTTTGGATGGAATAGATCTGCGTGATCATAGAATCATTATAACATCGCGCTCTGTTATAATGGAGTCATGGAATATACACTGGACGGAAGATGGCTGCATATCTCCGTGGATTCGTTGTTTGTGAAAACGATCCAGGAGTTTTTCGACAGCTACATCCCATCAAAGAAGATCCAGCATCTTCTCATTCAGAACAAGCATATCCTTTTGGACGGAAATCCGGTCAAGCGGGAAGACGATATCGTCGGACTGAACCTGGATCTCTGTCTTTATCCCGAGGAGAAGAAGAAGGAAAAACTCGATCTGAAACTGGATGTTGTCTATGAAGACGAGATCCTTCTGATCGTAAACAAGCCGAAAGACCTGCTGGTACACAGCGACGGGAACGCCGATATGACTCTGACGAAGATCGTAGAGTCGTATTACAGTGACCGGGACGAGATCGTACCGCTTCCGATCCACCGTCTGGATAAGGAAACGAGCGGTCTGGTGGTCTATTCGAAATCACCGGTCTTTCAGCCGCTCCTGGATCAGCTTCTGTCTCAGAAACAGATCCGCAGGAGCTATCTGGCTTTCTGTGAAGGAAAGATGGATGTCGGTACGATACAGACCATCGACAGGCCGATCGGTAAGGACCGTCACGATTCTTCCAAGAGGATCGTTCACAGAGGGGGACAGACCGCGGTCACGAAGATCCGCTGTGTCGCCTGCAACCGCAGGAAGAACTATTCTGTTTTACTGTGCACATTGGAAACGGGAAGGACGCATCAGATCCGGGTCCATCTGGCTTCGATCGGACATCCGATCCTGAACGATGAACTGTATGGAAGAAGGAGCGATCTGTGTATCCGTATGGGACTGTTTGCGGAAAGCATCGAGATGTATCATCCTTTGAAGGAAGATACGATGGAGGTCGAAGGATCTCTGCCTAAGGATCTGGAGAAACTGTACCGGGAGGGTCTGCACTGATGAAGACGAACGCGATGCGGATGCTGGACCGGGCAAAGATCAAATACGAAGTCCTGGAATATACCATCGAGAAAGACAAGTTCTCGGGAGAGGCCGTTTCGGATCTTCTGGGACTGGAATACAGACAGTGCTACAAGACACTGGCTTTAAGTCATGAACATGACATCTACATCTGTGTCATCAGTGTGGCGGACGAGATCGATCTGAAGAAGTGTGCGAAACAGATCGGGGTCAAGAATCTGGAGATGGTCCATGTGAAAGACCTTCTGAAACTGGTCGGCTATGAACGGGGAAGTGTCTCTCCGGTCGGCGTGAAGAAGAATCAGGGGATCTATTTCGATAAGGAAGTCATGAATCACGAGACGATCGAGATCAGCGGCGGTGCCTTTGGGATCGGTCTGAAGGTGAACAGAGATGAACTTTTGAAATATCTGAATGCGAAGGTAAAGGATATCGCAAAGGACAGGGAGATATGATCCGCGAACAGCTTTTAAGCAAGAACGGGACAGCGACGATGAAACTGTCCAGGGAACTGATGAATTATGCGATCGGTGACAGGATCCCGACGATCACCGAGTTTTCAGACCGCATCAATTTCGCCAGAGGTACGATACAGAACGCGATGAAGAACCTGATCAACTCCAAGGCGATCGGGATCGAATCCAAGGGACATCTGGGTTCCTATCTGGTATACAAGAATCAGTCGATCCTTCTGGAGTTTGCGGGGATCACCTATCTGGTGGGAGCCATGCCTCTGCCTTATTCAAAGAGATATGAGGGACTGGCTTCAGGCATCATCATCTCGGGAGAGAACCGGGACAGCACACCGCTCGATCTAGCCTACATGCGCGGATCGAAGAGCCGGATGTCGATGATCGATCACGGCAGATATGATTTTGCGATCGTTTCCCGCTATGCGGCGGAAGAATATATCCGGGAGAAGGACAGCCTGGAGATCGCTTTGAGCTTCGGAGAAGGTTCCTATACCGGGAAGCACGTCCTGATGCTTCATGACAGGAAGAATGACGGCGTGAAGGACGGGATGAAGATCGGGATCGATGAGGCATCCTATGACCAGATCCGTCTGACGGAGATCGTCTGTCAGGGAAAGAACGTGAAATATGTACCGATCGAGTATTCCAGGACGATCGAATGTGTCCAGAACGGCACGATCGATGCGACGGTGATGAATGTCGATGAGGTACTGGACAAGAAAGTACCGATCCACTATGTGGATATCGAGGGTTATGATCCGGCCAATACGGAAGCGGTCGTGGTCTCTTCGAAGGAACATAAGGAGATCGGCAGTCTTTTGAAGGAACTGATCGATGTTTCGACGGTCCTGAATATTCAGAAACTGGTCCTGGAAGACAGGATCATTCCGAGATATTGATTTTCTGTTTACAAATCTATCTATCGATAGTAAACTATAGGTGAAAATACAAAATTTTGGATATTCGTATGACCAAGATAGTAAAGTGTGCCCGTTGCGGCAAGGAAATGCATTTTACAGGAAAACAGATCCAGGAGACCGTAGCCTGCGATCACTGTCATCAGCAGATGAAGATCAGTGAAAAGAGCGGGAAGAGATTCCGTACGGTCCGTTACTTTTTTATGCTGCTGGTATGTATTATAATTGCATTAGGGATGCATTCAGTCACACAGAATAATTATCTGATCCTGCTGGCGATGCTGTCGGTGGCTCTGCTGTTGGCAAACTTTTCGGATCATTGGTGTCTTCTGCTGACAGAGAAGATATTTCATCTGGAATATGAAGCCTATCAGCCGGTCGAACTGTCCAAAAAGGAAAAGAGGAAACAGATCCAGAAGAAGAAACAGAAGAAGGGTCTGTTCCGTTAGGAGGGAAGATGGATTTTACCGAGCGTTTTGAATTATACAAGGAAGGCGGAATGATCACGGACAGAGATATCGAAGATCTCAATGCGGTGATCGATCTGTTTGAAAAAGATTACGGTGTGAAACTGGAAGAAGAGAATGCGGCTCCCTTCATTGCACATCTGTGTGCTGCCTACGGCAGACTGGTCACGAAAGAGGAAGTCGATGAACTACCGGAAGCCGTGGTCAGTGAACTGAAATCTCTGGACACCTATGAACTGTCGAAGGAGATCCTTAAGAAAGTTATGAATGTAACGAAGAATCCTCTGAACGAGACCGAACAGGGATACGCGTTACTTCATATAAACAATTTAATAGCTCAGTTCAAAGAAAGCGGTGAATGGCACACCGCTGAATGAACTGAGTGAAAATCCAAAAAAAGAAGGGGTGAATTACTATGGTAACTAATTTCACATTTCCACTTGTACTTAGAACTGTAGTACTCGTGGCTATCGCAGCTTGGGCAAGCTTGCTTTCCCATCTGTGCATTTCCAACTTCAACGATGGTGCTAGACCTGTCTTCCCGGAACTGATGGAAGGCAGAATGAGCCGTACGGAATTCGCAGTCGTCGTTACCGGTATGGGTGTCGGCTGGGTCATGGCCGGTTTCAACCAGTGGCTCGGTACAGGCCTGATCGCCTGCCACCTGATCCTGATCGCGACCGACTGTATCGGTGCCTGGTCTCCTAACAAGTATGTTGCGTTAGGTCTCGGTGCTGCCTACGGTCTGCTGTGTGCTTTAGGTACACAGGCTATCGGTGCTTTCTTCAACGGTCTGCCATACAACTTCCTGAACGACCTGACAAACATCACTGGACCGGTCCTTCCGATCTTCTGTATGTATCCGGCAATTGCCATAGCTGGACAGTTCGGTGCTAAGCAGGGAATCGTCTCAGCCGTTATCACCGGTATCGTCTACATCGTCTGCACAGTCGTCGGTTCCGTCAAGATCGGTGCTACGACAATGGCTCTGTATCCTTACACATTCGCTATGCTGGCAGGTATGATCTGTCTGGTCGTCAACGCTGTCAAGGCTTCCAAGAACTCCGGTTCTGTTGAAACGACTTCCGAAGAAGAGAACCTGTTCACGAAGAATGCTGAAAGGATCAAATCCAACTGGGTATATCTGTGCATCCAGGGTGCTCTGAACGCATTAGGTATCAAGATCCTGGCTCAGGCTTACCAGCCTGTCATCCTCGCATCTGCGATCACTGAAGGCAACATGAGCATCTTCTACCTGGCTATGATCGGTGTCATCTTCGCATTTATCCCACTGATCGTTTCCACTGCACTGGCTACAGGTGTCTACCAGGCTGTCGGTCTTACGGCTGTCATGCTGGTAGGTGCTCTGGTACCGGACAGCGTCTGGTTCCTGGCTCCTGTTGCAGGTTTCGCTGTTGAATTCATCGAAATCCAGCTGCTCGGTCTGCTTGGTAAAGCACTTTCCAAGTTCCCTGAACTGACGAAGTGCGGCGACCACATCCGTGACGCGATGATCTCCTGCACGACTCTGGCTCTGACGATCGGTGCTTTCATGGCTGGTAATGCTACATGGGGCGCTGTCGGTCTGATGATGGTCGGCGGTTTCTACACTCTGAACGAAGTCACCGGTCAGCGTATTCCGAAGTCTGCTGTCGGTCCGTTAGCTGCAGTTGCAGTCGGTCTGCTCTACAACCTGGCGATCCTGCTGCACATCGTTACGTTATAATCTTAGATTCAAGGAGGCTTTCTTATGAAGATTGAATGTTGTGGTCTTACCGCGACTCAGACTAAACAGCTGATCGACAAGGAATATACCGGTACTGTCGAAACACTGACTGATCCGGATATGGTCGCTGCCCGTAAAGTAAAGAACGGGGAAGCAGACTTCTATCTCGGCAGCTGCATGACCGGCGGCGGCGGTTCGCTGGCGACGGCGATCATGGTACTGGGGTACGGAAACTGTCTGGTCGTCTCCAAACAGGGCAAATGTCCGAATGACAAGGAGATCAGACATATGGTGTACAGCGGAAACCATAAAGCATTTGGCTATGTCAAATCCCACACAGATCAGGTCGTACCTGCATTGGTAAAGGCCCTGGTGGATAAAACAGAAGGAAAGCCAGAATAGGATTAGAAAGGACAGGCATTCCGGCCATACGCTGGAATGCCTGTATTTATTATTATGATTCGTACAGTATTGGGAGATATCAGAAAGGACGAGCTGGGAGCGACCCTGGCTCATGAACACTTTATCGTTGACCTCGACAGGGTCCGCAAAGACGGATATTCCTTTATCAAGGACGTGGACGAGGTCGCACCGGAGATCCGCAAGGCGATGGACCAGGGGATCTGCGCGGCTTTTGAAGTGACGACGAACGACATGGGCAGAGATGTCCGGAAACTGAAGGAGATCAGTGAGAAGACCGGTCTGAAGATCGTGTGTTCCACAGGCTTCTATCTGGCATCCTACCATCCGGAGTGGATGAACGAAGCTACGAAGGAAGATGTCGCAAAGATATATATGAGAGATCTCTGTGAGGGGATCGACTCAACATCGATCAAGGCGGGACTGATCGCCGAGATCGCTTCGAGTCCGAAGGCATTCGAAGGAAATGAAAAGAAGATCCTGGAAGCGGCGGGGATCGCTGCGAAACAGACAGGATTTGCGGTATCGACACATACCGGAAGATATACGGCTGTCGAGACGATCGAAACACTGTTGCAGGAAGGTGTGGATCCGGACAAGATCATCATCGGCCATCAGGATCTGATCGATGACAGTGATTACCATCTTTCCCTGTTGAAGTACGGCGTCAATATCGCCTTCGATACCTGCGGCAAAGTGGCTTATATGGCGGATGAGGTCCGCGCAAGGAACGCGAAGAAGATCGTGGAAGCGGGATATGGCGATCATCTGGTGCTGTCCAACGACATCTCCAGACACACCTACTTCACGACGTTCGGCGGATCAGGTTATCTGGCTGTCATGGGCAGCGTCGTTCCTCTGATGAGAGAAGAAGGGCTGGATGAAGATACGATCCGGAAGTTCCTGGTGGACAATCCGGCCAGGATCGTCGACAATCCGGATCTCGGATAGGAGTTCATATGTTTCTGGAAAAGGTGATAAAACGAAATCCGGAACTGGTCAGATGTGCCTTTGCGCTGCATAAGGAAGGAAAGATCCTGCCGGACACCTACGTCCTGGATCTGGACTGCATCTGTGAGAATGCCCGGAAGATGAAGGAAGAGGCGGACCGTTACGGGATCGAGCTGTATTTCATGCTGAAACAGATCGGCAGGAATCCGCTGGTCGCACAGAAGCTGATGGAAGTCGGTTTCAAGGGTGCCGTCGCTGTCGACTATAAGGAAGCTCTGAGGATGATACAGAACGGGATCCATATCTCCAATGTGGGACATCTGGTACAGATCCCGAAGGCTCTGATGAAGAAGATCATCAAGGCCGGACCGGACTATGTGACGGTCTATTCTTTAGAGAAGATAAAAGAGATCGATGAAGCCGCAGGCGAATGCGGAAGGATACAGAAGCTTCTGATCCGTCTGAGCGATGAAGATTCCGATCTCTATTCCGGTCAGGTCGGAGGTTTCCACAGCAGTGAACTGAAAGAACTGATCGAGACGGTCAGAGAGATGAAACATGTGGAGATCGGAGGTCTCACGGTCTTCCCTGCGCTTTTATATTCCGAAAAGGAAAACAGGATCGAAGGGACCGACAACATCAAGGCTTTGAACAGAGGGCTGAAGATCGCAGAGGAATGCGGGCTTCACGATCTGAATATCAATCTGCCGAGCGCCAGCTGCTGCGCATCCATGGAACTGATCCATGAACTGGGCGGCACCAGCGCCGAACCGGGACACGGACTGACGGGTACGACCCCGCTGCACAAACACAACGATCCGGTCGAACGTCCGGGCTATGTCTATGTTTCCGAGATCTCTCATAACTATGACGGAAAAGCCTACTGTTACGGAGGCGGTCATTACCGCCGCAGCCATATGGAGAACGTCCTGGTCGGAAAAGATTTGGATTCCGCAAAATGGCTGAAAGTCGTCGCTCCGTCGGAAGAGTCGATCGACTATCACTATGAGATCTCAGAACCGTGTGAAGTCGGTGACTGTGCCCTCATGGCTTATCGGACACAGGTCTTTACGACGCGCTCTCATGTGGCGGTGGTCGCCGGGATCTCAGAAGGAAAGCCGCAGTTACTGGGCATCTACAACGCCTTCGGTGAAAGGATCAGTGAAGAGTGGTGATGAACTATCGGGACAGACATGAACTGGCACTGATGGATCCGTATCATTCCGTGGTACGCGTTTTCGACTGTGAAGAAGGAAAGATCCTCGTCGGTATCAAGAACGTCCCGTCCATCCCGAATACTCTGATGCATAAACTGGAGAAGCGCGGTTATGCCCTGCATACGGTCGACCGCAAATCCCAGCTGGCCGGAAGGGCAGTGGATACACAGCTGATCAATCCGATCACGGGACACTATATGTCCGGATCATCTTCGGGGACGGCACTCAATGTCTTTGCGGGGATCAACGATCTTGGGATCGGAAATGACGGAGGCGGTTCCGTACTGGCTCCGGCGATGTGTCTCAATATCCTGGGGTTCATCAGCGGTCTGATCGAAGCGGATCGGGAAAAGAAACAGTCGGTCAATACCGACGGCATGACTGCCGGGAACTCTCTGGGATTCATGGCCAGAGAAAGGAAGATCCTGTATCGGGCGATCCGGGATTCGATCGGGATCGAAGCTTCGGAAGACTATGGAACGGTGTATTCCGATCGGGAGTATCCGGGGATACCGTCAAGGACGGTCGAACTGAAAGATGCGTTCCTGCCCAGACAGGAACTGACAGTATATTTAAAACAATTACTGAAAGAATGCGATGTACTGGTCCTGCAGGAAGGTCCGGTGGATCTCGAAGGTTTCGGGGATTCCCTGTTCGGTCATTTCGATGAGCGGACCAGGGAACTTCAGAAACGCAGCGGAAAAGGATATCTGCGGGTCTGCAACACCGCAGGAGCGACAGCCATGGCGATCCCGGGAAAGGAACTTGGCTGTGCGACATTATTGATATGTGAAAGCGTTCCGGAAAAGGTCGCAAGACTGCTGAAAGTGTCAGAAGCCGTTCCGGAAGTCCGGGATGAGCTGATCGAACGTTATTTCCTGAATATCGACAGCTACCGAAATGAAGGCTATCAGGTCTAGGAGGAGAAGATGAGATCATATCCGTTACCGAGCATCTCGCTCGAGGAAGCGATGAAGAAACAGTTCCGCATGGTCTCCTGTATCATGCATCATATGGAAGGGAGCCAGCAGCTCACCAGAGGCGATCTGGGAGTCCATCAGCCGGAGAATGAACCGCTGACGACGATGAGAGCGGAACAGGCGATCGCCGAATTTTTTGATCAGGAAGCGGCCATCATGGTCAGAGGATCGGGGACCGGAGCCATCCGTTATGCCCTGTCTTCGATCGTGAAGGCCAATGACAGGATCCTGATCCATGATGCACCGGTCTATTCCACGACGAAGGTATCTCTGGAGATGCTGGGAGTAGAGACGGTCCGTGCGGATTTCAACGATCTCGATGCGATCCGCAGAGTGATGAAAGAAGATCCTTCGATCAAGGGAGCACTGGTCCAGTATTCCCGTCAGCTGATCGATGATTCCTACGACATCGCAGAAGTGATCCGGACGATCAAGGAATGTAAAGATATCCCAATCGTGACTGACGACAACTATGCGGTCATGAAGGTGGACAAGATCGGCTGTGAACTGAAGGGAGATCTCTCCTGTTTCTCGACGTTCAAACTGCAGGGTCCGGAAGGGATCGGCGTCGTCGTCGGGAAGAAGGAGTATATCGACAAGATAAGGAAGATGCATTATTCCGGAGGCTGTCAGACACAGGGCCATGAGGCTCTGGACGTATTGAGAGGTCTGGTCTATGCACCGGTCCTTCTGGCGATCCAGGCGCAGACCGGGGAAGAAGTCCTCAGAAGACTGAAAGCCGGAGAAGTGAAGGGCGTCAAAGACGTCTCTCTGGTCAATGCCCAGTCCAAGGTACTGATCGTGGAACTGGAAACGCCGAATGCCAGAGAAGTCCTGAAACAGGCGGAGAAGCTGGGTGCACTGCCGAATCCGGTGGGTGCTGAAAGCAAGTATGAACTGTCTCCGCTGTTCTACAAGGTCTCGGGGACCTTCCTGGCCAAGGATCCGACATTGATCGACAAGATGATCCGGATCAATCCGAATCGCGCAGGTGCGGATACTGTGATCGAGGTGCTGAAGAAGAGTATCGAAAGATCCGCTTAGAATGGAATACAAATGAAAAGAAGATTTATCGTGATCGTATTGGACGGTTTCGGGATGGGCGCGCAGAAAGACGCAGCCGTCAAGAGACCGGGAGATGAAAAGGCCTGTACCATCGGCAGTATCCTGAAGGATCATCCGGATCTGTATCTGCCGAACCTGGAGAAACTGGGTCTGATGAACGCCTACGGGAAGGAAAGCGACAGGATGAAGTTCAATCCGGAAGCCAACTTCGGCAAGAGCGAGCTGACTCACTTCGGTGCGGATACTTTTATGGGCCATCAGGAGATCATGGGTACCAGACCGAAGGATCCTGAGATCATGCCGTTCCAGGAAAAGGTAGATGTCGTCGCTCAACATCTGAAAGACGCAGGACACAAGGTCGACATCATCGACCGGAACGGACTGCGCTATGTGGTATGCGATGACTATTGCACAGTCGCCGACAATCTGGAGGCAGATCTGGGCATGTGCTACAACGTGACAGCTCCGCTCGATTATCTTCCGTTTGACAAGGAACTGGCGATCGCCAGAAAAGTCAGAGAAGTCGTAACGGTCGGACGGGTCATCGTCTTCGGCGGTACGGGAAACAATATGGATGATCTGTATGCGGCGGAAGAGATCCGTGAAGGGAAATTCATCGGGATCGCATCCGCAAAGTCAAAGTCCTACGATCAGGGCTATCAGTGCCTGCATCTGGGCTACGGTGTCGATCCGAACGTTCAGGCTCCGACGATCCTGACGGGATCCGGGATCCCTTGTACGCTGATCGGAAAGGTGGCGGACATCGTCCACAACGAGGCAGGCGTTTCGATCTCCTGCGTTCCGACTGCGGAATGTATGGATCTCACCCTGGAAGCCATGAAGAAGATGGATCAGGGATTCATCTGTACGAACATTCAGGAGACAGACCTGGCCGGTCATTCTCAAAGCAGCACGCGCTACCGCGAGATCCTCGAGATCGCCGACAGTAAGCTGCCACTGATCCTGAATGAGATGACAGATGACGACTTCCTGGTCATCATGGCCGATCATGGAAACGATCCGGATATCGGTCACTCCAAGCACACCAGGGAATGCGTACCGCTTCTGATCCGCTATCGGGACAGAAAAGGCGTTCACGTCGGACTTCGTTCGACACTGAGCGATGTCGGTGCGACAGTCTGCGACTATTTCGATGTAAAGGCTCCGCAGAACGGAACGAGCTTTTATTCTTTATTCAAATAAAATGAACACGAAGGTAAACACAGTCAGAGGTCCGGTCGATATCGAAGAACTCGGATTCATCTCTCCGCATGAACACATCCTTTTCGCTGCCAGAGACAACTGCAAGGAAGAAGTCCTGGAAGAACTGAAGGACTACAGACACTACGGCGGATGTACGATCATGGAGATGTCGACACCGGAGATCTGTCCGGCAGACAAAAAAGACGAAAGGATCTCTGTCCTGAAGGAACTGTCGGAAAGAAGCGGCGTCAATATCGTCTACGGTGCCGGTTTCTATAAGGAACCGCGTCTTCCGGAATTCATTCAGGAGAAAACGGTCGAAGAACTGAAGGATATGATCGTCAGAGAACTTCTGGAAGGAAGAGGCGAAGAGAAGATAAGAGCCGGTTTTATCGGGGAAGTCGGTTCCAGTAACTATCAGGTCTATGAGACGGAAGAGAAGGTCCTCAGAGCGGCCGGAAGAGCTTCCGCGGAAACGGGATACGGGATCTCCACCCATACCGGCAGAGGAACGATGTATCGGGAACAGCTGTCTTTCTTTGAAGAAGAAGGAGCGGATCTGAGCCATGTGATCATCGGTCATCAGGATGTCTATCCGAGGCTGGAAGAGCGGATGGAAGCCTATGAATACATCTTCTCCAAGGGAGCGGGCGTTGAATTCGACTGTTTCGGAAAGAGGGGATTCTTCGAGATCGAACTGGATATGGATTACGGACAGAAGTTCCCGTATGACGAGGAACGCGCGAAGATGATCAAATACTTCGTCGACCGCGGCTATATCCGACAGATCTTCATCTCCTGTGATACCGACGGCAGGACCCTGCTGAAGAAATGGGGAGGATGGGGCTACAGCCATCTGTTGACGTCGGGACTGCCGCTGCTGAGAAAAGCGGGACTGACCTGGGAAGAGATCGATCAGATCACCAGGATCAACCCGAAGGAATTCCTGAGAGTAAGAAAATGAAAGAGATCCGCAACTACTGTATCGAGACACTGCATCTGCGCCGTTATTCCGATGAATGTCTGAAGGAATTGGAAGGGATCCTGTCATCCGATGAGAGGACAGAAGATACCGAGGTACCATGGCTGAGGGAAGAGGCGGAAGGACTGTATCGGCTTCTGGAAGAGAAGGGTTTTTCTCTGAGCGGAAAGAAGACGATGATCCGTTCCCTGATCGAATCATATATGAAGAAGGAGGTCGATGCGACTCCGTTTGAGAGCCATCCGCTGGAGATGATCTCCTTTGAGGAGGAGATCGAAAACCAGTACCGTCTGGTCGACATCATGCACAGACACTTCGATGGATTCGAAGCCCTGAAAGAAGGTGACTACGGCTGTCATATCGATTACGGAAGACCGGAACGGACCGTGGAAGTCGAGAAGGTCCTGGCGGAGTACTTCCGTACGGAAGATGCGGTTCTGGTCAGAGGCGGAGGGACAGGTGCGATAAGGGCACTGTGTTTCGCACTGCTGAAAAGAGATGACAGAGTCCTGGTCCATGATGCGTCGATGTATATGACGACAGCCATCACACTGGAAGCCATGGGCGTAAAGGTCATAAAGACGGATTTCAATGATTTCGAGAATATCCGCAGGTGTCTGGAAGAAGGGATCGATGTCCTGTATATCCAGAGGGTCCGTCAGAAGCTGAGCGATTCCTACGATACGGTGAAGATCATTCAACAGGTGAGAGAGATCGCTCCGCAGGTGAAGATCCTGGTGGATGAGAACTATGCGGTAAACAAGGTGAAGATGCTGGGAGCGGAAGCGGGTGCCGATGCTTCGGCGTTCTCTGCCTTCAAACTGATGGGGATCCCGGGGATCGGGATCATCGCCGGAAAGAAGGAAGCGATCGATATCGTCCACCGTCAGAACTACTCGGGAGGCGGACAGGTCCAGGGACCGGAAGCGAGCGAAGTACTGCGTTCCCTGGTCATCAATCCGGTGATGCTGGGAGTTCAGGACCGTTCGGTCAACGAGGTCGTAAAACGCCTGGAAAGCGGTGAAGTGAGCCATGTGGAGAAAGCTCTGAAAGCCAATCTGGAAGAGAGGATCATCCTGGTGAAACTGGATCTGCCGATCGCCAGAGAGGTGATCAAAGAGGCCATCAAAAGAGGCGGACTTCCTCATCCGGTCGGATCGGAGAGCCGCTATGAGGTACAGACGCTGTTCTATCGGGTCGCCAAGGTGATGCTGGAAGAAGAACCACTGTATGAGAAATACGTCATCCGTATCAACCCGATGCGTTCGGGTCCGGATACGGTCGTCCGCATCCTGAAGGAAGCGATCGATGCGGTCATGAAACAGGATTGAGTATTTGGGAAAGAGCCGACAGATTATATAATAGAAATGGAAACTGCCGGTTTTCTTTTGAAACGTATGAACTATGATGTGATCGTCGTCGCTTCCGGAAAAGGGGAGCGCGCAAAACTGGGATACAATAAAGCCTTCTTCCGGATGAAAGACGGAAGGACGGTTTTGGAACACACGCTTTCTCTGTTTCTGGAGGATGAGGACTGTAAAAACGTCATCGTCGTGACCTCCGAGGAATACATGAAGGAAGTCCCGGATCATAAGAAGGTGATCCGTATCCTGGGCGGAAAGGAACGCAAGGATTCCGTCGCCAACGGACTGCGCTTCGTAAACAGTGAGTATGTTATGGTCCACGATGCGGTCAGGCCGTATCTGAGGAAAGAGGTTCTCGAAGAACTGAAAGAGAAGGTCGAGGAATTCGGTTCCGTCTGTCTCGGACATATGGCTTTCGATACCGTCAAACAGGTAAAGGATGGCATGATCCTGAAGACAGTCGACCGGAATGAGATCTTTCTGGCAGAGACACCTCAGGCTTTCCGCAGTGAAGAGATCCGGGATGCCTACGAGAAACGCAAGGATTCTTTCTTTACCGACGATTCCTCTCTGATGGAATCTTTGGGATATGAGGTCCATATCGTGATCGATCCCTATGACAATCCGAAACTGACGAAAGAAGAGGACTTTGTCGGAATATGATCAGGGAAGTGATCGTAGTGGAAGGTACAAACGATACAAAGAGACTGAAGTCTTTTTTTGATGTCGAAACGATCGAGACCCACGGGATGGGATTGAAGAAGGAAACGGTCGATCTGATCCGGGAAGTTCAGAAAAAGCGGGGCGTCATCCTGTTTCTGGATCCGGATACCCCGGGTGAGAAGATCCGCAATCGGATCAATCAGGAGATCCCCGGACTGAAGAACGCCTTTCTGATGAAGGAAGACGCCAGGACGAAGAAGAAGGTCGGTATCGAACATGCCTCCAAAGAGGTATTGAAAGAGGCCCTGGATCATCTGGTCACCTTTGAGGAGAAAGAAGATACTCTGAGCGAAGAGGAGTTCTTTGAGCTCGGACTGAAGGGGATGGAGGACTCTTCCCTGAAAAGAGAGAAGATCGCCGCTCATTTCCATCTGGGAAAATGTAACGCAGCGACGATGTACCGCAGGATCAACCTGCTGGGACTGAATTATGAACAGATCGCCGAGGTGCTGAAATGATCGCCAATATCAATCATGTGAAACAGGTCATGGGAGAACTGCGGGCCAAGAAGAAATACGGACAGAACTTCCTGATCGACAGCAATATCGTGGATCGGATCGCACAGATCGCCTGCGACAAAGACCGGAAGACGATCGAGATCGGACCGGGTCTGGGTGCTCTGACGGAAATGTGTCTGAAATACAGCCGGGATGTCGATGCCTATGAGATCGATCCGGATATGTACGAACGGCTGAAGAACGATCTGCCAGATGAAAGGCTGAAGGTCTTTCTGGGTGACTTCCTGAAGGCGGACCTCTCTTCCTATCGGGAAAAGGTCAATGTCTGCGGAAACCTCCCTTACTATGTGACGACACCGATCCTGTTCCGGCTGATCGAGTCGGATCTGGATCTGGGAAAGATCACGGTCATGGTGCAGAAGGAAGTGGGAGACCGTCTGGCAGCACCGGTCGGATCGGAAGACTACGGTGCTTTAAGTATCGAGGTCCAGTATCTGTTTGAAGTGAAACAGGAGATGAACGTATCCCGGAAGGTCTTCTATCCGGAACCGAATGTGGACAGTGCGGTGATCTCCTTTACACCGGTACGGGAAAGGGATCATGGATTCGAGAAAGGATTCTTTGAATTCGTGAAACACTGTTTCCGCATGCGCCGGAAGACTCTGAACAACAATCTGAAGGATCTGTATCCTTCGAATGAACTGGAGGAAGCATATAAAACAGCGGGCATCGAGGCTTCGATCCGCCCGCAGCAGCTTACTTTACAGATGTGTCTGGATCTGTATCAGACTTTGAATCAGCGATGAAAGAACGGGCTTACGGAAAGATCAATCTGTCCCTGGATGTGTTCCATATCCGTGAGGACGGCTATCACGATCTGCGGTCGATCATGTTGCCGATCGATTTTTATGATGAACTGGAGATCAGGATCGCCGATCACGATTCCTATCTGTGCAACCGCTCCTTTCTGGTTTTTGATGAACGCAATTCGATCGTAAAGATGATGAAGGTCCTGAAGGAACGTTTCGGGATCGACGATCATTACGAGATCCGTCTGAACAAACAGATCCCGACCCAGGCAGGACTGGGCGGAGGTACGGCGGATGCGGCTGTGACTCTGAAGATCTTTGAGAAGATGTATGATCTGCATCTCAGCAGGGAAGAGATCATTGAGATCTGTCTGAAGGTCGGAGCGGATGTGCCGTTCAATTACTTCAATGTGCCTGCTCTGGTAACGGGGATCGGGGACGGGATCGAAGAGATCGATATGAAGAAAGACTACGATGTCCTGCTGGTAAAACCGTGGAAAGGTGTCTCCACTGCGGAAGCCTACCGCCTGCTGGACATGGAGAGATGCGATCATCCGGACATCGACCGTCTGAAAGATGCCCTGGCGAAGGGTGAGGATCTGACCGGACTGCTGGGGAATTCCCTGGAACAGCCGGCCGTCCTTCTGAACCGTCAGATCGCAGAGATCAAAGAGAAAATGAAGGCGCTCGGAGCGAAGAATGTCCTGATGTCCGGAAGCGGTTCGACCCTGTTCAGTATCGGGGAAGAGAAACAGAAGATGAAGGAGCTCTGTGAAGCTATGCGCAGGCAGAGATATTATGTACGTTTTACAAAAACTTTGAAACGAGAAATAGTATAATAGGCTTAAACCGAGGGAGAAGAATATGAACAACGCCATCATCTTTATCAGAAACGAAGAAGAAAAGGAACTGTCCAAGGCGCCGTATCTGGGAGGAAATCCTCTCTTGCATGCGGTCAGGGAACTGAGAAAAGTCGAAGATATCTGGAATATCTATATCATCGGTGCAGACGCGGAAGTTCCGGGATGTCTGAACCGCAACAGTATCAGAGATGTCGTGAATGAAATCGATGGTACCGGGAAGGTCCTCATCGTCTCTCCTTTATATCCGGAGCTCAATGCGGAAGACTACACCAGACTTCTGAACTGTGAGGCGGAAGGCGCAGCTCTCCTCTATGAGAATCAGAACTGCGAATCCTTCATGATCGCAGGCGATAAACTGGCCGATTTCCGCAATGTGAAGTTCCACCCGGTCGAAGTCAAAAACAAGCGCATCCGGAAATTCACTGCCGAAGATGCGATGAACTCCAAGGAAGAGAGCCTCGATGATGTCGTCGTCTTCCCTCTGACTTCCAGCGTTCCGGTCGTGGAAGAAGTCTGTAACTATCTGAACATCAAACCGGGAAAGATCGATGTGAAACACTTTGCGGACGGCGAGACCCTGGTCGAACTTGGGGAATCCGTCAGAGGCAAGCGTGTCTATATCGTACAGAGTACCTGCAAGCCGGTCAATGAGACCCTGATGGAAGTGCTGATCTGTCTGGACGCCTGCCGCCGTTCTTCGGCTGCCGAAGTCACCTGTATCATCCCTTATTTCGGTTATGCGAGACAGGACCGCAAGGCTATGCCGAGACAGCCGATCACAGCCAAACTGGTCGCTTCGATGCTGGAAGAAGCCGGAGCAAACCGTGTGGTGACCTTCGACCTTCATGCGGCACAGATCCAGGGATTCTTCCGCTGTCCGGTCGATGAACTGACGACCGTTCCGATGATGGGACAGTATTTCCGTCGGAAGAAATTCGATCCGGAAAAGATCGTCGTCGTATCTCCGGACCACGGCGGTGTCAAGAGAGCCAGGAACCTGGCAGAGATGCTGGGATGCCCGATCGCGATCATCGATAAGAGACGTCCTTCCGCCAATGTTGCGGAAGCCTGCCATATCATCGGTGATGTGGGAGGCAAGAATGCGATCATCGTCGATGATATCTGTGATACCAGCGGTTCACTGATCGCAGCTTCCAACATCCTGAAGGAAAACGGGGCGGAAGATATCTACGTCTGTATCGCTCACGGTCTCTTCTCCGGCAATGCCACAACGCGGATCCAGGAATCTCCGATCAAGGAAGTCGTCGTCACCAACACGATCGTTCCTTCCTCCGAAGAGCTGGCCAAGACAGACAAGATCACGACCCTTTCGATCGGCTGGATGCTGTCGAAACTGATCCTGGCGGTATCCTGTCACACGCCGGTATCGGAAGTCTACACACTTTACGAATAATCAGGAACCATTCCGAAAAGGAATGGTTTTTCTTATGTACGGATACTTTATAATAAGGGTGTATGAATCTGGATACACTTCTGGATCGGGATCTGAGCGGTACACTGATCGTCTGTCCGAACGATCTGAAAAACGTCATTCTGGAACGTCTTTCCGAAGAGAAAAAGATCATCGATGTGAAATTTACGGATCGAAACGAATACCGGAAACGGTGGTTTTTCGACTATGATACGGAAGCACTGCGCTATGTGATCGACCGCTGTCATCTCAGTATCGACAACGCGAGGGAACTGCTTCAGAACCTGTATTATGTGGAACCGGATAAGGTCTACGGTAATGAGAAACTCGACGGACTGGTCCGATTGAGGAAGGAACTGGACGAAAGAGGTCTTCTGATCTATGATCCGCTGTTTCACAGACAGGTAAAGGAACGCAAGGTCATCGTCGCCGGTTACGGAAGTCCGGATCCGTTTGAAAGAAAGATCTATGAAGGAGAGATCATCGGTTTCGAAGAAAGAGAGAGACGGTATGAGATCTCCTGTTTTGAGGATGTTGAGACGGAGGTACAGTATCTGTACGATCGGATCTTCGATCTGATCCAGAAAGAGAACGCCGACATCAACGATATCAGTATCCTGAATGCGAGCTCGGAATATGAGCCGTATTTCAAGCGCTTCAACAGTTACTATCCGTTTACGGTGTCCTATGTGGATGAAGACACCTTGGGCAGTACGGTACTTGGGAAGCGGTTTATCGATATGCTGGAAGGCTGCAGCAAGGAAGAGATCTATTCCTTCCTTCAGGAAGAGGACGGGATCGTCGCTGAGAAACTGATGCGCATCCTGAACAGCTATCCGGAATACGAGATCACACAGGTCAGGGATCTCCTCGTCCACGATGTGGAACATACCCGTATCGGCAGGCCTGTGATGAAGGATGTCGTGCAGTGCCGCAAGATGTATACCCGTTTTTCCTCTGCGGAACACGTCTTCCTGATCGGTTTCAATGACACGGTACCGGCCATGAAACAGGACACGGAGTATCTGAGCGACGATCTGAAGAGAGTCCTGGGCATGGATGTCACGGAAGAAGAGAACCGCAGGATCCGCAATGATACGAAAGCCTATCTGTCGCAGATCGATCATCTTTATCTCTCCTACAGTGAAAGGAGTCCGTTCAAGACCTACAATCCGAACGAACTGTTTTCGGAAGATTCGGTCACCAGGGTCCATCCTGAGATCGATCACTCTCATTCCCATGCGGTGAATTCCCTGCGCTATGCGTATATGCAGGACCGCTTTGCCCGCTACAGTATCCAAGATGAACAGATCCCGCTGATGTATAAGACCTACGGGGATAACGATTATTCCGTCTACGACAACAGATTCAAGGGACTCAGGCCGGATCAGATCGATGAGATCCGCAACGTGACCCTTTCCTATTCCTCCATGGATGAGTTCTATCTCTGCAGTTTCCGTTACTATCTGAACCACATCCTCACTCTGAGTGACTATGAGGATACCTTCTATACTCTGACCGGAACGCTCTGTCATGAGGTGCTCAAGGATCTGTATCAGCAGGAGGATTTCGATTTCGAACGTTCCTGGGCAAAACACTGCGATCAGATCGCGACGAACGGACAGGAAGCTTTCTTCCTGGAAAAACTGAAGGAAGAACTGCGGGAAGACGTCGAGGTCCTGAAGAGACAGGAAGAAGACAGCCTGCTTCACGATCATATGTGTGAACGGAAGTTCGAGACGGAAGTGGATGAACGGATCCGTTTCAAGGGACTCATCGATAAAGTCGTCTATCGCCGCTTTGCGGAAGAGACGGTCGTATCCGTCATCGACTACAAGACCGGAAATACACAGATCCATGAGAAATGGATGCCTTACGGACTGTCTCTGCAGCTGCCGGCCTATATGTATCTGATCAATCACGATGAACGGTTCGGAAAGGATGTGAAGTACAGCGGTTTCTATCTCCAGCATCTTTTCAATACCGATCTGAAATATCACGAGGACAAGGATCAGGATGAAGTCCGTCAGGACAATCTCAAGCTGGCGGGATTCACCACTGCCGATGTCGGACGGGCATCTTTGTTTGACCTGAGCCTGGAAGAAGGAAACAGCCGGAATATCGCCGGACTGAAACTGAAGAAGGACGGGACCTTCTATTCGAGTTCGCGGACTCTCACCGATGAGAAGATCGAAGAACTGATCGCTCTGGTGGAGACGAAGATCCGGGAAGCGGGAGAGAAGATCCTGAGCGGAGAGTTTCCGATCGATCCGAAGATGATCAACGGGAAGAACGAATCCTGCAAGTACTGTCCGTATGCGTCAGTATGTTTCCACAGGGCAGACGATCTGAAATGGATCGATACGGACCGAAAGGAGGAGGACGATGGCTGAAAGATGGACGGATCAGCAGAAACAGGCCTACAGCAGTTTCGGTCATGACATCCTGGTATCTGCGGGAGCCGGCAGCGGCAAGACGGCTGTCCTTTCGGAACGGGTCTACCGTCATGTGGCGGAACGTCATATCGATGTGGACCGCCTCTTGGTCCTCACTTTTACCAATAAAGCCGCCAATGAGATGAAGGTAAGGATCCGGAACAAGATCCGAAAGGATGAATCCGGACTTTTTGCGAGTGAAGAGGAAAAGGCTCGTCAGATCAACAAGATCGACAGCAGCAGTATCATGACTTTCGATGCCTATGCGCTGTCCTTGATCCGGAAATATCACTACCTCTTCGATCTGGACCGCAATATCGGCATCATCGACAGCAATGTCCTGAAGATCGCTTCGGAGCGTTTCATCGATGAGGTCATGGAGAAAAGGTATGCGGAAAAAGACAGCGCTTTTCTGAGCCTGATCGAAAAACACTGCGTCAAGAACGACGACATCATCCGGAAAGCCGTAAGGGATCTCAACGACAGACTCGAGATGATCTACGACCGGAAGGAATACATTCAGAACTATGAGGAACGTTTCTACAGCGAAGAAGCTCTGGACCGGTCGGTAAGGGAATATACGGAAGTATTGCGCAATACCGTGGATCAGATCAGAGCCAAGGCAGAGAAACTGTCCTGGCTGGTGGAGAACGTTTCCGATTACTTTATCGGTCTGGATGACCTGTATCGCTGTGAGACCTACGACGATCTCTTCCGAACCATTCCGCTTTGCGACAAGACCGGAAAGAACCTGCCTCGAGGCTCGGGCCAGGAAGCTTCCGAACTGAAGAAGGGGATCGGTTCCGCTCTGGAAGAACTGAAGAAAAAGGCCGTCTCCAGAGAAGAGATCCTTTCCGAGATCGCCTCGACGAAACAGGATACCCTCCTTCTTCTGGAGCTGTGTGAAGAACTGGAAGAGAAGCTCGCGGGATTCAAGAGAGAGTGCGGACTCTACAGCTTTATCGATATCTTCAAGATGGCGATCGAACTGGTCGACCGGTATCCGGATGTGAAGAAACAGATCTCGGAAGGGTTTGCGGAGATCCTGATCGATGAGTATCAGGATACCAATGACCTTCAGGAGGAATTCATCTCGCGCATCGCTCACGACAACGTCTATATGGTCGGTGACATCAAACAGTCCATCTACCGTTTCCGGAATGCGAATCCGGATCTCTTCAAGGACAGGTACGTACGATATCTGTCGGGAGATGACGGCGAACTGATCGAACTGCCGCACAACTTCCGCAGCCGGAAGGAAGTCCTGGAAGACATCAACGTGATCTTTGACCGAATCATGGACCAAAAGATCGGCGGAGCCGACTATGCGTTATCCCACCATCTGAAAGCCGGAAGAGATGATCCGGATATCCCCGGACAGGATCAGCACCTGGAACTGCTGACATATGAATACGACAAGAAGTCACCTCCGTTCAATGCGGTGAACGAAAGGGAATTCGAAGCGTTCGTGATCGCCAAAGACATCTCCGAGAAAGTCGGACATTTTGAGATCAAAGGATCGGATGGTCTCCGCAAGGCGGAATACAGGGATTTCTGTATCATCGTCGACCGGGGAACGAATTTCGACCTGTATAAACAGATCCTGACGTGGTTCCACATCCCTTGTGTCATCGAGAGAGACGAACGCATGGATGACAGCGATCTGATCACGGTCATCCGTTCGATGTTCCGGTTCCTGACATGTATGAAAGAAGGAGATCAGTCCTTCCCGTTTGCGTACGCGGCCGTGTCTCTGATGCGCAGTTTCGTCCTGGAGATGACGGACAGCGAGATCTATGACATCGTCAGGAAGAAAGGATACGATCAGACGGAACTCTATCGGAAGATGGAAGGGATCCTGGATGGGATCGACAGGAAGACGATCTCGGATATCCTGGACGATCTGATCCGCGAATTCGACCTCTATAACAGGATCCGCCGTATCGGCAGCGTCCATGAGAATATGGTCAAGATCGACTATCTGTATCAGCTGGCTCACACATTGAGCTCCATGGGCTATGATTTCCGGGAATTCGATGAGTATCTGGAGAACGTCTTCGACGGTCAGGACGAGAGCCGGGAGATCCGTTACAGTATCGATACCGGTTCGGAGAATGCGGTACGCATCATCAATATCCATAAATCCAAAGGTCTGCAGTATCAGATCTGTTACTTCCCGGCACTGGATGTGGGTTTCAATCGGAGCGATATCCAGCAGCGGATCAGTTTTACCCGTGATCTCGGAATGATCCTGCCGGCATATATCGAAGGAAGAGGACTGAAGGAGACGGTAAGAAAAGACATCTTCCGCTACCGTTATGACACGGAAGATACCGGAGAGAAGATCCGCCTGCTGTATGTCGCACTGACCAGGACGCAGGAAAAGATGATCATGGTGAGTCCTTTGAACGATTCCACGGAAGAAGGGACGATCGTTCCGGACTACGCAAGGCTCAAGTATGACAGCTTTGCGGGGATGCTGGAAAGCGTATATCAGGACCTGACCCCTTATATACAGATCCTGGATCCGAACGCCTGTTCCGTGACTCCGGATTACCGCCTCGCCCAGAAAAAGAAACTCGTCATCAGGGATACGGATGAGACGATCGAAGTCCCGTATCTGGAAAGGATCTCCCCGGAAACGATCCGTACGGGAGGTTTCTCCAAGGATTCCGGTCTGATCTCGCAGAAGACGATCGAAAATATGGAGCTGGGTACCAGACTGCATTACTATCTGGAGACACTGGACTTCAAAGATCCGGATCTCGAAAGTGTGGATGAGAAGTACCGTTCCCGGATCGAGGATTTCCTCAAGAGCGATCTGATGAAAGACGCAAAGAAAGGGAAACCGTACAAGGAATACGAATTCATCTATACGGAAGGAAACGAGAAGCGGCACGGTTTCATCGACCTCCTCATGGAGTATGAGGATCATTTCGATATCATCGACTACAAGTTCCGCAACATCGACGATATCCATTACGATGAACAGCTCAACGGCTATCGCCGTTACATCGAATCGATCAGTGAGAAGGAGGTCTTCTGTTACCTCTACAGTATCGATACCGGAAGATACCGGAAGGTAGAAAGGCAGGATCCATGATCTACCTGATGTCAGATATCCACGGCCAGTATGACCGTTATCGGAGGATGCTGAAAGAGATCGACCTGAAAGAGAGTGACAGACTCTATGTTTTAGGCGATGTGATCGATCGGGGTCCGGACAGCTTTTCGATCCTGTTCGATCTCATGAAGCGGAAGAACGTTGAACTGTTCTTAGGCAATCATGAACATATGATGCTGACATATCTGAACGGGACAGACCGTGAAAGCTGGTTCTACGGTCCCAACGGCGGACAGGTGACCTACCGTGCCTATCAGAGACTGGATCAGGATGAAAAAGACAGGGTTTTGGACTATCTGAAGTATCATACGACCCTGGTCAGGAACCTGGAGATCAGCGGTCACCGTTTTGTCCTTTCTCACAGCAGTACGCCGTTTACGGAAGAAGACCTGTTTACGAAGGACTATATCGAAGATCTGTATGCGATCCAGGATCTGGTCTGGAATATGGGTCCGGACAATACCTATGATCTGGAAGAAAGGGAAGCCGGAGAACGGCCGATCACTTTCATCTCCGGCCATATCGTCTCTCAGAGGTTTACCTACAGGGATGAGATCTATACAAAGGTCTGCGATAACGGCTATACCTGGATTGACATCGACTGCGGCTGTGCGATGGGAAAAGGACGCGGGGCTCTGGCCTGTCTGCCGATCGATGAGAACGGACAGATCGGCGAAGTCCGTTACGTGAAATAAAAACAGCGGGAGGATCCCTGTGATCCTGATGTTATAATGAAAGCAGAGGTAATCAATGATGATCAGACATTTAAGAATCGATAACCGTCTCATTCACGGACAGGTCGCTGCCGCATGGATGAGAGAGATCGGCGCAGACAAGGTCATCGTCTGCAATGATGAAGTCGCAGCCGATCCGATCCAGAAAGAAGTCCTGCCGACCACGATGAAGGATCATGCCGTCTATGTGCTGAGTGTTGATGAGACTGTTCAGCACGTGAAGGATCATCCGGAGGAGAAACTGTTCGTGATATGCAAGTTCCCTCAGGATGCTTTGCGGGTCCTGAAATCGGGCGTCGATGTGGAAGAGGTCAATGTCGGGAATGCCGCACCTCTGCAGGGAAGCGAATATGTACTCGTGACGAAATCGATCGCTGTCACGAAAGAAGATGCGGAATGTTACAGAAAGATCGCTGAATTGAGAGGCGGAGTATTGACCAGCCGTCTGACGACGATGAACGAGACCGACGATTTCCTGAAGATGCTGGAAAAGAACGGATTATAAAAACGAAGGCCGGAAAAAAACGGCCTTTTTGCTTGGGGAACAGAATGTATTTTTTGTATTGACGGGTGCCAAATATTATATAATGTAGTTAAAGAATTAGGGAGGTATCATCATAATATGAAACATGTTAATCTTACGGACGGTAATGTAAGAGTTCTGGCTTCTGAAGGGTTCGATGGCGTCTACAAGAAGTATACGGTCGTCAGAGGCGACACGTTAGGAAAGATCGCCAAGGAATACGGCACGACTGTTGAATGTCTGGCAAAGGTCAATGAGATCGCAAACGTCAATCTGATCGATGTCGATCAGGTCCTGCTGGTACCGGCAGAAGTAAAGGCTGAAGAAAAGAAAGCTTACGTTCCGGGCAAGGTCACAGCTGCAGGTTACGGTCTGTACAAAATCTCCGAGTCCGACCATGACGGTATCTATCACAGATACGTCGTCGTCAAGGGCGATACTCTCGGCAAGCTGGCAAGAGACTACGGCACGACTGTTGAATGCCTGGCAAAGGTCAACAACATCGAGAACGTTGATCTGATCGAGATCGACCAGGTCCTCTACATCCCGGCTACTGCTGAGGAAGTCGAGAAGGTCAACAAGGGCCCGGCTGCAAAGGTCAACTTCAAGTCCATCAAATAATCAAAGAAACATTTGAAGGAACAGCGATCCTGAAAGGGGTCGCTTTTTTATTCACAGGGTATGACATTGGATCAAAAAACACGGATCATATCCGTGTTTTCTTCAGATCAGTTCAAAGTGTTTCAGCGCATGATACAGGCCGTCTTCATCGATATCGTCTGTGACGTAGTCGGCATATTCCTTGACCCCGTCAAAACTGTTTCCCATGGCGATCCCGATCGCACATTCTTTCAGCATTTCCACGTCGTTATCGCCGTCACCGATCGCCAAGGTCTCGCTCATGTCGATGTTCCAGTACTTCAGAGCTTCGCGGATCCCGACCAGCTTGGAGATACCTTTCGGAACGATATCACAGGCGCCTATGTGCCAGTAGGTGACTTCGGCGATCTCCTTCAGTGAGGTGATCGTCCTCAGCTGTTCCTCGCTGTCGACAAAGGCGGTAGCCATGTAGATATCCTGACCCTGATAGGATTCGATATTGGGAGGATCGGATCCGACTGCTTTCTGTACGCAGACGGTGTTGTCGTCGACATAGTTCATGAAGTTTTTATCTTCTGCAGCGAAGTAGATCGGTATCCTGCGGTTCGTGAAGAGATCGACCAGTCTTTCTTTCAGTTCTCCTTTGATCGGTGTGTGGTAGATGATCCTGTCGTTTTCATCGTAGATGATCTGTCCGTTCACCAGGATCTTTCCGGAGAAGGTGAGACCTTTCAGATCGAAATCGTGGATCTCCGGAAGGGAACGTCCGGTACACAGGAAAACGAGGATCCCTTTCTGTTGAAGGGCTCTGACCGCTTCGACTGTACTGTCAGGGATCTGATCGGTACGGTGCGAAAACAAAGTACCATCAAAATCCAGGAAGACCGCTTTGATCATATGTCTAATTATATACTAATCAGGTCAGATATAATGTAGGTAAGAGGTGCAGAAATATGAATGTAGGGATCATCGGTTCCGGGTTTATCGTACCCGTTTTTATCGAAAATGCGAAAAAGGACAGGCACTATCATCTGCGTGCGGTCTGGGGCAGACACGCGGAGAAACTGGAGAAGTTCAGGGAAGATGTCGACTACTGTACGACGGACCTCAATGAACTTCTGAACGATGAGAAGATCGATGTGATCTATGTGGCACTGCCCAACGGACTTCATTATGAATATGCGATGAAGGCTCTGAAACACGGGAAGCATGTGATCCTGGAGAAGCCTTTTACCGTACACCGTTCACAGGCGAGAAAACTGATCCGTTATGCGGAAGAAAAGGGACTGATCATCTTTGAGGCGGTCCTCACCCGCTATGAGCCGAACTATCAGAAGATGAAAAAACTGAAAGATTCACTGGGGAAGATCCGCATGGTGTGTGCCAATTTTTCACAGTATTCCCGCCGTTACGATCTGTTCCGCAAGGGAGTCATTTCTCCGAACCTCGATCGTGATCTGGCCGGAGGAGCACTTATGGATCTGAATATCTACAATATCCACTATGTGACGGGAATGTTCGGAAAGCCGAAGAAGGTGGCATACTATCCCAACATGCAGAAGGGAGTGGACACTTCCGGTGTCCTGATCCTGGACTACGGATCCTTCAAGGCGACGCTGGTGGCATCCAAGGACAGCAATGCGGACTATCGGGTCGTGATCCAGGGAGAGGAAGGATATCTGCGCTGCGATACTTCCAGCAGCCGCTGCGGTGATTTTATCGTGAAGCTGAACAGACAGAAAGAGAAGAAGTATTCCGGAGACAATGAAGAGTTCGGCGGATGGAAATATGAACTGAAGGAGTTTGCGCGCCTGTATCGGGAAAAGGACTATGTGAAGGCTCACGAATACAATGAAGCGACCCTTCTGGCGATGTGGGTCCTGGATGAAGCGATGAAGTTCGCGGGACTGGATTATGAATAGAGAGATCGTCGACAGAGCGAAGAAAACTTCCAGAGAATACAAACAGATGGGCTATCACTGTTCGGAAGCGGTCATCCGGGCACTGAACGATGCCTTTGAACTGAAGATGAGTGAAGATGTCCTGCGTACGGCCTGCGGTTTCCGCGGAGGAGGAGGCGGATACCGGGATCGATGCGGGATCCTGGAAGCGGGGATGATGGCGATCTCCTACATCTACGGAAGGAACGATCTGACGGAAGAGGCGTGGGGATACAGCTATCTGATCCGCATCCTGCATGAACGGTTTCTGAAACATTTCGGTACGATCCGCTGTCTGGATATCTATACGAAACAGAAGGAACAAAACGTCCCGAATACCTGCCTGGATCCGACCAGAGAAGGAGCGGCGATCATCGCAGAACTCCTTCTGGAAGCAGATGAGATACTGAAAAATATACCCGAAGAAGAGAAACGCTGATGTGTTAGAATAAACTAAAGAGAGGTTATCTATAATATGAACAAGTATGAGGTCTTCAGTAAGCCTTATCAGATCGGTAAGGTAGAGATCAGGAACCGTTTTACCGTCATTCCGATGACGATGGGCGGTCTTGCGTATGATGAGGAAGGCGGTTTTTCCGACAACCTGATCCATTACTTTGAATTGAGAGCCAAAGGCGGTTTCGGACTGATCATCCCGGGTGCAGCGACAACGGACTACCATGTGGATCCGTATTCCGCTCTGGGTCCGAACGTCATCACCAACAAACACTGGCAGGAACGCGCAAAGGTATTGGTCGATACCGTTCATCAGTACGGTACGAAGATCTTCTGTCAGCTGACGATGGGCCTGGGCAGAAACTATCCGGGCCTTCCGGGACCTTCCGAGAATCCGGTCTGGAGGAATCCGGATCAGAAATCTCCGGAACTGACCACGGAACAGATCAAACAGAAGATCGCGGATATGATCGAAGGCGCTGTCGTCGCCAAGGAATGCGGCTATGACGGTGTCGAGATGCATGCGATGCACTGGGGCTATCTCCTGGATCAGATCGGGATGGCTTTCTACAACCGCAGGACTGACGAATACGGCGGCAGTCTGGAAAACAGACTGCGTGCTGCGAAAGAACTCGTCGAAGGCATCCACGAGAAGTGCGGCAGGGATTTCCCGGTCGGTATGCGTCTGGGTCTGAAGACCTATATCAAAGATTACGACAAGGCGACTTTAACGGGTGAGGAAGAAGTCGGACGTACCCTGGAGGAAGGCGTCGAGATCGCAAAGCTCCTGGAGAGCTACGGCTACGACTTCTTGGATGTGGATACGGGAACTTACGATTCCTTCTACTACGCCTGCCCGCCGATGTACAATCCGCAGGGATTTATGATTCCGCTGGCTGCGAAAGCCAAGGCTGTCACGAACATCCCGATCATTGCGGGCGGAAGGATGCAGGACTACGACCTGGCTGCCGAAGCGATCGAAAAAGGTGAGATCGATGCGGTCGGTCTGGGAAGACCTTCCCTTGCGGATCCGGATTATCCGAACAAGGTGATGGCCGGTGAAGTCGAAAAGGTCAGACCTTGTATCGGCTGCAATATGGGCTGTTTCCGCAGATGTGTGGAGACCGGAGAACCTGTCTCCTGTGCGGTCAATCCGCAGGCGGCGAGAGAACTCGTCATGGGTCTCAAACCGGGCAATGGAGACAAGAAGGTCGTCGTTGTCGGCGGCGGTATCGCCGGTATGGAAGCGGCAAGGACATCCGCTTTGAGAGGATACAGAGTCACTCTGTTTGAAAAGAGCGATCATCTCGGCGGACATGTAGTCGAAGCCGGTGCACACAGCTTCAAGAGCGAGATCGCCAGACTGAACGAATGGTACAAGAGAGAACTGAAAGATCTCGGTGTCGATATCAGACTGGATCACGAACCGTGTATCAACTGTATCCGGAAACAGGAAGCGGATGCGGTCATCCTGGCGACAGGTACCAACGAATCCCATCCGAACATTCCGGGTCTGGACAAGGCAGTCTCCTCATTGGATGCGATCGACCATCCGGAAAAACTCGGTCAGAAGGTCGTCATCGTCGGCGGCGGACTGGTCGGCTGTGAGATCGCCCTCGATGAAGCGAACCACGGAAAGAACGTGACCGTCGTCGAAGCTCTTGATGACATCATGGCTGCGGGCGGTGCAGGTGCTCCGTATCCGAACAGACAGATGATCGTCGACCTCTTCGAGAATAAGGGCGTTACGGTACTGACCAATACAAAACTGGTCGAAGTGACCAATGAAGGTGCGCGCGTAGAGAAGGCAGACGGTACGAAGGAACTTCTGAAGGCCGATACGGTCGTCAGCGCCTTAGGTTTCCGTCCGGCTCCGAACCTGAAGGAAGAGTGGAAGGAACTGAATGTCCCGATGTATGAAGTCGGTGATGCGACAGGTGCCGGAACGATCATGAAGGCGATCTGGGATGCCTACGAAGTCGCCAACAATCTATAAATAAAACAGGAGAAGGGCGCAAGCCCTTTTCTTTTTGTAGCAGTTGATTGGCATCCATCCCACCGAGACAGGAATTATAATGTATCCATAAGATCTATGGAGGTTCAATATGGCGATCAATAAAAATGTCTTTTTACACGAATCCGATAAAGCAGCCCTGGAAGCTCTGGAGGCGATCCCGGGCTTTACCCAGCTGATGCGTTCCTACCTGAAATCCTGGAACGAGAAGCTTTTCTATATCCAGAACATGTCTACCAACATCCATATCACGGACAGACAGCTCAAGAAGTATCATGACATGTTGCCGCCGATCTGTGAGAAACTGGGGATCGAGGTCCCGGACCTCTTCCTGCAGCTGAATCCGGCACCGAATGCCTATACGAGCGGAGATTCGAAGCCGTTCATCGTCATGACGTCCGGTCTTCTGGAGACACTTCCGGAAGAACTGATCCCGACGGTCCTGGCACATGAATGCGGACATATCGCCTGCCACCATGTCCTGTATCGGACGATGGGACAGATGATCCTCAACGGAGCGATCTTCTCTCTTCTGGGACAGGGGATCAGCATGTTGCTGACATATCCGTTACGTGCAGCATTCTTCTACTGGATGCGCTGTTCCGAATTCTCCGCCGACCGTGCTGCGATCCTGTGTGACGGAACGCCGGACAAAATGGTCGAAGTCTGTGCCAGACTGGCCGGTTTCGGGAAGAATATCCCTGCTGAGATCAATATGGATGCGTTCATCGAACAGAGCGAGGAATATCAGAAACTGATCAACGAAAGCAAGCTGAACAAGACGATGGAATTCGTACAGTTCGGTTACAGTACCCATCCGATCAATGTCCTGAGAGTCTCGGAAGCTCTGAAGTGGACGAAGACAGAGAACTTCCGCAAGTCCAAAGAATACTTCGACGCATACAGCCGCAACGAGGCCCCGAAAGAGATCCCGGTCTCCTGGGATGAGAAACACTTCCTGGGCAGGGGATATCAGGAAGTCGTCAGTGAACTGGAAAAGGACGGATTCCGTCCGGTCCTGTCCAGAACGACAGAGAAGAATATCACCCTGAAAGACGGAGCGGTGACAGCTGTATCGGTCAACGGATCCAGACAGTTCAAGGACGGAGACTGGATCGCGACAGATGCGAACGTGGAAGTCTCCTACTACAGTCCATTGAATGAAGATGAGATCAAGGCCATGCATCCGGGACAGATCCGCCTGCCGAATGCGTATTCCTACTACATCGGAAAAGACCGCAGAGAGGTAGAGATGGAACTGTACGAAGCGGGAGTGGTCAATACCCGTTCGGATGCGGTCCACGACCTGAAAAAAGCCAATGACCGTGCCAGAGACAAGGTCGCAGATATCCTGATCAACGGAAGGACCGGATTCAAAAAGAACGACTGGATCGATCTGATGGATGAAGTCGTGATCGTCTACCATGACGTCATGTGATGATTCTCATTTTGGGAACTTCGCGCTAGAATGGGGACGTATGAATATCGTCCTTATTGCCAACATCCTTGCGATCGTCGGCCAGATGTTTTCGATCCTGGCTTCGACCCGCAGAAACAAGAAAGAGATCCTGACGTTCCAGTCGATCTTTCTGGCGATCGTCGGTGTATCTTCCTTCCTTTTGAAGGGCTACAGCGGTGTCATCACGGATATCCTGGGGATCATCCGCAATATCCTGGCGATCAGGGGGATCGAAGACAGGCGCATCAATGTGGCATTGATCGTGGGAATGTTTATCCTGGCCTACTTCTTCAATGTGAACGGAGTATTGGGCTATCTGCCGATCCTGGCGAATACCGCCCAGACCCTGGTCTTTCTGAACAAGGATTCAAAAACGGTCCATATCCAGGCAGTCAACTGTTTTGCGACTTCCTGCTGGACCGTATTCAATCTCGTGATAAAGAACTATGCGGGAGCGATGTTCAGTATCGTGACCGCATCCATGTATCTGTATCAGATCCTAAAAAACAGATCATCCAACGGATGACCTGTTTTCTTTGTCCTAAAGACAATAAAACCACCTGCTCTGCAGGTGTGACATTAGTCTACTTCAGTCTGTGTGTTTATTGTCCGCGTGGCAAAAAAAGAAAACCCCTGATTCTGTATAATGATTTTGGTTCTCCA